>JGI20225J20221_1002448_pt1 | contig 13811 bp, 23 predicted proteins | sample BioMet4_FD_20221 | JGI IMG/M metagenome (IMG submission 20221) | reverse complement strand
TGTCATCGAGCCAGTGGCTTTGACGTAGCGATCAACAAATTCAGCCTTTGGCGCGGCAATTGCCAGCTCTTCACTCAGGCGCTGCTTCTGTTCGGCAAGGTCGGCTGCGAGGCGGAGTGCTTCAGGGAGCGTTTGGGGTACAACCATCCCAGCCCCGCTCTCCAGTTCCTGCCAACGGTCAACAAGACGGGCGGTAAACTCAGGACACAGCTGCGCGATAATCACGTAGCTGTCTCGCTTGTTCACTTCGTAGTAGTGGTAAACCTGTTGGTTCTGTGGGTGGGTGTACTGCATTGCAGCATACCCCCCAATAACTCCAGAATTCATCAGGCGCTCAATGGTCACACAGACATTGCTGTGACGTGAGTCGACCAGTTCTGCAATCTCACGGCTGGACATAGTTATCTGCTGACCCATCGCGGCGGCATGGTGCGTCGGACACATTACGGTGATATTCATCTGATTTATGCTCTTCTCCACTTATCAGGCGGCTGCACCCGCCAGAGGTTCATGTTTCTTGATCGATATCTCTACGCGACCACCTGGTACTTTCGGCCCCCACTCCACCAGCATTCGTTTAACCTGACTGTCATCCTCCCAGATGCCTGCATGTGTCAGTGCGTCAAACAGGGCCTTGTTGTAATTGTCTATATCGCGGCGGCGGGCGTCTGGTGGATAGAGAATGATCTCAACCGCCGCTGGCGCTGTGGTTGGTTTAGGCAGGCGGCGTAATTGTTCAATAATCGCAGCACAAGCAGCGCTCTGATATTTGCGGCCAGCAGCACTGATGAGATGTCGTCCTGCCAGCGGTCCCTTATTGGGGGCTCGCCAGTAGGTGTTTACGCTTGGAGGGAATGGCAAAATCAGACGCATGTAGGCCCCCCCTTAAGTTTTCTTACCTGAACAGCGTTATACGGTGTTTCTTCAGTTTCGGATGGGATTCCCCATTGAATAAAACCAGCACGCCAAAGACGAACAAATCGAAAATGAGGCCGATTAACACCTTTAAATCGCACACCCCGCCAAGATATCCACTCGCCATCGGGCATCAGTGACAGGATCTCAAAGTCATGCTGCGTAAGAGTTTGTGGGTCGATGGTATAGCTCGGTTCACATATTCTCATTGGTCGGTCCACCATCCGTTGATGTAAGTTAGCGATGGTCCTTCGCATTCGTTGTCCCAGCTGTCCCAGCCAGGCGCAGCGCACCGGCTGAAGAGTTCAATGCGCGGGACGTCACCGTAGAGTTTTTCGAGACGGAACCGTGCCTCTGCTGGCTTCTCGCTGTGCTCACCAAGTGGGCTGTAGATAACCTGCTTTACACTGGCGTTCTTGCGCTCAAGGCCATTACCTCTGGTGGCGATCAACATGTCTTCGGTATTGGCGCGGGTGTAGTTACCGCCATTCATACGGGTCTGCGCGTTCAGCAAGTCGAGGAAGTCGTAAAAGTCCTCCACTCCACCTGCCTGAAGCGCTTTGTTGATGTGTTGCTCTGCCTGCTGGTTGAACTTAACCCAGGTGAAACCCTTCATGGTTCTAACCTTAAAGCCCCAGGCTTCTGCCAGTTCGATGGCCTCGCGGGTATGCGTACCGGTGAACCACATAGCCAGAACGGCATCATCAGCGGCCAGCTCCCATACAGGAAGGCGCTTCATGTCGATGAGCTTCATCGTGCCGTAGTGGTTGGTAGCTGCGCCGTTGCTGATGGTGTTCCCGTATTCCCAGACGGGATCAGCGTAAATCAGTGAGTATTTTTCAAAGCTCATTGAGGGCCTCCGGATACACGAAAACCTGAGTTGGCTGGAACGCTGTAATCAACGTTTTCAAAGGAGGCCTTAAAGTTTTGGTCTGAGCTACCGCCAATTTGCCAGCGCCCTTTGACACAAGCAGGCCTGCCGCGCTTTTGCCATTTCTGAGCCTTGTCAAAATACTCAACGCAGTTTTCTGGCCCAAAGAGAGTGCTCGGGCGAAGGTAATCATCCATTTTCGGATCGTCAGCCCATTTTGCTGTGAGGTAATCCACCACCAGAATCAGGTCTTCAGCGCTGTAGTCCTCGGAAAGTCTTCCCCTGATGTATCCCAAAACGGTTTTGTTGCGCCCCCCCTTCCCGTAATCAGAACCGGTGACCTGATTGAAATGAGCCAGAACACGCATTGCAGGATCGGCATCGTCTGGTTGCGCCGCAACCGGACAAGAAGGGGTTTTATTCTCTGTAGTATTCTCTGTTGTATTCTCTGTAAGAACATCAGTGCAATTTGACCTGATGAGAGCGGTTCGTTTTGACCTGCTGGAGCGTTCCACTTTGACCTCTTCCATCGGTTCATTTTGACCTGATGGAAGAGTGCATTTTGAACTCTTCGATTTGGTCACTTTGACCTCATCTAAAAGCTCGCTCTCATAGTTGATCGTGTAGTAGTTCGTCATGTCGCGCTGAGACTTATTCAGCTGCTCAATTTTGAGCACGCCAAGTGTCTTCAGGCGGGTGAACGTGCGCTTCAAAGTCGACTCCGACCAGAACGGGAACTGCTCCAGCCATTGCTCATTGGTGTTGTAAATCCAGCGCACGCCGTCACGCTCCAGACCGGAGGTGGTTTCTTTCAGCCAGTAGTTAACCTGCTGCAATGCAATGGCTTCGTTCAGGCCAATGCTGAATGCAAGGTCAGGGTTAATCACTATCGGCCTGGATGGCATTAATAGGCTCATGGCAATCCTTTAACTCTGTAAACTTACGCTGGAATTGTTCAAGAGGGCTGAAGCACTCATGATCTTACCCTTCGCGAAGGTATATAACGCGTCGAGTCTCGGGCTCCCATCTGATGACGTGGACTGGGATGCCTCTGTGGTCTTTGAACCGCCGGTTAAGTTCTCGCATAAAGATTCCCCCTTACGACGCCAGACACCCACAATCGCCATGGCCCTTCTGTGGTTACATGGAACCCAGCGGCCTGATACCATGCGCTCATACCGAAACGACGAGGTTCCATATACGGGAATTCCCCGTAGTTGCGGAAGACGGTTGTTTACCGTTACACTGTTCATGCGTTAGTTTCTCCACTGAATCGACACGCCAAGGGGCCCGGAGCTGCACACTCGCGGGCCTCACTCATTTCTGGCAGACAATAAACACTGGAAATCAGATTCAGGAACGTCATCAGAGTGACCCTGAATTGATATGCGATATCGTTAAGGCTCTGCCACTCACCCCTGTCAACCACGCCGTCTTCGATGTAATGGCGGTATGCGTTAACAAGATCACCAAGACGACCGACCAACTCAGCCAGCCTCAGTCCAATCTCTTCGTTCTCGTCATCTGGCACAGCACCAGGAACATGAGTTCCGTTATCGGTTTCACGAGAGAACGCGTCTGCGATATAACTCACGCCAGCTGCGCTCTGTAACACCATCGCCCAGCCCATTGGGAAAATCTGATCACCACCAGCACGTAGACGGTTAAAAAGAGAGTTCTTGGTTTCATCCAGAATCTCCGCTGCTTCCGCGTACCCACCAGGCAAAGCGGCGATCGTCTTTCTGATTGCAGACACCAGCCATGCTGGCTGCTTTTCAACTTTCCATTCAGGTTCTATACCCACGGTTAACCCCTTATCTCTGTGGTTACTTCCATTCGACTTATTCATTAGCCTTGCCATATGTTTTTTGGTCATATACCAAAGCGCCATTGGTCTGCTTTTCGGCAAGTAACGCGTATTGCCATGGGACTACCTCTTTCCAAAGACTCACTGTCGACTTTGAGACACCTAATGCCTTTGCAGCCGCAGTTGCGGTACCGAAATAAGTAATCAAGTCTTGCTTTAACATCGCCATCTCCAAGGTGGGAACAATGACGTTAAGTTTAATGTTTCAAACCGAATATAGTCAAGAAATTAAACCAACTTATGTTTAATTCTTTAAACATGATTATTGAGACAATGAGCGACCGCATCGGGCGGCGCATGAAAGCCTTAAAGCTCAAAAGTACCCATCTTATGGCGGCTACTGGGGCATCAAAGGGCACTGTTAGCCAATGGGTTAACGGTGGTACAGAACCGTCAGCAAAATATCTAAGTAAGCTTGCTGATGTTCTGGGAGTAAGCGAACGCTGGTTAACTGAGGGAGGGTTAGTTGAGGAAACGATTGGGAATGCGCACCCTGGGCCAGACCTTCGCCGCCGCGTTCCTTTAATTTCTTCGGTTCAAGCAGGTAACTGGAAAGAGATGATTGAAGGTAATTGGGATGAGGTTACGCATTGGATCGAAACAACAGCAAAAGTATCCCCGTACTCATTCTCTCTTCGTATCTCTGGCGATTCTATGTCTGCGCCATCGGGTAGCGGAATGTCTCTACCAAATGGGTCGATAGTTATTGTTGATCCAGAAGTTGAGCCAGTGAATGGGCGAATTGTCGTCGCGCGCATTAACGGCACAAATGAAGCAACAGTTAAAAAGCTAGCTATTGATGGGCCTAACATGTACTTAATGCCTCTAAATCCGGCATTTCAGCCTATCCCATTAGATTCCTCGTGCGAGATAATTGGAGTGTGTGTCCGGGTGGAAATGGATCTACTTTAAACAAAATCAAAACAACCCTTCCATGAGAGCCAGTATTAAGCTGGCTTTTTTTCGCTCACAGTAAGTTTGTTTAATCATTCAAACATTATTCTTGACAGATTTGTTTGAATGATTAAACTAAATCCCATCAACAGCGAACAGGCAGGAAGCCCACGAAGTAGCCGCCGGTGGCGTATGAATGACAGGATGATTCGCAGATAACAAAAAAGCGCCCATAGGACGCTTCGCTCTTTAACAATTTTGATATTCCCAATGTAACTAGACACTAATTTTTCTTGAGTTCATCCAATACTTGTTATCGCAGGAGGGGCAATGGGTTCGAAAATGTCCGTCACTCCACATAATCTGCATTGGCTGAAGTATCGATACTTCATGTTTTCCAAAGCAATGTGGCAAAGATACACAGACTCGGGTCGCTCGTTCACCAGTACCTTTTTAGAGTACACAAACGCACCAGAATCAAGGCGGTCAAGCTCATAACCTTCAGTTTGGCTTTTAAAGCTTTCGAACTCTGCAATTTTTGCTTTGAGATGCACAACCTCTTCGTCTCGAAGGCGAATAGCATCACCAAGAGAGAAACATTCAGCCTGAAGTGTAATTAGTTTGCTCTGGAGTTCTATTGTGGCTGCTTTTACTTCCGCATCAGTTTTAGCGTCATTAATAACTTTTGCGAGGCCGGCAGTCTCCTTTATAGCGGCCATAGCCGCTGATAGTTCAGCAATCACTATAAATACTCATCTTATTGTTGGGGATATCCAGATTATCCTAATCCTTGTTGTTGGGGAATAGCAGGATCCACTGAGCCTGAAGTGGTGAAAAGACAGGCACACAACATGAAAGCGCACTCCTTAAACCATCAGTTGTGGATGACAGGTGTGAAACAAACAGGAGTGCGCTCCCAGTTGTGGTAATGCGGCTATGCGCACGTGACGAAGCCAAACCATTCAACTTTTTAATGAATGCGCTCTTGATAGTGTGACGTCGCTGGTAATGGCTTAACCGGCAGGTGGAGGCACCATCGCCACAACCTCTAACCCTGTAACTTGTAATGATGGCTGTGTGTAGTCTTGGCGGTGGCAGTGCTTTGTTTATTTTCCTTGCTGACCACCGCATTTTTTTCACAACTGAGAGCGCGTTCAGAAAGTCCTTGAGAGGCCGCAGTCGTTAAATCAACTCAGGAGAACGCGCTCCCAATTGTGGAGAAGCTAACAGGCGGTTGCAGCCGCCCGTTTCACTAAGTGCCAGAGTTCGGGTGCTTACTAAAACGAAACCACATTATTTTTTGTCGCCATCTGGCGAGGGATTCGTGCAACCAAAATTCAGCGGATATTTCCACTGGAGGAACGATGAACCACCTCGAATTTATAGAGAAAAACGTGAGGGAGCAGCTGATTAAACAAGGCTTTTCCTCTTCGGTGGCTCAGGGGGGGGGCGTGGCAAGCGATTGATTTATATAAGCGCATGTCACAGGCCAGTAAGAAGGGTGCGATTTTCGACGATATAATGAGGCACGCAAAAGCCTGGGCAGACAAACAGGTTTCAAAGGCTGAAGTTACCCGGCGGAAACGAACCTCCCCTAAAGACCAAGGTGGCCTCTTCTAAGTTGTAAGGCCAAGAATTCAGCGCTGTGCAGAGCGCATATAACACGGAGAAACTATCCATGACGAACACACAGAACGTCACCGAGTTACAACCACGCATGACCAGGGAGACTCTAGTCGCCCTTGCCCGCAAGGCGGCGGTCTACCTCCCTACCGCTTCAGCTCAACTTATGAATGAGCTGGCAAACCGTCTGGACCAAACCAGCGTTGCACTTTGTGAGGCAATGGAACAGCGACGCAATCTTGCCGCCGAAAATCTTGCTCTACGCACACCTGAAAACTGGCTTAAACATTCTGACACTGGCAATGCCGCAGTAGCTATCGCTGATGGTAACGGTGAGACAGAAGAGGCTGCGCTGCTCGCAGGAATGAAAGCGATCATAGCTTGTATTGAGTCACCGGCAACAGAAGTTGTGCTGAATGAGGTTCGCTCGACGGCTATTCCTGATGGATGGAGGTTGGTTCCTGAACAAATGTATCTTGATGAAGAAGATATCGAATCAATCTGCTCCCAGTGCGGTGATGGCGGTAAAAACTATGGCGATTTCACATCCGGCATTCTTTGGGTTGGTGAAGTCAGCCTCGACGATGGTTGGAAATATGGCCTTCATATTTCCTCTGCTGATTATCCAGAAGAAGGTGCAGTAACAATTCACGAGTTTAAAGACATTATCGGTAAGGGATCAAACTGATGGCTAACTCATTTAAACAAATGACCCGTGACGGAAGCATTAAGCGCACCGACACCGGGATGTTTATCGCCCTTGCCGATATCCATGTGCGTGAAGGCTTCAATAAGCGTGAAGACGATGAACGCACACGCCAGGCTGATGATGACCTGTTCAACTATCTGATGAACGGCGGATCAGTTCCGCCGCTGGAAGTGATCGCCCGTGATGAGGGTGGTGTGTGGGTTGTGGAAGGTCACCGCCGCCGCCGTTGCTATGCGCGTTGTGCTGAAGCTGGTAAGCCAGTAGACCGAATCCACATCATGCCATTCAACGGTAATGATGTTCAGCGCCTGGCTCGCATCATGACCAGTAACAACCAGCTTCCTCTCTCGGATATGGAACAGGCTGCGGTTATTCAGGAACTGCATAACGCTTTCAACCAGACCACCAGCGAGATTGCAAAGCTGGTTAATAAGTCCGTGGCCACCGTCGAGAAGTTACTGACACTGAGCACTGCTAACCATGACGTTCAGCAGGAAGTTAAATCCGGTGCGGTGTCTGTTGATGTCGCTGTTGACCGCGTTCGTGAGTATGGAGAACAAGCCGGTGAAGTTCTCCAGCACGACAAAGCAGTTGCAGCCGCCCAGGGTAAAACGAAAGTTACCCGCAGCTCTATCGCCCCAGAACTCAGCGTCAAGAACGCACGTCGATTCGTTGAGCTGATGGCTATGGCCGTAATCAGTGATGAAGGTGTTTTCACTCTTGAAGGTGCTGCCCTGGCTGAAGCTCTTTCAATTATCGACGAACACAAAGCGATCACCGATGCCCGTGAAACCTACCGCCTGTCACAACCAATACCTTCCGCTGAGGTACGCGGTAAAACTCTTCACGTCAGTCTCGGCGGTGTTGAAATCGGTACAGCTCCAATCTATCGCGGCAAAAACGTAACCCTTAATGGTGTCGTAACCAGCCAGTCAAAGGCTGTGGCCCACTTCGTTAAGCAACATAAACTGCAACAGGATGCCAATCATGACAACCAATAAACCAATGACCGGCGAGCAACTGGATGAACTGATGACTGTTGCAGTCAATATGCAACGCGACAGTGAAAAAGCTGGTGAGCGCTCTGTGGCTATGTTCGCTTATGCAGTTCAGGTTGCCGTTCTTGAACTGCGTAAGGTTCGGGAGATAAAGCCAGCTGATGAAGATTACGTGGCAGCTATGAACAGCATCACTGCCATTATCGCGATTCTTGGCTTAAGCGATACGTTGGGCATTTCAGAACAAGTTGCAGAACTGAAAGCGCAACGCGATGCCCTGGCTGCGGAGAATGCGGGACTGAAGGCTGCACACCCTCAGCCATTCGGACCTGAGATGATGAAGGCTTTGGATGCGTACGAGAAGCATCAGGATGAAGTGCCTGAGACGGGAATGCTCGATGCATTCTTTATCTTACGTGACAGCATCCGCGTTAATACCCCAGCGACCAACGCTTTCCTGGCTGAAGTACGGGCGCAAGCCCACAAGGAAGGCGCTCACTTTGTCGCTAACCGAATGCTGGCTGCATGGGAAGCCGGTTTTATTGACGACACCGCGAAGAACGCCGCTGACATTGCCCGGATGATTCTCACCTCTACAGAGTTTATGGCAGAAGCGCCATCGGGTGATTTTGACCGTTCATTTGCAGACGGTGTCCTGGATGACATCGCCCGCCAGCTTCGCGAGAGCAAAGGAGCTAACCATGAGTAATGGTATCGAGCAATTAACCTCAATGCTGCATGCTGATGGCGTCCGTTACCAACGCCTGCCCGACTGCGTAAGTAATGCTGAGTTCAAGAAGCGCGGAAACTACACAGAAATCACGTTCGGCACAAAATGCGCTGACGTGATTGACGCAGTGGACGGCCGCAAGATGATCGGAATTGTTTTGTGGATTCCTCGCGCAGCTTATGACGAAGCTGTTGACCCTGGCGCAGTCGAGAGCAAAGGAGCGCAGTCATGAGCAAACGCCTTGCGATTCTTAAAGCGTCCCTATCAAAAAAAGAAGCGTTATTCAGCGATAAATTACAGCAGCATTTCGACACCGTGAAGCAGGCTAATGGTCAACCGCTCAACGATAAGCGAAACGGACGCGCAACGCTGAACAAATGGGATAAGCAAAGCGATGCTCTGCGGAGCTTGGGAAGCAGCATACAGAGAACAAAAGACGCCATTGAGCGGGAAGAGATGAAAATCGCATTAGCTGAGTCGGTAAGGCTACCTGAATTTATGCAGCAGGCGATTGATGAAGGATTAGTAAGTCAGTGGCGTAAACACCCTCGCTTTTTCTTTGTCACAGGCGTGAAGCATGGACGCATAGTCCTGGATGAAGAAACCGGAATGATTGCATGTCGATATTTAAGCAAAGTTTCCAAGGAAGAATATCCAACGTTTCGGGATGTTTTTAACAAACTCAACAAACAGTGCCGGGAAAAGCAGGAGGCCACCCAATGAGCAACATCGACAAACGCGCATTACGGGAAGAGTTCCAGTACATGCAAGAGAACTACAGCGACCCGGCTGACCGCGATCGCCAAGTGATTTACATCGCGGCTGAGGCGCTGCTGGATGAGCTGGAAGCCAAAGACTCAACCATAGCCACTCAGCAGCATGAAATACGAATGCTTCTTAATACGTTAGAGCGAGCATCAGAGAAGAGAAATTCTGACGTCCAGGGGCAGAAGCGGCTTATTGGTTGGCGGGCTTCAGATTACACCGACGAGACATCTGATCCTGAGTTAGCTAAAAACTGGGCTGCAGCCATTGGTGTGCTGCCTATTTTTGAAGGCGACGTGAATACCAAACTAACGGCCGCCGCAGCCGGTAAAGGAGAGTGAAATGGCTAAATTTACTGACGTACATGACTTGTTAACTGCTTATCAAAAACAAGCACGGAAAATACCACCTAAGGGCGTTTATGCCTCAAAGCAGCGACAGCAGGAAGTTCAGGCGGCGCACACGAGAAAGGTAATGCGCCAGCGTAAACGCTCTGTTGGGAAGTCTAATAAATTGGGGTTTCGCCGCCGGTCAGAAACTACCGCAGCGCTGATTTGCGAAATGAATTTTTGGGCGCTGGTGTGCCGTTCAAACCGTAAGAATTCCATTCATGGAGAGGACTAACCCATGAGCACTATTACCAGAAAGTCAATCACGGACACAATCGAAGGGCTGGAACAGTTAACCAATCGCGGTATTCAGTCGATCTACATTGATATGGCAATTGCAGGTCTGTGTAGTTTACTGGCATCGCTCGAAGCGGAGGCTGTGGGGTGGCGTTATCGCTTCGTTCATACGCCAAAATCAGAAGAACACGGCAGCCCATTTACAACGGACTGGGTTCTTGCTCATAGCGAAGATGAATGTAACCCATCAGATTGCTTTGAACGTCAGCCTCTATTCACCGCCCCGCCAGCGCCGGTATCTATGCCGGATGAAAATGGTCTTCTTCCATGCCCATGCTGCGGAGGAAATGCTGAGTTTGATTATGACGATGATAACCTCAACTGGATATCTTGCAACGTTTGTGGAATATCAACCGACGCCGCATATTACACAGACGTGGACGCAAGAGATAAGTTGCGTGAGGTATGGAATCGCCGCGCCGCCATGCTTCAGGGTGACGAGCCTGTAAGTAATCGTGATGAGTTGCGCGTAAAGGTTCGCAGAGAGCACGCAGAATGGTCTCAGGCTACGTTTGGCGACGTTGGACCAGTCGGGCCACTTAAGCATTTGTCGAAGGAAGCACTGGAAGCAGCCGCAGAACCTGGCGACCTCAGCGAGTGGGCTGATATGCAGTTCCTGCTATGGGATGCCCAGCGCCGCGCCGGTATCAGTGATGGTGAAATCACAGCAGCGATGGAAGAAAAGCTGAAAGTGAACATGGCGCGCCAGTGGCCGGAGCCGAAAGACGGCGAACCTCGTCTGCACATCAAAACTAGTGGCAACTCTCCGGTGATTCCGGATGGTTGGATGGCTTGCAGTGAGCAAATGCCGGAGGATGAGCAGGAGGTTCTCACCAGAAACAAGATGGGGCATTGCTTTGTATCGTTCTTTGATGAGCACTCAGGCCTGTTTTTCGAAAGGATTGACGTAGCTGCCGCATGCTGTATCGAGCACATATTAGTCACCCACTGGATGCCACTGCCAGCAGCACCGCAGCAGGAGGTGAAGTGATGGTTACTGGAGGATATACGCTTGATCTCACCTGTGATTGCATGGAGTGCCAGTCATACATGGGCGATCCCGATTACAGAACGGAAGAGCGCGGGTTTAAGCAGCTAATTGGCGACAGTTTTACGGAGTGTTTCAGGGCGGCCAAGAAGCGAGGCTGGAAATTTAACGCCAACAAAACTCACTGCTTAGCCCCTGGTCACTCATACCGAAAAGATGGTGACAACGATGCCTAACCTATTCGACGCAGTGATGCTCATCCTGCTGGCGCAGCAGCACTTCAGCAAATGGGATGGCTGCCATGGTGAGCAAACTTAAACAGCGGCGNTNGCGCCGCCTTAAAGCAGATGTGACCTGGTGGAAAGCCGAAGCGCAGGACTGGAAGGATATCGCGATGGAGCACGCCGCCGAAATCGACAGGCTCCGCACGAAAATCGTCCGAGTACCAATGCCGGTGGTAGTTCCATCGGCCTTAATTGCAGAATTAACTATGGAGAAAGCAATTGAACGACTTAATGATTGACCTCGAATCAATGGGCAAAAAGCCAAACGCACCGATCGTTTCAATTGGCGCAGTTTTCTTTAACCCTCAAACAGGCGAGCTGGGCCCAGAGTTCTACACTGCAGTTTCTCTTGAGAGTTCAATGGAACAGGGTGCGGTGCCAGATGGTGATACTATTCTGTGGTGGTTAAAACAAAGCCCTGAAGCACGAGCCGCTATCTGTGTTGATGATGCAATGCCGATCGCTAATGCACTGTCTGAACTTAACCATTACATAAACCGCCACGCCGATAATCAAAAATATATGAAAGTCTGGGGTAACGGTGCCACCTTCGATAATGTAATTCTGCGCGGGGCTTACGAGCGTGCCGGGCATATCTGCCCGTGGTCATTCTGGAATGATCATGATGTCCGCACAATCGTCACTCTCGGTCGCAGTGTCGGTTTCGACCCTAAGCGTGATATGCCTTTCATTGGTGATGCGCACAACGCCCTGGCTGACGCGCGCCATCAGGCAAAATATGTGTCAGCAATTTGGCAGAAACTGATCCCTGCCACCAGCATCGAAGAGTAAACCAGTCAGCCCGGGTGCAGCCGGGCTTTATGGAGAAGGAAACCATGGCAAAGCTAATGAAAGCGAGTCTTTGGGGTAAACGTGAGTTTTCCATAGATTCCATTCCTGACAACCGAACAATTAAGCGTTGGGTCGAAAACGGATTACTCATGGGAAGGATCATAGATGGTTCAGTTTTTGTCTATGAAACCGAGAAGTGGGGAGTTGACTCAATTGTTAATCAGGCGGTACGTCAGTTAATAATTGAGGGTTGACCATGGCAGCAAGGCCAAGAAAAAGAGAATACCGCCATCTTCCTGATTATCTTTTTTTTGATAAAGATCGCGGTGTGTATAAGTTCACTCTTATAACAGGAACAAAGAAAACACTCGGCAGTGATCGGGTAATGGCTATTGCCATTGCCCGAGAATACAACCTGAGAATGAGGCCAGAAAAAACCCCATCTATTGAATCTTTGATCCGAGAGTCAGGAGGGGTTAACGGTGAAGCACAGCCTTTCTCTGAGCATATTGACCGGATAATGGAGAGAGCGGTTAAAGATGAGCAGCCGTCAAAAAGTACTCTCGATGATTGGAATAATGATGCTGCCAGGGTCAAGGAATTCTTTAATAATATTCCTGCTTGCGACATAGAACTTGAGCACGTAAATGATTATATAAGAAATTACCATTCTGAATCGTCAGCCAATGTACAGAATAGGAAAGTAAGTTTTCTGAAAAAACTTTTCTCTTATGCCGTAGATGAATCGCTAATGATGGATAACCCAGCGACAAGGAAAAAAATGAGACGAGTCGATAAAAAAGTACGCCGGCGTCTCACTCTCAATCAGTTCTTGGCTATACATGCAGCTGCTGAACCTTGGCTGAAAACTGCTATGGATCTTGCGATACAAACAACGCAAGCTCGCCTAGAAGTGTCACGGATCCGATACTCGATCAGGGAGCCAAAAGAAGGGGTTTGTGGCTGCGTTTGGTTCGATCAGGAAGAAGCTGGCATATTCGGAACGCTTTACATTCATCGGCAAAAAGTGCAGTACAAAGAGGCCGCACATGTTGCGATTCCGATCGGCAGAGCTCTGAAAGATATCATCGACAACAGCAGGGACAATGTGGCCAGTCCTTATGTTGTTCACCGGCTTCTGGAAAAGAGAAGCAATCCTATAAGCAAGGAAGTTAACCACCCAACACAGGTGGCACCTGATTATTTGAGCAGGGCATTTTCAGAGCTGCGGGACCGGATAGGTGTAGCGGCAGAGTTACCTATCAAAGAAAGACCAACTTTCCACGAGATTAGAGCGCTGGCAGCTCATATTTTCGAAAAACAGGGTGTCGATCCACAGGCAAGGATGGCCCATAGTGATGCAAAATCGACAAAAATTTATACCCAGAATCACGTTGAATGGGTCGAGGTTCCACACGCCGAAATTGTCTACAAAGCCGGGTGAGCATGGGGAAAAACCTATATGTAACTCATTGATGTATATAGTGAGGATTTTGCAAAAAATGCACTGTTTGCATATACAGTCAAACTCACTTCAACACCAGTGTTTACAGGGGTTGAAAAGGTTTTACCGCAGTGACATGGGGTGTCGGGGGTCGGAGGTTCAAATCCTCTCGTGCCGACCAAAAAATCCTGAAAAAACCAACCTTTATGGTTGGTTTTTTTATTTCCCAGAATCGACATCCCCTT
>JGI20225J20221_1002446_pt1 | contig 13821 bp, 14 predicted proteins | sample BioMet4_FD_20221 | JGI IMG/M metagenome (IMG submission 20221) | reverse complement strand
ATTCCCACACGTTTGAAGTAGATGAAAACGATACATACCTTCAACTTTGCAAACCATGCTATCACAATATATTCTGCAACATTTTTAAAAATATTATAACTTGGGGAGAATTTATAGAAAGCATCGAAGACATTAAACTTGCATTTAAATACGTTTCCGCTCTAGATAGTTACCACAAAAACAATATCAAACATTTGACTGCATCAAATTCGGAGAAAGAAGACATTGAGATGACTTGTTTGATCTGCGACAAAACACAGAAAATAACACCAAACGACTCCTATCAATATCTTTGTAAAAGTTGTGCACATAAATTCTACTTCCATCTCAAAAAATTACTTGGTACAAACCAAATCAAAGAGCTTATCCTTAGCCTGAAAAAAGTGAGTGCGAGCACTGAAGAATTAATGGATAAACTAACCAAAATTATAAATGAAAGCTAATTCTGATCAACTTTGAATCTGCCCTATATGGAAAGAGGAGAAATATCTTCAAGGGACTTCTCCTCTTTCATTTGTCACAGAACTTTTGCATTGTTGAGCCTGTACGATCCTTCAATNCAAAAGGAAAAGCTATCATTTGTTTGGCATCTAATAGGTGAACTGCACAGACCTGGAGATTCACCTTTTTTAAAGGGCCCGTGGCGCACTTGGAGTGGCCCAGCTGCCGATCCTGGTGAGCTGTTGGCCCATGATATCCCACCTTGGGACCACTTGGAAGATTGCTGGTGCTGTCAATTCCATAAAAACATCAATAAATTCAAGCTAATTTTACAAACTGTGGTCGTAAAATTTTGCAGGCGCCTGCAAAAGCAGAAAAAGTGGGAATTACCATCTGTTGGCGCTGAAAATTTCCTGATCCATGGGCAATTTTTCATGGCCAGGTGTGCCGGTTGTGGTTAAATATGTTGTAATTTCAGGGAAAAAGCTGATTTTCCGTGGATTTTTCCTGTTCCAGTCACAGGGTCCTGTGCTTTTTGGCCAAGGGCCAGGACCAAAAACGAAAATTTTGTCGTTTTTGACAAGTGGGAACCCTGGCGCACACAAGGATAAAACCGATTTCGCAGGAAATATGTTGCAACTCATCGCATTCTCGCCGTTATTCTCGATGACATTGAAATGCTTCGGGATCGGGTTATGGGAAGGCAGGGAGTGGAGCCGAAGGTGAGCGACGGGTTCAGAAGCGTCGTCGGGACCGGTGTGTGGCAGAAGTTAAAGGAGACAGCGGCGGTGTAGGTGGTGAAGGTTGAGGTGGACCTCTGGAGACGGGGGGGTATTTTTCATTAATTTTTTCGAAAAAACAAAAGAAGCGCTGCCCAGCCAGAATACAATAAAAAAAGAACAACGGCTGTACGAGTCAAAGAAGATACGTAACCAAATGACAATTCCACATCTCGAAGCAAACCATGAAATACAAAAAAACCAACCGAATGAAAAGAAACTAAATATCCCAAAGAAAAAAACAAGAGGGATCAGTATCAGAGAAACTACTTTTTGTTCTTTTTTTTCCACCATACCACAACAACAATGCCATCGTAACCACTGTCATGCCAATCACGATAGGCTTGCCCATTAGAGATAGTTCTGCCTGTGACACCCAAACAAATATACCCAAACCTAACCCCTGAACAATCATCCCCATCAACGCGAATTGGATCAATCTCATTAATTTGCTCTCATCTACTGAAGCACATTTACTGGCACAGGAAATGTATTTTCCATTAGTTGCTCAAATAGATCATTTTGATTCTCACCTTCTATTTTAATACAACCTTCCGAACCATGCCGTATGTGGCTACCATGAATAAAAAATCCATTTCTTCCAAAAGTATTCGTATCAACACCTGAATGAAGCGGTACTCTATAATCTCCCCAATCTCTGGGATCAATATGGATCATGGTCCCACTTTTTTATACAGGACGTTTTCGCTAGTCCCAATCAATACACAACTGAAGTAAACATCAACCGGCAAATAGGCTGATGTCAAGTTTTTATTATAATCTTTTTTTATTTTTTTTAGGCCATTCAATACTTGCATGTAGTTACTATCAAACGATATATACCCACTTCTTGGATCATAAGTCCACCTCCCTCTTGTCGTATCTGAATCTAATTTTGAATTGAGCTTAACATTTTGGACAAAAGATCCATCACTATTAAGTGTAAGTTGCTCTTTGACGATACTATTGTCAGCAACATATATACCAATGAGTATGGACTCATCTCGTGGTTTGCAGGCAGCGACGTTCAAAGCTAGTATCATAACTAGACAAATTGTGACAATGCTACTATTTTTCATTGCATACACCACAAACATTTTCGGTCCAAGTGAATGTTTGATTAATATTACGCAATGGTCCAGCAGATCCAGTTCTATCCGGCACAAGATGGTAAAAAAATGAGCTAGCCCCAGCCACATTCTGAATTGTGAATGTAACCGTGCCATTCCCATTATTAACTGCAGAGGCACCGCCAAATCCACCAACTTGTAGAGCTGTACTTGACCAGTATGTTGGGTCGAGGAGAGTATCTTCGGCAGCTTGTAATGTACCATAGGCAACGTTGTTTCCATGTCCTGCATAAAAAGCATCCCGTAAGACTGCTGCCCCCGGAGAACACTGTATCTCTTGATTTTCAATAGTGTCAGGTCCATAGAATCTGTTACTAATGCCACTGCCTGTCAAAAAATCATACAAAAAATTTGCATTTGTTGCCCATGTAAGCCCAGTTGGATCAGTCCTCATAATCGAGTTGTTCCCGACGTAAGCGTACAGGTTCACATCTCCACCATCAAACCCAATCGGATCAGCCTGCACATACCTTCCCGTCTTCGGATTATAATCCCTGAAGTAGTTATAATGCAGCCCGGTTTCTTGGTCGTAATACTGCCCGGGAAAACGCAAATTATACGTAAACGTCCCAGTCCCGCCGGGATTCTCATTGGGTATTCCGTTGCCGAAGGGATCGCGATCCCATCTCCAGACGATAGTGCCGTTGGAGTCGGTCACCGTCAACGGGGCACCGAGGTGATCGGGGTTGACGTAATAGACCGCTCCCGGCTTCAGAATGGCGACCGGCAAATCACCCAGCCAGACCGTTTCCTGGAGGACATTGCCCGAGGCGTCGTACTCACCGAGAAGGTGTCCGGCCTCGTCGTAGACAAAATACGCGGCCCCGGTTGCGACTCCGGCCCCTGTCTTGGCGACGCGTTGCCCAAGACCATTGATGGCGTACTGGGTAGTGTCGCTTCCGGCCGTAACCTGGGTAAGTCGACCGCGCCCGTCATAGCTGAAAACGTTCGTGCCGTCGCCGGTGATGCCGCCCGAAGCGTCGTAGGCATAGCTCTTGGCCATCCCCCCGGTGCTGCCGAGCAGACGGTTGCTCGTGGATGGGTACTGAAAATTCGTCGTCCCCGTGTTGGCAATCTGCACCGTGGCAAGATTGTCGCTGCTCCCGGTGATTCGCCCGGCGGCGTCATACGTCAAGGCAACGGTCTCGGGCGGGGTGCCGCCGATGGTGATCCCGGAAATCCGGCCGTCCTGATCGAAACTGCGTCCGTATGACGAGCCGTTGCCCTGAGCCCAGCCGGCTACCGGCCCGAAGGGACGCCAGCTCACGCTGCTGATAATGGGTTGTCCGTCAACCTGGATACTCGCCAATTTTCCGGACACGTCGTCATAAATGAAGGAGACCTGTCGGCCCGAAGGATAGGTGATGCCTGCCAGCTTGGTACATGTAGAACAGTACTGATATGCTGCCGTAAGGGTGACCGTACCAATCGTCTGCTGTTTTTGTAGGACTGATCCCTTGATATCATAGCTCCAAACCGTAGAGCCACTGGGATCGGTCATGGCCGTGAGATGGCCATTGCCATACGTTCCTTGATCGTACTGATAGGTCATGGTTGTGCCATCGGTAAAGGTGACACTGGTGAGTCGATTCAAGGCATCATAGGTATTTGTAGCCGTGACACCTCGTGCGTCGGTAGCGCTGAGGACATTACCCGCCGCATCAAACGTCTTCGTGGTCGTGCCGGCATCAGGACTTGTAATCACCGTCTGATTGTCCAATCCAGTGTAAGTGTACGACGCAACGAGGCTTCTTGGATCGGTCACGCTCGTGATGTGGTCGTTGGCGTCAAATCCATACTGTATGACACTGTTGTTTGGGTCGGTTATTTGCTTTCTTCTGTTGAGGGCATCATAGGCAAAAGCCGTGGCATGGGAGAGAGGATCGCTTAGGTTTGTCAAGTTGCTGTTGCTATCGTAACCATAGGTTGTAGTCTGACCTGTCGCCCCCACCTCCGTCGTCAACCGCTCAACGGAATCGTAAGTATACGATCTTGTCCATTTCAGTACGCTGCTTTGGTCATAGATATTTCTGGCCGTAACGTTATTAGCGGCATCCAGCGTATACGCAATGGAGTTGCCGAGTGCATCGCTCACTCCTATCAATCTATGAGCCGCGTCATATGTATAGATGACAAACGAGGAGTCCGGGCGTGTAATCTTGGTTAAATTACCAGCACTGTCGTATGTATAGCTTGTGATTCCAGAATCTTTATTAATGCTCACGATGCGTCCACGCGCATCATAGGTGATTGTCGTTACAAGTCCATTAGGATCGGTTACACTAAGTAAATTTCCGTTGGCATCATAGCTCGTATAGCTGAAAACATGCCCAAGTGCATCAGTGATCGTCGCAACATTGCCCGAGTTGTCATAGGTTAATATTGTTGTGTTTGAATTTGGATCTTGAGCAGTTAAAAGTTGCCCATTAGTATTATACGTAAAAGCCCAAGTTCGAGTGTCTGCCCCCGCTGTGACCGTTTTTGTGAGCATATTCCCGGACGCGTCATACGTAAACGTTGTCGTGCGGTTTGGTTCTGTAATCTGCGTAGGCAAGTTAAATGTATCACTCCACGCCGTCGAGATGGTACGAGCCATGGATGTTCCATAGGCTTCTGTGCGTGACGTTTCATTTCCTCTAGCGTCATGCGTATATATTATCACATTGTTATTATAGTCAGTTTTGCTCGCAATAAATCCATTTGTGTCATACGTAAACGCCTTGCCTCCCACCGATTGCACGGGGGCGCCCGTCATTGATGTCGGCTTAACGATACCAAATTGCGTCGTGAAAGAATATTTATGCGCATTCCCCATGGGATCTGTAGCTGTAGCGCTAGTCATCTTATACGCGAGAGTAGTATACGAAATCGTCGTCAAACCAGCGCCGCCAGCATGCTGCGTAGATACCGCCCGCCCATTTGAGTCGTAAGCGAAGGAGGCATAAGCATTGCCGTTTTCATCGGTAATGCCAGTTAACGCATGGATATAACTTGTGTTCGTATAGGCATACTGCCGAGAAGTGGAGTCAGGATATGTAACTGAGATCAAATTGTTATTGGAGTCATACGCGTAGGTGTAAATGCCACCAGAGGGGATTGTTACCTGATAAACATTGCCACTACTGGTGTATGTGTACGAAAGGCTGTGCCCAAAAGGCCCCGTGACCGCTGCCAACTGATTGCTGGCGTTATAAGTCAGCGTTGTCGTCAATCCCGAGCGAGTGACAATAGAGGTCAATTGACCGGATATGTTGTAGTTTTCAGTGGTGTCGTCAGACTGCACGACCTGCCAGCCGACTTGAACTCCCCCGCTCATCACGGCCGTGAGTGTCAGCCTTACGTCCGGATCGGATACCCAAACGCCGTTCACCAACCAGAAGCTGTCAATACGTCCTTCCGGGCTTGTGACCTGCGCATAGTTATCCCCCCAAGTCAGAACCGACCGGTCATAGGTGCTTCTCCAGTTCTGACCAAAACCTGTCGCGCTAATCGCAAGGCTGTTATAGTAGCGTCTCAACTCGATATGTGTGTTCATGCCACCGACGAAATCCGTCTCGGCCAAAAATTTATTTCCAGTTGAGACAAAAATGGGATTTCCCTCGCAAACTCGTGGAGAACGTGCCGGATCAATCGGACCAAGATTCTTAGGGGAAGCAACCGGGTATCCGGTATACAAAGATATCGTCCCACCATACCCCAAAAGCCACTTAACAGAAGATGTTTCTCCATTGTCATGCTGAGTATAAAATCCAATATTTTTAGTCGTAATAGGCGAACATGGACTTGTTTCACAAGAATATGTAGCGCCACTTGATATGTTCAGTTCTTCGGTGCTTTTAGCGTCAAATAAAGGATTTCCACCTTGGCATTTTATTAAATACGTATCACCTGCAGAACCATGAAGTGTAAATGGTCCACCGGTATATGCAGTTGGGGGTAACCGCGCAGGCCAGCAGCTAGCGTAAACTTGAAACGGAAATATAGTCGCAAGAATTGTAAACAATAGCATCATTTTTTTCATGTTATCCTCACAATAAAACTCTTAAAAAATTACATTAAAAAACTCAATTGACCACAGCATACACTTCAACTTTATCCGACGAGGCCAACTTACTCTGTGAGGCTCTTTCTGATCCTCCACCACTACCAACAGCCACCTGCTCTGTTCTATTGCCAACATTGTCGTAAGTATAAGTCAAACTCTGGCCATCATCGTACTGAACTGTCAAAATTCGTCCCGCCGCATCATAGGTATATGTGGCGCTTGAAGCAAAAATCATTCCCGAAAATACTATAATGCTAACGAGAAAGGCAACGCTAAATGCATGAACTAAATTATGTACCACAGACAACCTGTCCATAGTCCACTCCTGCTATTATGGAAAATTATCACAAAATGGAAAGGCCAGGCTCAACACAGGACTGAGAGCACCCTTTCCTCAAAATATGAGAAAAACAACTACCCCTTAGAATTAATAAGACTATATTTTTTATTTACCGTCAATATAATTCATCAAAAAACACCTAGCAGACACCGCTTTCGTCGACAATCAATCGATTTATCGAATAAAAAAACCATCACCTCGCTCGTAAGGAAGGCAGACTCCTGCCAAACCAGGGTGGACCCCTCAAAAACGCGGCTGGCAGCGTTTTTGCCACAGGATAGATCCCAGGCCGGTCTTGCTTGAAAAAAATCTTAGTAAAATCAGTGGGCAGAGTAGAAACTAGAAGTCCGAGTTAGCAACCACCGCCACAGTCGCGCCAACGGCTGACCAAAGCTCCGCCAACATCCCATCCTCAGGCTAATAAAAATAAGAAGACCCCGTTGGCACTTCGCCAACAGGATCACTTTGTGATAGGGGCTTTTGGAAGGATTTTAGGGGGTTAAATCACGCTTGTGGTGTGTCAAGCAAGCGCTCTCCCCCTGAGCTACGGTCCTATAAACAGAATCAGGGAACAGGCTAAATGCCCCAAACTCGTCCCGAAGTCAACCCCAAATCTTTCGTTCCCAAGAAAAAGTTGGGGGCCAAAACCGTTGGCTTCGTTGGCGCGTCGTTGGCTCGCGGTAAGTACGGATTTGACCTGGGGAGGTCAAGGGGTTTGTTGGGATTTTTTCACGGAGGGAGGAGAAACGGGGATTAGGCGGGGATGTGACAAGACAAATAGTAAACAATTTTATAATGTTATATAATTGCATTAACATAATGACCGTTATACAAAGCGCAAAGTAACTAGAGAAACCTTTGTGCAGACACAAAATCGACCCTCAAAAAATCAAAAAATTGACTGGGCATCTTTAATAGACAAGAATGATTTAAAAAGCCTAAAAAAACTTGGAGATTTAACTCCATCAAATGGTACTATCTCTATTTTCCTAAGGTGTTCAGGGAAGAAAACTGAGTTTGATATGCTTTTAGGGTAAGGCTCACAATAGATAATTTTTGAAATACCTACTTGTAATATCTTTTTTGTGCATAATTCACATGGAAATGTGGTTGTGTATATTACAGCATCTTCCAAATTCCCAGCATGAGTTCTAGCAACTTGTAGGATCGCATTTTCTTCGGCATGAAGAGATCGGCACTCTTGGAGAGATTTTGTTTTAATTTTATTGATAATATTTTGGCATGATTCAGTTATATCTTCACCCTGCATTGATTTATTTTTTTTAAAATTCCCATATTCGTCTTTATAACAGAAATTTTCGTCGAGTTTTAACCCATCGCCAATTATCGTTGTTTTTATTGATTCATGGTCATCTTTATAGCCTAAAGGGAAAAATTCTGCCTCAATCGTAGAAACATCCCTTTTATATCTATACAGACATCCAATATTAAAAGATTCGACATCATTCCATCCAACTCCAATTACATAGCCATTCTTAGAAATTACAGCGCCTACTTGCCTTGAAATACACGTTGAATTCAAGCTCACGGAATATGCTAGAAGCATGTTCCTTTCCTCATGGGTTGGCGTCACACATCCCGGACTCTTGATAAGAGCAAAGTACTTCAAAAGTTGTTTTTCGTAATCTTCGGGTGTTTTGTTATTTGTTACAGCTATATCAGCTAGGTTTACACACGTTTTAATATTCTGTGCATAAACATAATCAATGTAATCTTTGCCCTGATCAGCTTTATCTATCGCATCACACTCGAATTCGGTTAAATTGTGAAGACGTTTCCCTGTCGCCACTCTCTTGCTTTGATCGCGGAAAACTGAAAATAAATAAAACTCATAAAATCGTTTTCTAAAGTAATTAATCTCTGCAGGGTTCCTAAAGCACTCGACTACGAAATACGTCCTATGGTCTTCTTTGTTTTTGTTTTTCAAATCCGCACGTATTAATTTTAAGTACAGACAAGCTTGATGTGCCAGGATATCCAAATTATTATATTTTTCCTCGCCATATTGATCGAAAAAACTTTTACCACTTCGTCTCAAATTATTACCAATTTTTTGCATTGCCCTTATGAATTTATAATTGTCCTTATCGAGGGACCCAGAAAATGAATCCCTGAGTTCACTAATTTTGTTAAAAACTGCATTAACAGTATCAACTTTTTTAATATCCCTATTCTCTAGAGCATCTTGAACTTCATTAATAGCGTCAATAGTCAAATCATTTTCTAAAGCAATTCTCTTATAATAAGATCCAATTCTAATAAAATCTTCATCACGACCCAAAAATTCATCACTGGTCTCTAAAGAATCACGTATTATGAAAAAATTTAAAATTGTCGTCAAAGAAATGCGACAAAAACGTAAATCATGAATTTTTTCCAAAGATTTTATAAATTGTCGTTCTCGCAAAAACTGTAATAGCTCATTTTTCATGCGAGACGCAGTATTTCTTGATTCGTTTTTTTGTTGAGGTACTCGTCTATAGTAATTGACTATATTAGAGTTGATTTCATCTTTAGCTGACACAAAATTTGCGAGTTTTTCATTTATTTTTTCAGAAAAAAACTTTGCCCCAGTAGTACAACCACTACAGAAAGCTCCAGTAAAACCGATAATCAAAAAATCGTCTTTTCCCATGACAACAACCTATAATACGCCGGTTAAATGTTATAAAAATTCACAACGCCGAATTCCACGAAAATACAAAATGTGTCATCACCATGACTGGAGATAAAATTTTTTAAGCATTTATTAAACAATAGCTTTTACATCATATCGGAATTCAATTGAAATGCAGTGAGGCTTATACTTTATAGCTTATCGGCTTACTAAGTCAGGCATCTCAGAATATGTTTTACCATTAAGTAAGCGACCAGCTTTCTTTTTATTTTTCCCTCCCCACTGTTTAAAAAAGAAAGGCACCTTAGAATTCGCACATTGGCCTTGTAAAGATTCGACCCACTCTAATTGCATTGGTCGTGCTCCAGGACCAGATTCCCCCCCAACAATGACCCAATCTATGCGGTTTAAGTCAATATCAGGCAATGGAGAAAGAAGAGGTTCTAGCGACAGGAAGCGTATAGCCGATGGTACAGTTCTAAGATGATCTATCCTTGACGTATATCCAGCCGACTCAACAGTTACTCCCATCCAAACATTGGCAGGCCATTTAAGTTTTGGGGCTAATCTTGATAAAACTTCTGCTCGTTTCGTCAAAATTTGAAATGTGTGCCATGAGGCTTGTCTCATGACATCAAATACTTCTTGAATGAAATCGAACGGCACTTTTTCATGAAAAAGGTCACTCATTGAGTTGACGAAAACAAGCCGGGGCTTCTTCCACAAAAGAGGTTTCGTAAGCGTTTCTTGATGCAAAGAGACTTCAAATCCATTCACATAGTTACGGTTGCCCATCGCCTTTAATCGTTTAGCCATTCGCAAAGCGTAACAGTTATTACACCCGATACTAATCGGGGAACACCCTGTTACCGGATTCCAAGTTGATTCTGTCCACTCAATCGGTGATACTTCTGACATAGCACTTACAGTTGTGGAAATTCTGCCACAACATTGTCTCCAAATGTATTTTTTCGATGTTTTCCAACTGTGATCTTACCATTGCGTTCAAGCTGTAAAAGGGCCTCTTTGTAATTTTTCCTTATATAAGGGGTGTCGACACTATGCTCCTCATAAATATCGTTCATTTTCATTTTGCGACCAGCAAAATCAACCACCAAACTATCACATAGGTCACCAATAGGACGAGTCAGCTTAAAAAGAAGTCCTTGTTTTATCCCAATTTTATCAACAGGATTATATTCAAATGACGCTACACCATCATCATGCGCCGAGGATTCTTTTGCCATTATTTCCTTCATTATATCATACCCTCGGAACGCCTTACTTACAAAAATCAAATGATGGCTAGTACGCTTCCCCCCTTGAGCTCTAAAACGGAATGGCAAAGTAAACTTGCCCCCCATTTCCTTTAGTGCTGAACAAAGTTCTTCTACAATTAAGCACTCCCGCTTTGCAGGAGCTGAGATGTCATCGAATTTCTCTCGGATAATTTTTGCGCGCTCCTCTCCAAACAAAGCATCGATATGCTCTTTTACATAATCATTCCCCAAACCCATATTGATTCTATTGTAGTTAAAGAAAAAGATGCAATCGCATCCCCAGTCTTTAAGAACTGAGTTTATCAAGCGTAACGATAGCCCTTTATACCCCCAGGGGTCAACAAAGAACAAGGTCGGGACGAGCTTCATTTCTTCAAACATTTTCACAATCTCAGTCCCCACCTCCTGATTGAAGATCGCAGGCGTATGATTTAATTTCTTAAACCCTGGTAGTTCCTTAATGACTTCCTCGAGGGAGCGTGTATTTTCTTCGTCTTTATCATTAAACATGCACACTAAACGCTCACAGTAGACAGGCTTACTGAGAGCTTTTTCTAAAACTTTAAGAGGCGTCGAGATGGTTCCATCTTTATATCTTCCTGGTCCTGCGAATAAATCGATGTAAGCTATTTTTTTGTCACCGAACAAATGACGATCTTGAGTTGAAGTGATAACACCAGCCCATACATCAAAATATTTTGATACGATTTCAGATTTCACAAGAGATTGGTCCGTTTGTTCCTCAAAAAAAACGCCTGTACTCATTGCACTCCCCCTAAGGAATGTCGCGTTACTTTTGCATTTTTATTTTGAGCAAACCTATTCGGGGCTCCGCTTAGCATCTCAAGAATTCAGAATCAGTTTTTTTATACCACCTCTCCAAAAACAAATAAAGACCCACGCCAACCAAATTTCCTGGACGACGTGGGCCTATTTCACAGAACTATCCGAAATTATATCTACTTCTTTTCCAGCACGATCTTCCCCTCTTCCAGGCAGGATACCTTGAACTCGTCGCCCTGCTTGAAGCCGTAGTTGGCGAGGAGCGTCGGGGACAGACGGAGACCCGTGCCAGAAAACTTTACGCTTCCAGAGGCCACACGAGCATCCATCCCTTCGATCTTGTAGAACTTCTCATCCAGCGTCATCAGCTTCGTGAGATGGTTTTTCAGGGTGGTTTTGGGGATATCGAAGGCATCCATGATTTGCTGAGCGGTCTTTCCTTCGGTGATCATGGTGCGAAGTTTTATGGCGTCAAATTTCGATGCGATAGGCATGGTAAAAAAACTCCTTTCGGTTTTGATTTCAAAATTGATTTCGAAATAGTAGCTTGTAAATGGCAAAAGTCAACGCAATTTACGTCGAAAGTGACCATGGATCAAATTTAACGGCAAAACTAGCTTCTTCTTGTAACTGCTAAAATCTGCTCCTATCAAAAACGAACAAATTTTCGTATTTGGAAAAGCGTTATATACTAGGCTGTTGCGCTCCTAGTCTGACACCCTATATCTATCCACTTGAAATATAGCGATATCTTCTGATTTTGCGGGAACAGGGACAGAAAAGTCGCAGGATCCTGCCAGCGGAGACGTCCATTTCAGTCTTGTTTCGCGAAACGCAGCTTGTTCACCAGCTATTCACGATGGCGCTGATTCCGTCCACACAGATCGATTTTACTGGCACATCTGATGCAAATCAAAAAATGAAGGAACCTGCAAACTTTCAACTACATAAAATAACAGTATTTATCTAAGTAAACAGTCGAAGCCCTGCCCCTGGGGGAAATTTGGGCTTGGACTTTTCCCTTGGACATCCACATTACTGGGCTGCTCTTTTAGCTCGAGCTCTTTTGGTATACCAAGACGTAAAAAGCACAGCTACTACTAGCATAGAATTTGAGATAGTTTCATAAACAAAACTTGACATCAAAAAATGACGAAATTTTCCATATGCCAAGATGGCGTTTAATGTAAATACAAACGCCCACGATGATGACACTATTACATTTGATCTTATAAAATCTGTATTACCCCAGATTTCTTTACGGACTTGTTCTCGTGCATAATCTAAGGTGAAGGGCTTGCCGATTAGTATTCCGATCCATGCTGCAAGTCCCAGGAAACCACTGGTCAGTACCCCCATGTAATTTATCATGAAAATATTTTCAAATCCCACGACTAAAACTGAAGAGATGGCAAAGAAGATGAGACCAGCCCACAAAATAATCCCTCTATGAAGACGCAATACCCCAAGGATGATGCACAATCCTAGTGCAATAGCTAAACCAAGTTTGAGTCTAAAAAGGCTTCCCTGTGCAATAACCAAAAAAGCTATCCACGGAGCAAATACCAAAATCATTTTAATCGGTGACATTTTTCTGCTCCATCCTATCGTTTATGTATCCTTTGCGTCCAGAAATATGAAAAAGACTCAAGGCAAAATAGCAAACACTCGGGCAGGGAATCCTGATCCATCTTTTGGTTTTGGAAAACTTGCGACGACCAACGCGCCAGCTTCAGGCACTTCATCCAAGTGCGCTAAAAGTTCGATTTGATAATGATTACTCTTTAATATGTAGGTCTCCAAGGAATAGTCATCTTTTGAGGTAGCAACACCAGGATCAGTATCAGTTGTTTCGTGACCAGACGCAGTAATCTTGCGATCCTCATAAAGATACTTCAGTACTGCCATGATCCAACCAGGATAGTGCGCGATCCCGTTANCGTCCNTGTTCTGCATGGNATCCATANTGGGCCATCTCTTCGACCAGTCGGTTCTCATTGCCACAAATGANCCTTCTGGTATCTGCCCATGCTTCTTTTCCCAATTCGCAACGTCATCCATCGTGATTGTATAATCAGGATTTTTTGTCACTGCNTCATGGACATCAATAACTACTAGCGGAAGGACCATCTCTTTTACATCAATTTGGTCAACGGTACGCATACCTTTGACAAAATGGGCAGGTGGATCGACGTGAGTACCCCACTGTCNCNCGTGCGTGAAAGACTGGGCATAAAATCCACTCCCCAATTTCCCTACCCCAGGTTCATACCAATACAAAGTTTCTCTTTTTTCATCAGGGAAACCTTTCCAATGCGGGATTCCAGGCGCGAAAGAATGTGTAAGATCGACAAATTTCTTTTCTTTAATGACATTCCAAGCATC
>JGI20225J20221_1004220_pt1 | contig 13837 bp, 14 predicted proteins | sample BioMet4_FD_20221 | JGI IMG/M metagenome (IMG submission 20221) | reverse complement strand
GTATGCGGTTTTCCCTGTCGCCGCCGTAAAGCTGCTCGGTTATCTGTCTGGCCCAGGCCGGATTCTCCGGAAGGGCCGTATCCAGCAGATAGAGCGAAGTCCTTCCGACGGGGACCTGCCATATGCCGACCTTCACGTTCTGGCCCGCGAGATCCACTTCGACGCGCAGCGGCTTTCCGTCCTTGCCGTTGACTATCTGCACCGGCATATTATACCAGTCGTTCACGGGATAGGACTCTATCTGCCAACAGTCCCTGTTCAGTTCCTGTTTGACATAGCCTTTCTTATAAAGCAGGCCTACGCCTATAACAGGCATGCCTAAATCTGAAGAAGACTTTAAATGATCGCCGCTCAGCATGCCGAGGCCGCCGGAATAGATCGGAAGCCCTTCGCCTATGCCGTATTCCATTGAAAAATACGCCACGCTCATATCCCTGTCGCGCGCAGAAGCGTGTCTGGCGTACCATGTGTCCTTGCTGTTCAGATAAGAACTGAGTTCGCGGTAAGTCTCCCTCACCTCCTCGACAAAATTCCTGTTTTTGCCGAGCGCCTCTATCTTATCGTTGGCTATATTGCCGAGGATCCATTTCGGATTACGGTGTGAACGCTGCCAAAGGTCAGCATCCATATTTACAAACATGGATATGGCGTCCCAATTCCAGGTAAACCACATATTTGTAGAAAGTTCGTCCAGCGCTTTGATGCTTTCAGGCAGGCTGGGAAGTACATTGAAAGTCTTTGTTTTCATACCTTATTATATTTTACAAAAATATGCGGGCTTTATCTCCAGACAAAAAAACACGGCGGCGCGGTCCGCACGTTCCGGCGGGCTGGCCTGTTCCGTGCTTAAATAAATATTTTAGCGGGGATATAAAGTGATACTTATCTTTTACCTTTTTTGTAAAATATATTTTTATGGCGCTTTCAAACAGATTAAACAAGAAATTAGCCGTATATCTGCCGATATTCCTGTCCCTGCTGATACTTATATGGCTGGTGTACCCAAATCTGGAAGGAATGACGGCCACTATAAAAGAAGCCAAACCGCTCTGGCTTCTGTTTTCTGTTATATGCACTGCCGGGAGTTATATATGCATGGGACTCACGCTCTGGACGGTGCTGAGAGTGTTAAAATCCTTTCTTCCCTTTCTTCCGACCCTGGCCATAACGCTGGTGTCGACCACTGTTAATTATTTCGTATCTTCGGCCGGACTCAGCGGTTTCGCCACGAGGATGCATCTGCTCGGATGCAAAGGCGTCCCTTACGGCGCGAGCGTGACCTCCTCTGTCATATCGACCATTCTGATATACGTCGCTCTGGCCGGCATAGTTGCGGTAGGCACCATTCTCCAGTTCATGATATTCCCGAGCGTCGGAGCCAGTTTCTGGCAGGGGCTGCTCGGCGTGACTGTGGTGCTGCTTTTCGCCGGACTGCTTGTACTGCTCTTCTTTCACAACAGGATAAGAATAAAATGGTGCAGGAAAATCTTCGTATGGCTGAACATGATAGCTTTTTATTTCAGGAAAAAGAGATGGTTCACCAGAGGCGAATTTAATATTTTCGAACAGCAGCTCAACGAAGGGATAATGAAAATAACGGAAGCCAAAACGGGACTTATCCCCGTGATGATCGCCGTGGTGGGCGACTGGCTCTGCCATATGATGATACTGTATTTCGCCTTCCGGGCGGTTGGAGTCAAACTAGGAGTGATAACTCTCATAACGGGGTTCGCGCTCGGCATGCTGATGACGATAATCCCTATTCTCCCCGGAGGCCTCGGGGCCATGGAAGCGGCCATGACCGGAGCTTTCACCGCCATGGGAGTCGACACCTCCGCCGCTCTTACGGCAAGTTTGATATTCAGATTATTATATTATATCCTTCCGGCCTTTCTCAGCCTGCCGGTTTACTGGCTGTTAAAACATTTAAACCCGAGCTGCGCCATCTCCGACACGGAAGAAGAAGTTCTCGAGGAGAAATTATATGGGAAATAAGATAGTTATAGTAGAGGACAGCAAAGCTATATCCACTGTCCTGAAAGAGGTGCTGGAAGCGGAAGGACATACGGTTAAAAACGCTTCCGACGGAGTGAACGGCCTCGCCATGATCAGGCGCGAAAAACCGGATCTGGTCCTGCTCGATCTGCTGCTGCCTAAACTCAACGGTTACGACGTATGCAAGGCCGTTATGATGGACGGAAGGACCAGACATATACCGGTCCTGATAATGTCCACGCTTGACACGCCGGAAAGCAGGATGAAACTGCAGGCGAGCGGAGCGAGACATTTCATGAAAAAACCTTATCAGCTCGACGATCTCCTTAATAAGATACACCAGCTGCTCCCGAACCGGCCGCAGGATAAAAACTGATTTTTATGGAAAAAATACAAAAACTCTTAGCACGAAGGTAAATTCCGCCAAGCCCTTTCCGCCCCTCGAAAAAAAGAGGCGGGCCCGTTTGAAACAGACTTAAAAGAAACCCGCTCTTGGACGGCCAAGATTTACTCACTCCTCCACTCCAGTCAGATATTTTTTATGAAAGCGGAAGCCTTCAGAAAGAAACTTGGGAGCCCTTCGCGGCAAAGCGCAGGGGAACTCTATGAAAAAAAACACCGCGCTTTACGGCAAAGACGAAAACCTGAAAACTGGAAATTCTTCTGGCAAGAAGGAGAAAGTGGCCAAGACTCTCGGGCGGACTGCGAACTGGCAACCGGCCTTTCGGCGGGAAGAGGCCGTCGAAAAAGCGAGACCGCCTGAGTAAAAACCGAAGACGCCAGGCTGGGGAACGGCGAGGCGAGGCGGCTGACGCTCCGCCGGAAAGCTTGAAGAGGCCGAAACTGTTCTGCTGCAGCTCTGCTTCCGAATACAGAAAACAGAGGGATCCCGGCGGCGTATCTTTCCGCGAACTGGGCTCGGCGGACTTTACAGACTTGCAGGGAAGATATGAAGAGGGAATAAAAGCCTTCGAAGCTTCGCTTAAATACGCGATGAAGAACGAAGACGAATTCGCAGCGGGCACTACCCTGGTCTTCGGACTCGCGGGTATACTGGAGGTTGCCCGGATTCATGGGGAAAAGCTCTGGACTCATATCTTAAGGCCAGACAAATATTTGAAAAATCCCGACGACACTTTCGCGAAAGCCTATGTGGAGTGCGGCACGTCAAACGTTGCTGAGAACGATGGGCCAGACTGGACATGGCCTGGACAGGGTATAAAAGGGCCCACAGACTCTACTCCAAGATAAACGATTATGCCGATCTCGGTTTCGTGGAATGGGGAATGGCGCGAGATACTGCTAAGGAACGCGGACTTTGGAAAAGCCGGGGAACATTTCGACAAAAGCGCTCGAATATTTCGGCGGACATTCCGAACCGCGCGGAACGGCGCTCGCCATGCTTGTCCGGCGGCTAAAAAAGAATATCTTTCCGGCGAAACCGACAAAGCCGAAAAATCTTATTCACTTCGCCATGGATTTCCATAAAGAAGCACGGCCTGCACACCCACCTGGAACCAGTTTACCTGAAAAGGGCCGGCCAATCTTAACACTTCGGAAAAGGGGCCGCGGACAAAACGGCCCTTTTTCCTTATTATAACAAAGCAAAATATAAAATTCCTGAAAAAGAAAGGGCCGCCCGGTTTAATAAAACCTATAAAGTAGTATAATTAATGATTGGCGAAAGTATTTATAGTCATTGCCGGCTTACAATGCCGAAAAAAACGATAAGACAGACGCTTTTCGATATCCCTGAGGCTTACAGAAAAAACGTAATACTCGTGGACGACTGTTCCAAGGACAGAACGGTGGAGACGGCGGAAAAACTAGGGATACAGGTAGTGCGCCACAGACATAATACCGGCTACGGCGGAAATCAGAAGACATGCTACGAACTGGCTCTGGAGCAGAATGCCGACATAGTCGTGATGCTGCACCCCGACTATCAGTACAACCCGAAGGTCATCCCGCATCTGGCGGGGCTCATAGAAAACCATATCTGCGACATAGTTCTGGGAAACAGGATAAGAACAAGAAAGGAAACGATAAACGGCGGCATGCCGGTGTACAAATATATCGCCAACCGCTTCCTGTCCTTTTTATGCAATATAATAACCGGAGAAAATCTCGGAGAGTGGCACAGCGGTATGAGGGCCTATTCGGCAGAAACGCTCAGAAAGCTCCCCTGGCAAGATAATTCTGACGATTTCATCTTCGACGCGCAGTTTCTGGTGCAGGCTTCGTATTTCAATGCCAAGATAGGCGATATCCCGGTTGAAACCAAATATTTCAAAGAAGCCTCGTCTATAAATTTCAGGCGCAGCCTAAAATACGGACTGCTGATACTTTGGATCCTGACGCTTTTCATCCTTAAAAAATGCGGTTTCGACATAAGGATGTTCAGACGAAAATAAAAACCGCTCAGGCTTTTCCCTGATAAACCTCTTTAAATACGATAAAAAAAGGCCGCCCGATTTTAAACGGGCGGCCTTTTAATCCGGAAACGTTCGGTTATTTACTTGTCTTCGTTTTTGAAGACGCTACTTTTTTGTGTTCCTTTATTTCCTTAACAGAAGTCTTTCCGGCTTTTACAGTCACCTTCACTTCCTCACCGACTTTAAGCGCCGCGAGTTTGCTGGCTTCCACCGTAAACGTCTTTTCGACGCCTTTGGCGTTCTTAACCGTCATGGTGTCTTTTTCCGTGTCTATGGCGGAAATGCTGCCTTTAGTTACTTCCACCTTAACTTTCGCGGATTTCTTCACTGTGGTCTTAACCGCGGTCTTGGCTGTCGCTGCCGTGCTGGCGGCGGGAGCCGTAACTGCTGTCTGTTCCGTCTTAGCGGCTGGAGCCGCGGCCGGTGTCTGGGCGAAAGCTGCGCCGGTGAAAGCTATCATAGTAGCCATAGCTGTTAAATATTTGTTCATCTGAATCTTTCTCCTTAAAGTTTTACTGCTATAAAGATAGTATAGCAGGAGCAGGATTAGAGCATCATTAAACCAACATTAGAATACTCTAATGTGTATTTTTCTGAAAAAAGACCGTGAACACGGAACCTTTCCCGTCGCTGGAAACATTCACTTCCGCGCCGTGCGCGTCGGCGATTGACTTTACTATCGCCAGCCCCAGACCGAAGCCGGAAGAACTGCGCGAAGAGTCGGCCCTGTAAAAACGCCGGAAGACATGCGGAAGATCCTCGGGTTTTATGCCGCACCCCCGGTCGGTCACGGAAACATAAGGCCTTCCGCCGCCAGCCACTTCGAGCGACACTTCCGAACCGGCCGGGCTGTATTTTATGGCATTGTCGATAAGATTAAGGAACATTCTGGCCAGTTTTTCCGTGTCTCCTGAGATGTGTATGTCTTCGGAAGAAAAAACCTTCAGCGATATATTCTTGGCGTCAGCCAGAAAACGCATCGATTCCGCCGCGGATCTAACCAGCACGGCGAGGTCTGTCACGTCCTCTAATCTGCAGTTTTATCTCCCGGTTTTCGAGAATGGGCAGGGCTGAGAAGTTCGCTGACTTATCTTGCTCATTTGTTCCCCGTCTCCTGCCGATTACTGTGCGCCAGTAACGTCTTCCGTATTCCCGACGGGAGCGGCTCTTCTTAAGAGGGACTGTCCACTTCTCCCTTTTATTATGCGTGAGCGGCCGTCTTGAGTTTCATGCGAAACGTCTTGTATTAAAGCGTTTTTCGGACTGAAGGAATCTTCTCAGACGGGGTCAGGGCATTGGCCGGTTGAGAGACCATTGCCAGGTTTTCGGTGTATCTCGTCGTGTGTTTTGGGCGGCACTATTCGCAGCTCAGATTCTCCGGCCGTTGATCTGGCTCACCGCGCGCGCATGTCGGGATCCCGGACCGAAGCGCGATCCTCGCGAAAAAACATGCCGAAGATGGCAGTCAGCAGCACGGAGCCGGGGAATTTAAGGGAGCGGACATCATATTCTCAGATGCCTCAAAGCGAACTGCGTCCTGTTAAAGTGATACAGTAGGGCCTGCCACTGAGGATATACGCTGCCCCCGCGGCCTGAGCCGCGGTGGGAATAAGGACCCGGAAAATTAGCGCCGTTCTGCCCGGAATCCTGATATGCAGCCAGTCTAACACAGGCATTTCCCTTTTTTACTTCGTCCACCGTGGAATCGGGAAGTTTCCGGATGGCACGGTCCGATGCTGTGTATACCTAACCAGGTTCCTCCCCCGACGGGGCCATTATGCGCAAGCTGGAACCGGAGCCTGTCTGGGGTCGTCCGCTGTGGCAGACGCGGCCAGATCCTGGTATCATTTATCAGGAAAGCGCCTCCGTCGTCTTTCCCGGCAGGTCGGCCGGCCGGGTACGCGGTTTTCAGCTATTTCAGTGTCCGATAAGCCTCGAGGGGCATCGGACAACTCCTCGGCCCTGTAAGGCAGGCGCTGGGTCGATTTTATCGTTCTGCTTTTCAGAACTGTATATAACAAGCAGGCTGAACACGGAAAGGGCACGCGCGGCCGCGGCTATAACAGAGTTATTTCTGGAAACGCACTGAATTAAGCATTTAATCGTCTTCAGTATCTACCCTGCCGCGACGGTGCTATATGACTTTTCTCCCCGTCCTTTCTTTCCAGTTCCTACGAAGTAGTTTATAATATACGGTCGTATGGGAATCGTTCCGTGTCGAAATTTATATCCCACACAATGCTCGGATTCAATAGTCCGCGTAAACTATGCAGGTTCTTGTTTCGCCAGCATATATTTCCAGAAGAGAAACTCCTGGGAACTCAGTTTCGAGCCACGGCACTCCAGGGACAGGGAGGATTTTCTGAAGAACGTCCACGTATCTATGGCCCCGCTGAAAGTTTCGGCGCCGTTTCATTATGCACGCCCTGTCAGAGCCCTTATCCTTTGCGGAGAAGTTCCCGAAAGGGCGAAAGGGCTTTGTCAGATAATCGTTTTGGCTCCGAAATTCGAGTCCCTTCACCTTATTTGAACCCTTGTCTTTAAGCAGTCAGGACATCCATTTAGGCGCGCAAAACCGGAACCGCGCAGCCGCGAACCCCACTTCCAACCCCGTCCATGCCGGGAAGGCATTATATCGAAGAAAGCAGGAGAGTCGTAAGGATTTTCAGAAAACCAGTTCTAGCCGCGTCAGGACCCGGTGGCCCCGCTATATCAGCCGCGTAAACCCTTCTTCTTTAAGCCCTCTTCTGATCAAAATCGGGCTATTTTTTTTTCGTTTCACGCTATAAGTATTCTTCATAATCTTTACGCGGACAGACGGCCGCGTTTTTTATTTTTCATAAAACAAGGCGCCTGCCCGACCAGCATCTCTCTTNCACGCCGGTCCGGGGGTCGTCCCAATAGAAGGCAGAACCGCGCAGCCTGTTTTTTATTCCCCGTTTTATCTCATGCTACAGAACGATTTATATGCTCATTTTTCCGCCGATCTCCCCGCCGTAAAATTAAAGAGCGGCCGCCCTGCGGCTCCGGCTTTTCCACGAAACCGGGAAAGGGAGTGCTCTTCGTCGACAGGTTTCTGGCCCGTCGAAACATATACAGGACCCGATATCCGCCGCGGCGAGGATTCGTAATAATCCGCGCAGATATTATGCCTTATTGTCCCTGCCAGCCGCGCAAAACACAAGACCAGACGAATCCAGGGCCGCTTTAATCTTCAAATCTTGGAAATGTCTTTCCCCTTACATCAATATTCATTCCACTCGTTAATGGGATAATGAAACCTGCGGCGCCGTTCAGTCCGGAGACTTTCGTGATGTTCTTTATCTTCGGAATTTTTTTCTTATTATCCAGCGCCGCGCAGGCCCGCGAAGCCCTTGGTCGGACTTAGTCTTGATGGGCCTCTTACGGGAGGCGACGGAGCGCTTTTCTTATCATGTTCCGCAAAGCCCTGACCGAGCTTCGGCCGGGTTTGTTCGCTGCGAGCAGGAAAAATCCGAGAATATTAAGTTATAGTCTGGCCGTCTCCAGGCATCCTGACGCCCGCTATTTTTATTCTAAGCCTGTCGCCGCCGCGGCGGAAGTCTCCGCTTTCTCACGGATAATAACTGGCCAGCGGACTGCCGTGGAGACCTTTATTAACGTTCTGTCCTCCCGGCCCCCCGCTCCTTAGACGAATTTTGCTCTTCGAAAGAACGCGTCGATAAATATTTTTTTCCGTCATTTGTTCCTTCTTCCGTACATCCTGGCGCTCGGCCGCCAGAGACCTGCGACGACTCTTTTCCTTTTTAAATATAATTCCCACCAAGTCCTGTATTTCACTTCCTCTATCGGCGTCATTGTCGCCGCATACTTGAAGGATTGCGAAGTCAGGAGAAAGCTTCATTATATTGTAATATACGTCTCCTCTTCGGCGCAGTTCGTTCGCCGCATATTAGTCTGGAATTCATCCTGGCGTACGAAATTCATATGAACACGCCGCGCTGTCCCCGGATCCGATTACAGAGACCTTCTTTGTCCTTTCAGCAGCAAATTTCTTTACAGCTTTCTCAAACCTTTTTTCCTCATATCAGGACTTGCGAAAAACATATCGCGAAACGCCTGGATCCGCCGTCTTTCTATTTTAGCCGGCAATCAATGGAAGGAGAAGCCTACGTACTGCGAATTGCAGCTGTAGACTCATATCGTTCTTTGTTTTTTTATCGCCAGGATAGAATTTACCCGCCAGCTCCCCCAGATCATTGCAGGCGTCCGTCGAATTCAGATCGCGAGGCCGCTTGCAGTGTAATAATCTCCTTTAAAAGCCCGGAATATCTTCATTGTCCGCTTCGCTCGGCTGCGGGCGTCTTTTCCCCATCCGCTGCCGAAACAGGCTTTTATATCGCCCGGCGACAACCGTTTTTTACCGCAGCCGCACAGAAAAAACTGACATACGGCCACAAGAAAACAAAGCGCAGGAAACAAATGTTTCGTCATAACTGCGACAGACGCATTATTTTCTCATTGAATTTTCCCGGCGTGTACTGCATCTGATTAGTGGACATCGGACTCTTTAGCACGCGAACCGGTTTCACTCCGGCCTTAACGGCCTGGGCGAGGCCGGAATCCGAAGCTCCGGCATAAAAATTAAACTTTTCACCGGAAAGTATTTCGTATTTTTCAGTTTCGGAAGGCGTGAAGAAAAAATCGTCGGCCAGACGCCGCCAGTTCTTTTTCAGCGCAGAACCTCCGGAAGACTCTCTGTCGCAGAAAACAGATACCCTCCAGCCGGCGAGTTTAAGCGTCCATGCAGCCAGCCACGGGACTATTTTAGTTCTCTCCAGGCCGAAGGAATTATTAAGGACGGAATAGAATTCCGCCGTGCTGCCGGGAACTATAAGCGTCCTTCCGGATACGGCCGGATCGTCTTTTATTTCCTTTTGCGCAGCGGCTTCGGCGGCAATCTTGAAAGCAGGAGTCGAATAAACAAGTCCGTCGTCGTATTCTATTCCCATTCTGCAGCCTCTCAGCGAACTGAAGGCGAAAAATATTCCCCAAAGCCCTATTAAGGTAAGCGCTATATGAAACCTGTTCAGCCATTTTGAAATAAATCCCCAGATCCTGCTCCGAAACGGTATCTTAAGCCCGGAGCCGCCGGAACCGGCGGAATCTTCCGGGTATACTGATATATCTGTCTCTTCTTTTTCAGTCATTTTCATAAACCACCCTTTCAGTCCTTTCATAAGCCGCGGCCTTGCCTGAAGGCAGACAATATCTCACTATATCCCTGAAATTCTTTCTGGAATTGGAGAATTCATAAGCACGGAGCAGTATGTTCCTGCCGATCCCGCCTGCCCCGTCCGAAACGGCGACGGTGTAGAGTTTGTTTTTTTCTAAAGCCTTACCGTTTTCCGTCAGTATTTTCTGTACTCTGCCGTTCTTTTCATATATCTTCAGTCCTGAGACCGCGAGGGCAGGAAAAGGCCCTCCTGAAAAAAGGTCGGACAGATTGGCGCCGTTTATCTTTACGAAAACCAGCGAAGAATCTCCGGGAAAAGATCTGTAAAGGTCTTTCATGAGCACGGGGCCGGCTTTCATCCCCGATGAGATATCCGAAAACGGTATCAGAGCCGCGTCCGTTCTCGCCCATTTTCTGCTGCAGTCGGCGAGAAAATCAGCAGCGGCTGACTGTTTATCCGGGGAATAAGCCAGTGGCTCCTTCAGTTCTCCGACACGTCTGCCGAAATAATTGCGCTCCGCTTCCAGATATTTGAGTTCCGCCCCTGAAGCCGCGGCCTCTTCTTTCCTGACCTTCAGATTTACCGTCCCGGCGGATACAGCCGATATCTTTCTGTTAATCGTATTGAATTTTATTTTTATCCTGTCAGCTTTTTTCATTCCTCTGGAGGCCGGGATTATATAAGTGTCGCCTATAACCGCCGTCCCGTCCAGTCCGGCGTCGTCGGCAATCACGATGTCGACGCGCGGAATAAGCTGAAGGAGAGTCTCGTAAAATTTTTTTGGAACGGTTTTGCTTGGATTGACGTCGACCAGCAGCACCGTCGCGTCAGCTCCGGCGCCGTTCACCAGATTACAGGCCACCGAAGCGGCGTAAGAGACATTTTCCATTCTTAAGGAAGCCGCGGTTGTGCTGTGGGCCCCGCGCTTCGACTCTGTCGGGAAATCGGCGAATAAGGCAGCGATATGAAACCTATCTTATAATTTCCTATCACGGCTTTACACGCAGTATCTGACTTAATATCCTCAGGAATCCTTGCCGTAAGCCGGACTGTAAAAGATTCGAGCGAGCAGGACCTGTAAACGAAGACATGTGAGCAATCATCGAGGTCGAGAATCATTTGTCCTGCAAGAAGGGCGTCCTCTCGTATCCCACCGAAGAAACAGGGTGTAGGGGATTCCTCCGTTCATCCTCTCGGGTGGGACCGCCTTCCCTTTTGTTTCAGGAGGCCCGGCCGGCGTCCTTCGCGGCCCTGCTTCCCAGATTAACCCCCAGCAGCCGGAAAGTTTGTCACCGCCAAATAAACCGCACTTCAAGAGGCCGGGAGAAAACCTCCGCGGCATACAGAACCGGAGGCGTGGGTCCCGAGTTTCGGAATAATAGTTCCCCCTCCGGGTCCGCGGGAGGCGTTAGATAAACGGGGACCCGCTTTCCTTCCTTTTATGCAGGCGCACAGCAATAAAAAAGCCCCGCCGCCGGGAAGAAAAACCCTGGCGGGTTTTCAATTAATTGTCTGACGCGAACTATTCTTCCGCCTTCCGGAAGTTTATCGACCGGATGTTCCGTTATGTCGGCAACGAGGCACGTCGCGGAGCGGAGTTCCGGTGTCGAAACTGCCGGCCGCTCCCTCCGATATCACCTTTCCTCCGTTGCCGGCCTGGACCAGATAATTATTTGTGGCAAACGGGAATATTCTTTTTTCGGAATCGATAGGCGTTCCGGTCTCCGAGAGTGATATTTACGTCCTTCACGCGCCCGTCAGCCACGCTGAAAGACACTTTTATTCCCGACACCTGCATGGCGGAACTGTCAGGCCGCAGATTTTCCTTCATGACGCGAACTATCTGTTCGCCGGTCAGCTTAAGCGTGACGAAGAGTATTGTCGAAAGGCATGACTTTATAAACGTCCCCCACGGTGACGTCGCCTTTCCGCAGTTCCGTGCGCACGCCGGCCGAATTCTGGAAGGCTATCTGCACGGGGATATTCAGTTTTTCATTCGAATAACGCTTTCATGGCGTCGGCGAACCAGTTCCCCGCGCTGTAATCTAAGCCTTCCCTAAGCAGGGTCCCACGTCTATATGCCCTATGACCTTGTTCATCGCGGCGTCGGACTGCGCTTTGTATTTCTGCACCAAGGCCTCTACGGCCCCGTCGGAAAACCGGTCTCGTCCACCCAGAGCGGGACAAGTTTGCTCTCGGCCTTTAGGGAATTTTCCGGTATTGTCGTCGAAAGTGAGAGTCACGCGGCTGACGTATCTGAGCGAGCTGCCGCTCTCGACCAGCAGGTATCTTTGGAGACTTCATCGTAAAGACCGTCGAAGAAAACTCGCGTGCGTATGCCCGCCGAAAATAACCGCGGGAGCCCCTTTTATCGCCCGCGCCACGGCGATATTGCCTTTTTTCTCCAGCGATTTAGGTATTCCCCGTTTCAGCTATATATTCCGGAGTGACGGGCCTTGCCCCGTACGCCCCCGCCTACGCCGTCGTGGATCGCTATCAGTATGACGTCGGTTTCACTTCCTTCTCTATCTTTTTGACCCATTTTTCTGTCTCTTTCGGTTCCGAACCGAATTTTATATCCTTAACGTTGGAAGGGAGAGTGGAAGTCGCGGTGTGTGTGCCGGCTATGCCGAGTATGACTATCCGGTGACCGCCGCGTTTCACGACCGTAAAAGGCTCTACGAAACCGACTCTTTCGCATTTTTCGCTTTCTTTTTTTCCGTTTTTCGCCTTGACCTGTCTGCAGGAGGTCTTATCGTACATATTCGCGCCGAGCAGAGGAAAATTGGCTTTTACCGCCATATCTCTGAGCACTGGTATCCCGTAGTCGAAATCGTGATTCCCCGGCACAAGAGCGACGTACCCGAGCCTGTTCATCAGCTCTACGCTGGCCATGCCCTTGGAAAAATTGCCGGCGGCCGTGCCCTGAAATGTATCGCCGGAATCGATAAGCAGATAAGGGGCCGTTTCCTTGCCTACCAAAGAACTCAGCGCGGCGAAACCGCCTATCAGCCGGTCCGGATTCTCTTTATCCCACTTGGCTTTTTCGGCGGAATAACCTCCGTGCACGTCGCTCGTGTGGTACACGACAACGGTGGAAGCGTGCAGAGGCGTCAGAGCCGACAGAAAAAGTAAAAATCCTAATATCGCTTTCATGTTGATGAATATCATTCTCCTCTTCTTGAAATTAAGCTTGTCTTTCCTCATTTATATATTACTAAATTTATTTATCGTATCAAATAAAAAGAGGATGCGGGGCAAGCATCCTCTTTCGAGTCTCTCTTGATATGAGATATTAACGCTTAGAGAACTGGAAGCGCTTTCTGGCTTTCGGACGACCCGGTTTCTTACGCTCGACCATTCTCGGGTCGCGGGTAAGGAAGCCGGCCTTTTTCATCGCCAGATGAAAATCGTCGCCCATGGAGGCAATCGCTCTGGCTATGCCGTGGCGTATCGCCCCGGCCTGGCTGGCTACGCCGCCGCCTTCCACCTTGACCAGACAGTCGAATTTCTGGTCTTTAGCTAAATCGAAAGGAGAGGAAATAGTCGAGATATAACGCGAAACGTTCCCGAAATACTGCTCAGGAGTGCGCTGATTGATCATTACCTTGCCTTCGCCCCCGGTGGTCAAACTCACCTGAGCGACCGAAGTCTTACGGCGTCCTGTGGCTTTTATTACATTATTTTTTTCCATTTGTCTGTCCTAAAAATTAATTTTTCTCGGGTGCCGGGGCCTTAAATTGATCCTGCTCTCCGGCGAAAAGGCGGAGGCGTTTCATACGTCTGTCGCGAAGTCTGTTATCGTCAAGCATGCGGCGCACCGCGAGCTCGAGGACTTTAGTCGGATCTTCTTCCATCTGGCGTTTGTAAGGAATGGTTTTCGCGCCGTTGGCATAGCCGGAATGTCTGAAATAAAATTTATCTTCTTCTTTCTTGCCGGTAATGCGAAGTTTTGCAACATTAGTTACAACTACAAAGTCGCCGCAGTCTACGTTCGCGGTGAAATCGCGTTTGTGCTTGCCGGCAAGCAACACCGCTATCTGTGTTGAAAGTCTGCCCAGCACTTTATCCGCTGCGTCGATAAAATGCCATTTTCTGGCTTTCTCGGCCGCATCGGCGGTTATTAAAGTAGTTCTCTGTATCATAGTATTCATATGTTAGCAAATTTAAGCCGCCTTTATCAATAAGAAA
>JGI20225J20221_1002445_pt1 | contig 13844 bp, 10 predicted proteins | sample BioMet4_FD_20221 | JGI IMG/M metagenome (IMG submission 20221) | reverse complement strand
GGGATGAACAGTTCAGAACCGTTTGAAGGAATGTTGAAGGAATTGGCAGGATTGCTGGGCGGGGCAGTAGGTGCGTCGCGTGCAGCAGTAGATGCCGGCTGGATTGATGCACTGCATCAAGTAGGCCAGACAGGAAAGACCGTAGGACCGAAGATTTATGTAGCTTGCGGTATTTCCGGAGCCATCCAGCATTTAGCCGGGATGACAGGATCCGATTGCATCATTGCGATCAACAAAGATCCGGATGCTCCGATTTTCCAGGTTTGCGACTATGGTATCGTAGGGGATGCTTTTGAAGTTGTTCCTAAGATTACAGAAGCAATTAAGGTATTGAAAGGATAAATTACAATTTAAATTTTTACTTTTTTGTATTAAAAAACAGGTAATTAGGATAGAACCTATACCTGTTTTTTAATATGAGGGACTAATTTTCAAGTAAACCTAATGTACGCTCTACAAAATTTTTATATAATGCATAATTTGTTTTTATTTCTTCATACGTATATTGGTGATATACCGGAAGTTGTTTTAATCTTTGGAAAAATGATTGAAATATAGTGACAAGTTGCTTATCTGCGACGATATAAAAAGGGCTGGCTTCATTAGTGATATACTGGCGATTTTTTTTGAAAAATGCAGAAGATAAATTAGAATAAAAAGATAAGTTGGATTCATGGTAATCAATTGTTTCTATAGAAGCTTGAAGAATACCCATGATAATACGGGGATTTTTCCTCATCATGCTAATGATATTTTGTAAATGAGCTTTACGTTCTTGTGGTGAGGTTCTATATTCAAGGTCTGTAAAGAACATATATCCTGTTTCAATGTAACGAATAATAGAAGTAGTAGGCAACATGAATTCGACATCGACTGTACTCAAGAATTCTTCCCACATAATGCGTAAATGCCGTATTTGATGAACAACATTTTCGGGAGCACAACAAGTTTTAAGAATATTATCAATCGTATCAGAAGGGAGAAGAAAATCAAAACCGTTAGTTAAAAAGAAAAAGAAATGTTTAGCTGAGTAAAAAGCTGTACGAAAACCCATTTCATCAATTCCGAGTACTTTGGCAGGAGCAATTAATGGTTTTTTATGTGTAAAGCAAAGAAAAAAACGATCATAAATATCTTGGACTAATACTTTGTCAGGTATATAGGTGCACATATCAATCAGACCGGTAGTATGTAAAGAGTATTGTATAACGAATGAATTTTCTAGAATAATTAAATTTGCACATTCTACAGTTGTATTGTCATAAAACATAAAGTCATAATCCAGCCGATCATTTAGCATGTGATACAGTCGACGCATATATTTTAAGTCACTGGCGAGTTTGTCTGGATTTAAGCCTACTCTGATAGTTAAGCGTGAAGCTTTCAGCGGGTATGATTCAAAATAATTCCAAAATCCGATATCTGATAAAGCACAGAATTCTCCGAATATCAGTAAGTTTCCTTCAGTTTCTATTTCCGGTATCTTTTTTTGGAACAACTCGGTCATGAATTTAGTAATATCGTGGTATCCTGTAATAACTTGAATAGGTGATGCATATTCTTTTGATTTACCCGAGTTCTTTTTTAGGGAAAAACGATACGCAGAACAGAGATATTGATTAATTTCAAAGGCAAGATCGGTTGTGTTTGAAGAAATAGAGAAAATAGAATATGCTGTTTTTTGTTTATGGTCTTTGATAATTGTATCGGCAAAATAATGAGCCATTTTTTCATTAATTTGTTCAATGTGTTTAGTTGCGGGTAGTTTTATTCCATTACACCATTTGCTGATATAAGAAATATCATATCCCGTAATATTTGCTAAAACAAGATTTTTTGTTTGTGTTAAAGCAATTAGATTTTTTAATGCAGTGGCATAGTCTTCTGTTAGCATAAGCACCTCATCCTAAATAATGATTTATTAGTAAATATATAGGAAATAGTTATGGGGAAATTTATAATTTATGAATAATAATTATAGTATAAAGACTTATATTTTGTATTGCAGATATACATAGGTCGGCATTTAAAATCTGCTTTTAAACAATAATAAATGTAGATGTATAATAAAATGTGAAAAACATTTTATTATACTTGAATTTGTAATTATTAAATTTTCGAATGAGAGTATTGTTTTATTGGACAATTTAATAAACAAATGAGAAATAATAGTGAATGGTATTCTTAACTACATGCAAATAAATTGACAGAAAAGGCAGTAAAGATGCCGCTTTCTGTCAACATATAAAAGCCTGATGAAGATATATTTTTCTTCGTCACGATTTTAGGTAAACGTCATAAAATATTTTTAAATATGCATCAATTTACAATCAGAGTATTTTATTAAAAAATATAGTAAAAATAAAATATCATTTATATATTTTTAATTATAACAGATTTTATCAATTTCGAGAACTAAAAAAGCTTGCACATTTTGAAGATTACGGTATAATAGATATATTGCATGGGGACGTAGCTCAGATGGGAGAGCACCAGGTTCGCAATCTGGGGGTCGAGGGTTCAATCCCCTTCGTCTCCACCATAGTTATCCACAAAACTTAAAATACTTAAGAATTTTAAAGTGTCCCCCTTTTGTTAGACAAAAAAGTCTAATGAAAGGGGGTATCTTTATGCTAAAGAACATATATACTACAAAATTAAAGATGAAAATAATACAACGTTATCTAAAAGGTGATATTGGATTCAATTCACTTTCGATAAAAAGCTATGGTCTACAGCCACTTCAAAAATGAAAACGGCGCTGCAACTTACTGACAAACGCTATCAGGCAAAACCACTCCGAATAATTTACATCGAAAAGAGAAACAGCAGAAAGAAAAGACCTTTCGGAATTCCAACCATGTATGATTGGGCAATGTAGACCCTATACGCCCTTGCGCCCATCGCTGAAACAATTGCCGACGCCGTTTCCTTCGGCTTACGCAAAGGAAGAAGCGACAAAGAGACTGGGAAGCAAATCTTCTGCGTTTTGGCAATAAAATGTTTTCTTAAATAAATTGTAGAAGGAGATATAAAAGGTTGTTTCGATAACTCAATCACGAATGACTGATTGCAAATATCCCAATGGATAAAAGAATCATGGGTTAGTTCCTTGAAGCTGATTTTATGTATCAAGGGAACTTATTCCCAACACAAACCGGTTCTCCACAGGGGGGAGCAATTTCAAACATCTATGCAAACACGACACGAGATGGTCTGGAAAAACGTATACAAGATAAATATCACCGGAATTTCAGGGAAAATATAGAAACTCATATTGACGATGGGTTTGATTTCCTTGGCTGGACGTTTCGGAAATATAACAAAAAGCTCATTGTAAACCCTTAGAAAGATTCTGAAAAACGAGTGGTAAGGAAACTATCTGATATTGTTCCCAAAGAAAGCAAGGCAAGCGCCCAAGAAGATATGATTCGCCGGTTAAATCTTATTTTACATGTGAAATAAATTAAAAAAAGTAGTATCAAAATGAATAAAACAGTTACATTTTGTGCAATATAAACTACATTTTGTGCAATGCGCAAAAAGGTAATTTATATTTACATGTAAAATAATAATATAATTAGTGGTAATGCCTATAAAATAACTATAGAATTAAAGCTTTTATAGGACAAGACGTCTTTAAATATGTATAGAGTAATACATAACATGGGGGGATTTCAGGAAAAAATGAGAAGGAATATGAAATATCATGCAACTTAAATATAAATCAATTGTGAGGTACGTATTGAGATAATTATATATGGATGGGAGATAGATATTATGAAAAAATCAAAGGAATTATCTAGAAGGGCATTTCTTAAAGGGGCGGCTATAGGTGGATTGACGTTAGCAGCAGCTGCAATAGATGGATCTTTTTCGTTTTCTAATCGTGTTATTGCAGCGGGATTAGGAAGCGGACGGGATATACAGCCTTTATGGAAGGCAAGCAGCCATAAGAATAAAATTATTGTTGTTAGTGATTTACATTTTGGTATTGATGATAGCTTTGCCGAAAATGTTCACAACAGAGCTCTTTTTATTGAGTTTTTAAGACGGCTGCAGCAGACCGCAGATATAAGAGAACTCGTTATTGCCGGGGATTTTCTTGATGAATGGTTTTTACCGTTGACATACGGACCGATAACAGATTTTCAAACATTTTTTCTCCAAGTAGCGAAAAACAATCAAGATGTCATTGATGAACTGAATAATGTTATGAAAAAAGGCATCAAGCTGGTTTATGTAATAGGCAATCATGACATGAATATGGAAATAGGAATTTTGAAATATTTACTGCCTGGAATTATTCAAACACGGGATGCAAAGGGTTTGGGACGATATGTTACAGGTGACCGCAAAGAAATTGTTATTGAACACTGTCACCGCTATGACCCGTATTCCGCGCCGGACAGGGTCTCTAATAAGGAATTATGCAAGAGTGATGATACCATGTATCCGCCTGGATATTTTTATGCCCGGGTGGGAACTAGCTGGATTATAGAAAATAAGCCAAAAATTAAAAAGAACTATCCTGTGATTACTAAAATTCCGAATTCGTCTAACGTCGATCAAATGGGTGCCTATGCTTATGCAAAAACATTGGAAACATTATTTAACAGAATTACAGAAAAAAGTAATTTTGAAGATAAGATATTTAAGCTGAAAACGTGTGGTTTCAATGGCAGTTATTCATTAAAAGATATGTATCCTGTTGAACAGCCGGATGGGACGATTTCTGCACCAGTATTGTTCCGAAATTTTCAGCGCTACTGGGATGAACGGCAGGAAATGAATGATGTATGGGTTAAAACTCCTTTTTTAGAAGCCGGAACCGAGGCGGGAACTGAAATAAAAAAATATTTTTACAAATGTGCTAAAAAACAATATCTAGAACGGAATGAGAGTTCTTTTGATGTTGTTGTTTTTGGACATACACATATTCCTGATTTTCAGCAGGACGGGAAAAAATTCTATGTTAATTCAGGCACGTGGGTTGACCATAATTCGGATTATCCACCAGCAACGAGAACCTTTGCGGTAATAGAAACTGGAATCACGGATAATGCTGCTTTATATGAATATACAGAAGAGGGTACGCTGGATGATTTGTCTGTAAAAGTTAAAAATAGTTAAATTCAATGATTAAGCGGGGAAGATGATGATGGTACGGCATATATGCAGGATATATAGTTTAGCGTTGTTGATTACAATGTTGTCAGGGGCAGCACTGGCTGCTGAAACAAACGCAGGACAGACTGATGCGAAGGAAATTGGGGCTGTTACCACAAAAAAAGAAAATATAAGGGGGGAGAAAAAAAACAAGGATGACATTATCTGCGAAGTCCGATATGTTATGCCAAAATTAAATTTAACGGTAAATACGGGAAAAACGACTGCCGGACAGAGAGAAACCATTAATTTCAGAGATAAATTAGGAATAGAAAATTCTAATGTTCCTGAACTTAAGCTTACGTGGGGTAAATTCGATTTTGATTATATCCATGTCCGCCAAACAGGAGATATTCATTTGGCTGATTCTTTTGTTTATCAGGGGGTTGAGTTTACCGATGCAAATCTTCATAGTGTTTTAGAATTAGATTATATTGCCGTAAATTGGAAGCAGAAAATTTGGGAAAAAAATCGTGTTGAACTTTATGGTGGAGCCGGTCTGCGCATGTATTATATGTATACATCCGTTGCGGCGACGGCAAATCCAGGAATAAATATAAAAAGTTCAGATGTACTTTTCCGGGTTGCACCTACTTTGAATTTGAGTGTACATGCATACCTTGATGAACAGAAGAGACTTATGTTTTTCAGTGATTTTGCGGGAATGACAATGGGTCATTATGGGTATTTATATGATTACGAAGCAGGAGTAAGTTATAACGCATACCGAAATTTCAGTATAGCAGGTGGATATCGGGTTATTGATATGAATGCTGATTTGAGTGTAAATGATGATGATAGACCTATGTATCGGCTGCGTGGTCCGTATTTCAGCATAGCTTATCATTTTTAAAGCACACAAGCATTATATGAAAAAATGCTTGATTAACCATTGTATTGAATAGTCATGTATTCAATACAATGGTTATGATATGTAATATAAATATATTATTTTATAAGTAATATCGGTGTCTAATGGTTGTATGATTTTGTTATACGATGTACACTATAAACTATATTCACATTACATTCACTTTATATGAAGGAGAATATAGATGGATAGTGTGCAGATTGCTGTTTGTGATAACGAGTCGAAAGATAAAGATATGGTTGTGCGCTGTTTGCAGCAGTATTTACAAGAAAAAGGGCGGCAGGCAGGTGTTCGTGTATACGATAATGGTTTTGATTTGCTGGAGGAATTAAATAAACGCTATTTTGATATTATATTGCTTGATATTTTGATGCCAGGAATTTCGGGAATAGAAGTGGCGGAAGTTATTGGAAAAATGTATTCGCAGGCAAAAATAATTTTTTTGACAAGCAGCAGAGACTATGCTATTGAAGCATTTTCTGTTCAAGCGGTTCATTATTTGATAAAACCATTTCAAGAAACAGATTTTAATGAAGCCATGGATAGAGCGTTTTGTGAAATGAAAAGAAAAGAAAAACAGATTTCTGTTAAATTGGGCGGCGGTGTTGTTACAAAAATAGATATCGAAGAAATAGATTATATTGAAAATTATGCGCATGAGCAAAATTTGTATTTGAAACGGGGAAAAAAACTTTTGGCAAGGCAATCGTTGTCCTTTTTTTTAGAGTCTTTGCAACCGTTGGCACCGGGTCAGTTTGTTCAGCCTTGTAAAGGGTATTTGGTTAATATGAAAGCGATCCGGATTGTACAACAAGATGGAATTGTGCTTCTCTCCGGAGTAAAGATTCCTATTTCCAGGAATAACTTCCGGAGCATACGGGATGCTTATTTTGATTTTGGTTTTGCCAGTCATACATAGAATATTACGGAGAAACCAATCATGAATACCTTTATCCTTTTAAATTTTGTACGAGGACTTTCTACTTCTTTTTTATTATATGTGTTGCTTTTTATATTGGCCCAGCCCAAATATGGCCGTAAAGTTAACACGTTCATTGTAATCCTGCTAGTTACTATTGGGGGGGTTATTGATTTTTGGTTTTATCAAACCGCTGATTTTACGAATTTAACAAAAATCTTAATTTTTCTTTATCTAGTTCAATTTGCTGTGTTAAAACCTTTTTTTAAAGATAGCTGGCTCCAATGGATTTTTTGCTACATTACAGTGATTAATCTTCATGGTTGCATTTTAATTATTAGTTTTTTGTGGTCACATTTTTTGCCTTATCCATATATTACGACTATTTTTGGACGGATATTTTTGTTGGGAATTACTATCTGGCTGGTTCAATATTATCTTAAACCGCAATGTCTGCAGTTGGTAAATTATTGGGCGCGCTTTTCTTTTGTGGTAACAGCTATTTGCTGTAATTATGTTTATTATTTCTTACATACTACAAATATGGTCCAGGATATGGCGGCAGATTGTATCCCGCTTTTATTATTGGTAATTTTGACAATAATTGTATATTGCTCTATTTTTTGGGCAATGAAGGCTATCATTGGTTTTTCTTTTCTGCAGACAGAAAAGTTTCTTATAGAGCAGCAGGCTAAGGCCTTTGAATTACAGCTGGCAAACTATAACAGTTTTGTGGAACAAGCTAGGCAAACCAGGCATGACTTGCATCATCATAATGCGGTACTGGGACAATACTTGGCAGAAGGATATATTGAAGAAGCCAAACAGTATCTGCAGGATTGTGAAAAGATAGTTTCCTGCAGTAATATTAAACGGTATTGCCGTAATCAGGCAGCGAATGCTGTGTTTTTTTTGTATGCTTCTCGTATACAGGAATTAGGTGTCCATTATGAGGTTGATACGGATATACCGGAGACGATATTGTTGACAGCATCTGAAATGGGAGCATTACTTGCTAATGTTTTGGAAAATGCGCTGGAGAGTTGTCAGCGTTCCTTTATACGAAATTGTTTTATTAAAGTTATAGCGGAAGTGAAAGATGAAAAATTGTTCATCCAAATTTCCAACACAGCCACTGTACCGGTTATTTTTGAAAACGATATGCCTCAGTCTTCGAAGGAAGAAGGAGGCATAGGAACCAGAAGTGTGCGATGTATTGTTGAAAAATATGGAGGAAGCTTACGGTTTAAAATTGAAAATAATATATTTTTGACACAAATAATCATACCTTTATAAAAAGAGCATGTTATAGAGTGGGTATATACTGTTTATAAAAGTCAAAAGAGCGCCTTACAGCTGCAATAATGAAGTTGTAAGGCGTTCTTTCTGTCACGGTTTATTTCTTTTTAGGCGGCCAATGAATCGAATTTCCAAAAACAGCTTCTGCTGCTTCCCCTAATGCTTCTCCCACGGTCGGATGAGCCCATACGGTACTTGTAAATTCGTCCACCGTAGCTTCCAGCCGGATTGCAATCGCAGCCGCTGCAATTAAATCCGTCGCCCGCGGCCCGTAAATATGAACTCCGAGTATCTGTCCGTATTTGGCATCGGCCAAAATCTTGATAATGCCTTTGCCGCCGGCTTCGATTAAAGCCTTGCCGTTGCCAGACAAGGGGAATGTACCGCAGCGGTAGGCAATCCCTTGTTCCTGCAATTCTTCTTCCTTCATCCCGACACTGGCAACTTCCGGTTCCAGATATATGCAGGAAGGAACCGTTTCTGCATGGTAGCTGTCCCGGCCGGTCATAATATAATTGACGGCAGCAATTCCCTGTGCCGAAGCAGCATGTGCCAGCATAAGTTTGCCGTTGCAGTCCCCAATGGCATATATGCCGGGAATATTCGTCTGGAAATGATCGTCGGTAACAATCTTTCCGCGATTAAGGACGATTCCGGCTTCTTCCAATCCGATACCTTGGGTCATTGCGCGGCGGCCTACACACATCAATACTTTTTCGCCTTCTACCGTTTGGGCCTGTCCCTGGTAATTCATATGGACTGTATAAGAGGCGCCGGATTGTTCGATGGATTCTACCCGGGCATCGGTCAAGATATCAATCCCTCTGGCTTCGAGATCCGCTCGGACCATGCGGGTAATTTCTGCATCAATAGGAGGCAGGATTCTCGGCAGTGCTTCCACAATAGTACATTTCGTTCCCAGCGAAGCAAAGAGAGAGGCAAATTCAATTCCGATAACCCCACCGCCGATAATGACAAAGCTCTTGGGTATTTCGGTTAATGCCAGGGTCCCCGTGCTATCGATCACGCCTGGAAGATCGGCTCCGGGGATAGGGATGCGTACCGGTTCAGAACCGACAGCCAAAATAATCGAGTCCGCTGTAAGCGTTTCACTGCCGACCTGTATTGTATGGGCATCTTTGACAATTCCCCGGCCGCGATACACGGCAACGCCGTTGGCTTTCAAAAGGCCTTCCACGCCGCCAACCAATGTTTTTACAATAGAACCTTTATATTGCTGCGCTTTAGCCCAATCGACATCCATACCGGAAACAGTGATGCCTAATTTAGCCGATTGTTCTTTGATGGCACTGAATGTAGCGCTTACATGGATCAGCGCTTTCGTTGGGATACAGCCGACATTGAGGCAGGTGCCGCCGACTTTATCGGCTTCGATAAGGGAAACCTTAGCTCCCATTTGGGCGGCCTTGATGGCAGTTACATACCCGCCGGGGCCTGCTCCGACAACAATGATGCTCTTTTTTAATTGCGGCATCGTAAGATTAGTTGCCATGAAAAATTACCTCCTAATGGTTAAATAGAAAAGTGTCCCTCCCGGGAGAAGGACACCTCCCCAGCATTTCTATTAGAGTAACAATAACGGATTTTCCAAATATTCGCGGAGCCGCGATGTGATTAATCCGGCTAACGCTCCGTCTACTACCCGGTGATCATACCCCAGGATGACATTCATCATCGGAGCGATCACAATCTTGCCATCTATTACTACGGCTTTATCTACCGTGCGGCATACTCCGAGAATCGTTGCTTCCGGCGGATTGACGATCGGCGTAAAATGATCGCAGCCGTACATGCCCAGATTGCTGATGGTACAGGTACCGCCTGTCAGATCATCCGGTGACAGCGTATTGTCACGGGCGGCCCGTGCCAGTTCGCCAACAGCCCGATGAATATCCATCAGCCCTTTATGATTGGCATTCTTGATGACCGGCACGATGAGGCCTTTTTCGACCGCAACAGCAACTCCCATATGAATCCCTTCGTTATGGACCAGATACCCGTCTACCAGACTGTCGTTGGCTGCCGTATATTCCTCCAGAACTTTGCACATGGCTTTGATGATCAGATCGGTAAAGGAGAATTTCTTGTCCATGGCAATGAAAGTACTGCGAAGTTCCGTGGCCTTGGTCATATTGACTTCTACCGTATGATGGACATGCGGCGTATTCTTCCAGCAGTCTCCCAGACGCTGGGCAATGACCTTGCGCATCCCCTTGAGCAGAACGCCGTTTTTCGGAGCCGATTTTACTTCCGCTTTCACCGTCACCGGAGCGGCTGCCGCCGCTGCCGGGACTGTCGGAGCTGCCGGAACAACTCTGGCGGCTGTAAGGATATCTTTCTTCATGATTCGTCCGTCGGCAGTTACCGTTTGGGTATCTACTCCCAGATCAGCCGCCACTTTAGCAGCCGTGGGAGAGATACGTATTTTTTCTTCTGCTTCAAAAGCTTCCACATCACGGCCTACGACCCGTCCGTTCGGACCGGTACCAGAAACGAGGGCCAGATCGATGCCGGCTTTTTTCGCTAATGTACGAGCATACGGAGTCGCCAATACCCAGCCGCCGACAATCGTATTTTGCACTGGACCGGCAGCTGCCGGTGGCACCGGTGCCACCGCGGCTTCTTGAGGAGCTGGTTCTGCTGCCGGGCCGCTGTCATCCCCCGGTAGGGTTTCACCGGCTTGCCCGATATACCCCATTACAGCCTTTACCGGGCCGGCTTCGCCTTCCTTCATAACAATGGATAGAAGAATGCCGTCTTCATGGGCTTCCACTATATTACTGATTTTATCTGTTTCAACTTCTACGACTTCATCACCCTTTTTTACCGGGTCGCCTACTTTTTTTAGCCATTGTAAGACCGTTCCTTCTGTCATTGTCAGGCCCAATTGTGGCATCGTAAGTGCTGTCGCCATCAATTATTACCTCCTTTTATAGATGTTTTTGAAAGGCAGATATATATTTTTGGATTAAAATAATGCTTTTGTTGCCCTGAAAATATCTGCCGCATTAGGTAAAAATGCTTTTTCTAAATTAGGAGCAAACGGTATGGGCGTATTCAATGCACAAACTCGGCTTACGGGACTATCCAATTTATCAAATAATTCTTCATGAATATAAGCAGAAAGCTCCCCTGCATAACTCCCTCTTTTTGTTTCTTCTGTCGTAACGATGACACGATGCGTTTTGCTGACAGAGTCGGCAATAAGATTTTTATCTAAAGGATACAGTGAGCGCGGATCAATTACTTCTGCGCTGATTCCGGCAGTTTCCAAACTTTCAGCGGCGGTAAGGGCTTCGTAAACCATTTTTCCAGTGGCAATGATAGTAATATCATTACCTTTACGTTTTATGTCACCTTTCCCCAATGGAATTGGAGCTAAATTATAAACATTTCCCTTTACAGAATATAATGCTTTGTGTTCTATCATTATTACGGGGTTATCATCATCAATAGCCGAAAGCATAAGCCCAAGGGCATCTTGCGGAGTAGAAGGATATATTACTTTTAAACCAGGAACATGTACAAGCCAAGCTTCCAGCGATTGAGAATGTTGTGCAGCTGCACTGACACCAGCTCCGCCAGGAAGGCGAACAACCAATGGCAGTGAAATTTTACCACCGAACATATACCGCATCTTGGCCGATTGATTTACAAGTTGATCCATAGCAACCGTAACAAAGTCTCCCATCATAATTTCAGCAATAGGACGCAATCCTGTAGCAGCAGAACCAATTGCAGTTCCAATAATAGCACCCTCTGAAATAGGAGTATCACAAATTCTTTTTCCGCCGAATTCTTTAAACATGCCGGCACTTACCCCAAAACAACCGCCGAAAGCACCTACGTCTTCTCCTAAAAGATAAACATTGGGATTTTCTCTCATGCGGATACTCATACCTTCTTTAATGGCTTGTCCATAGGTCATTGTTTTCATCTTACGCGCACCTCCTCCGTAATGTCCGAATATACGTCATTTACAACTGTGTTTATATCCGGCAGTGGACTTTCATCAGCAAAACGGACAGCTTCGTCTATTTCTTGACAAACCGCAGTGTCCCATATGTGTAATTGGTCTTCGTTGAAAAAGTGATTGCTTTCCAAATATGTTTTAAATTGCAAAAGAGGATCTTTCTTTAGCCAAGCTTCTTGTTCTTCTTGTGGTTTATAAATAGCTGGATCTCCCTCGAAATGTCCGCGCCATCGATATGTTTTGCATTCTATTAAAGTAGGGCCTTCTCCTTTGCGGGCTCGATCAACGGCGGCAGCAATTGCTTTGTATACAGCTATTACATTATTTCCGTCTATATGTAGACTGGGAATTCCATAGGCAGCTCCTCGATCGGAAATATTTTGGATATGTTGATGTCTTGACTGGCTCATGGAAATCGCGTAATTATTATTTTCGCAGACATAGACAATCGGAAGATGCCATATAGAAGCCAAATTTAAAGATTCATGAAAGGTTCCCTGATTTGTTGAACCATCTCCAAAAAAACAAATGCATACTTGCTTTGTTCCTTTATAATTAATAGAAAAGCCAGCGCCTAATGCGATATCTTGACCGGCACCTACAATACCATTTGCACCTAAAATTCCTTTATCCCGATCCGCAATATGCATGGATCCGCCTTTTCCTTTGCAGTACCCTGTTGCTTTTCCGAATAATTCAGCCATCATGTACTTCATATCTCCGCCTTTTGCAATAATATGTCCATGTCCTCTATGTGTACTTGTGATATAATCATCATCGTTTAAATACTCGCAGGTACCTGCGGATACGGCTTCTTCTCCTAAATATAAATGGACAAATCCAGGTACTTTACCCTCAGCAAAAAGTTCTTGCGTTTTTAGTTCAAATTCACGGATGCGTTTCATCGTAATATACATATGCTGCATTGTTTCTTTTGATATATTCATAATGTTCCTCCTTTGTTGTTTCATGATTTAAAATAATACGTAAAACGGAAATGAAATGCGGGCTGACTTTAATTGATAAAATAAACTCACCTCCCCATAAGATGTATCTCGAATATAATCTTGCTAATTTAAATGAAATAATCATGCCAAATAAAAAAATATCAAAAATAAAAATTATATTAAATATATACAGGTATTTGTTCAATAAGCAGGCCCTATATTGTTCTTTTTAGTATTAAAAAATCTCAAAAAATCTCACAGTAAAGTGAGACGTTTTGAGATTTTTTGAGACAAATATAATATATACAAAAATGTATTTAATTTATTTATACGATATAGGGTTATACGCAGATGATAGTGTCAAGCAATGTTCGCAAAAACCATCAACCTCCGAATGGGATTAAGCAGTCTTTGCTAATTGTAGTTGAAGCTCGGTAATAATTTTAGGGTTAATGTAAGAACGCCCGCTGGACCAATCTTCGCTGTACTCAATGAGATAGCTTGTGACAAGCCGGACGTATGAATCCATACTGGGGAAAATTCCAACTACTCTCGTCCGGCGCCGGATTTCCCTATTTAATCGTTCCAGTAGATTTGTAGATGAGATTTTTCTAGCATCAATTTCTTGGAAACTGAAAAATTGAA
>JGI20225J20221_1002444_pt1 | contig 13854 bp, 8 predicted proteins | sample BioMet4_FD_20221 | JGI IMG/M metagenome (IMG submission 20221) | reverse complement strand
AAATTGGAACAATATAATACGACAGCGTATACGAAGGTACTGCAGAACTTCTTTGAAGAAGTAAAACCGAACGTATTTCTGGTAGGGGCAACGAATATCGGCCGGGATTTAGGGCCGCGCGTAGCCAATGTATTGAAGACCGGTCTGACAGCAGACTGCACCGGACTGGATGTAGACGATGACGGAAAAACGATCGTATGGACGCGTCCGGCACTGGGTGGTAATATCATGGCAGAAATCGTATGCCGTGAAAATCGTCCGCAAATGGGAACAGTTCGTCCGAACGTATTTAAGAAACCGGCAGCGGATGCATCGGCGACAGGCGAAATCATCGACATGAAGGCAGCACTGAGTGATGACGACTTCATGACGAAATTCGTAGAACTGATCAAAATGGGTGGCGGCGGCGTCAAATTGGAAGAAGCCGACGTTATCGTATCAGGCGGCCGCGGGATGAACAGTTCAGAACCGTTTGAAGGAATGTTGAAGGAATTGGCAGGATTGCTGGGCGGGGCAGTAGGTGCGTCGCGTGCAGCAGTAGATGCCGGCTGGATTGATGCACTGCATCAAGTAGGCCAGACAGGAAAGACCGTAGGACCGAAGATTTATGTAGCTTGCGGTATTTCCGGAGCCATCCAGCATTTAGCCGGGATGACAGGATCCGATTGCATCATTGCGATCAACAAAGATCCGGATGCTCCGATTTTCCAGGTTTGCGACTATGGTATCGTAGGGGATGCTTTTGAAGTTGTTCCTAAGATTACAGAAGCAATTAAGGTATTGAAAGGATAAATTACAATTTAAATTTTTACTTTTTTGTATTAAAAAACAGGTAATTAGGATAGAACCTATACCTGTTTTTTAATATGAGGGACTAATTTTCAAGTAAACCTAATGTACGCTCTACAAAATTTTTATATAATGCATAATTTGTTTTTATTTCTTCATACGTATATTGGTGATATACCGGAAGTTGTTTTAATCTTTGGAAAAATGATTGAAATATAGTGACAAGTTGCTTATCTGCGACGATATAAAAAGGGCTGGCTTCATTAGTGATATACTGGCGATTTTTTTTGAAAAATGCAGAAGATAAATTAGAATAAAAAGATAAGTTGGATTCATGGTAATCAATTGTTTCTATAGAAGCTTGAAGAATACCCATGATAATACGGGGATTTTTCCTCATCATGCTAATGATATTTTGTAAATGAGCTTTACGTTCTTGTGGTGAGGTTCTATATTCAAGGTCTGTAAAGAACATATATCCTGTTTCAATGTAACGAATAATAGAAGTAGTAGGCAACATGAATTCGACATCGACTGTACTCAAGAATTCTTCCCACATAATGCGTAAATGCCGTATTTGATGAACAACATTTTCGGGAGCACAACAAGTTTTAAGAATATTATCAATCGTATCAGAAGGGAGAAGAAAATCAAAACCGTTAGTTAAAAAGAAAAAGAAATGTTTAGCTGAGTAAAAAGCTGTACGAAAACCCATTTCATCAATTCCGAGTACTTTGGCAGGAGCAATTAATGGTTTTTTATGTGTAAAGCAAAGAAAAAAACGATCATAAATATCTTGGACTAATACTTTGTCAGGTATATAGGTGCACATATCAATCAGACCGGTAGTATGTAAAGAGTATTGTATAACGAATGAATTTTCTAGAATAATTAAATTTGCACATTCTACAGTTGTATTGTCATAAAACATAAAGTCATAATCCAGCCGATCATTTAGCATGTGATACAGTCGACGCATATATTTTAAGTCACTGGCGAGTTTGTCTGGATTTAAGCCTACTCTGATAGTTAAGCGTGAAGCTTTCAGCGGGTATGATTCAAAATAATTCCAAAATCCGATATCTGATAAAGCACAGAATTCTCCGAATATCAGTAAGTTTCCTTCAGTTTCTATTTCCGGTATCTTTTTTTGGAACAACTCGGTCATGAATTTAGTAATATCGTGATATCCTGTAATAACTTGAATAGGTGATGCATATTCTTTTGATTTACCCGAGTTCTTTTTTAGGGAAAAACGATACGCAGAACAGAGATATTGATTAATTTCAAAGGCAAGATCGGTTGTGTTTGAAGAAATAGAGAAAATAGAATATGCTGTTTTTTGTTTATGGTCTTTGATAATTGTATCGGCAAAATAATGAGCCATTTTTTCATTAATTTGTTCAATGTGTTTAGTTGCGGGTAGTTTTATTCCATTACACCATTTGCTGATATAAGAAATATCATATCCCGTAATATTTGCTAAAACAAGATTTTTTGTTTGTGTTAAAGCAATTAGATTTTTTAATGCAGTGGCATAGTCTTCTGTTAGCATAAGCACCTCATCCTAAATAATGATTTATTAGTAAATATATAGGAAATAGTTATGGGGAAATTTATAATTTATGAATAATAATTATAGTATAAAGACTTATATTTTGTATTGCAGATATACATAGGTCGGCATTTAAAATCTGCTTTTAAACAATAATAAATGTAGATGTATAATAAAATGTGAAAAACATTTTATTATACTTGAATTTGTAATTATTAAATTTTCGAATGAGAGTATTGTTTTATTGGACAATTTAATAAACAAATGAGAAATAATAGTGAATGGTATTCTTAACTACATGCAAATAAATTGACAGAAAAGGCAGTAAAGATGCCGCTTTCTGTCAACATATAAAAGCCTGATGAAGATATATTTTTCTTCGTCACGATTTTAGGTAAACGTCATAAAATATTTTTAAATATGCATCAATTTACAATCAGAGTATTTTATTAAAAAATATAGTAAAAATAAAATATCATTTATATATTTTTAATTATAACAGATTTTATCAATTTCGAGAACTAAAAAAGCTTGCACATTTTGAAGATTACGGTATAATAGATATATTGCATGGGGACGTAGCTCAGATGGGAGAGCACCAGGTTCGCAATCTGGGGGTCGAGGGTTCAATCCCCTTCGTCTCCACCATAGTTATCCACAAAACTTAAAATACTTAAGAATTTTAAAGTGTCCCCCTTTTGTTAGACAAAAAAGTCTAATGAAAGGGGGTATCTTTATGCTAAAGAACATATATACTACAAAATTAAAGATGAAAATAATACAACGTTATCTAAAAGGTGATATTGGATTCAATTCACTTTCGATAAAAAGCTATGGTCTACAGCCACTTCAAAAATGAAAACGGCGCTGCAACTTACTGACAAACGCTATCAGGCAAAACCACTCCGAATAATTTACATCGAAAAGAGAAACAGCAGAAAGAAAAGACCTTTCGGAATTCCAACCATGTATGATTGGGCAATGTAGACCCTATACGCCCTTGCGCCCATCGCTGAAACAATTGCCGACGCCGTTTCCTTCGGCTTACGCAAAGGAAGAAGCGACAAAGAGACTGGGAAGCAAATCTTCTGCGTTTTGGCAATAAAATGTTTTCTTAAATAAATTGTAGAAGGAGATATAAAAGGTTGTTTCGATAACTCAATCACGAATGACTGATTGCAAATATCCCAATGGATAAAAGAATCATGGGTTAGTTCCTTGAAGCTGATTTTATGTATCAAGGGAACTTATTCCCAACACAAACCGGTTCTCCACAGGGGGGAGCAATTTCAAACATCTATGCAAACACGACACGAGATGGTCTGGAAAAACGTATACAAGATAAATATCACCGGAATTTCAGGGAAAATATAGAAACTCATATTGACGATGGGTTTGATTTCCTTGGCTGGACGTTTCGGAAATATAACAAAAAGCTCATTGTAAACCCTTAGAAAGATTCTGAAAAACGAGTGGTAAGGAAACTATCTGATATTGTTCCCAAAGAAAGCAAGGCAAGCGCCCAAGAAGATATGATTCGCCGGTTAAATCTTATTTTACATGTGAAATAAATTAAAAAAAGTAGTATCAAAATGAATAAAACAGTTACATTTTGTGCAATATAAACTACATTTTGTGCAATGCGCAAAAAGGTAATTTATATTTACATGTAAAATAATAATATAATTAGTGGTAATGCCTATAAAATAACTATAGAATTAAAGCTTTTATAGGACAAGACGTCTTTAAATATGTATAGAGTAATACATAACATGGGGGGATTTCAGGAAAAAATGAGAAGGAATATGAAATATCATGCAACTTAAATATAAATCAATTGTGAGGTACGTATTGAGATAATTATATATGGATGGGAGATAGATATTATGAAAAAATCAAAGGAATTATCTAGAAGGGCATTTCTTAAAGGGGCGGCTATAGGTGGATTGACGTTAGCAGCAGCTGCAATAGATGGATCTTTTTCGTTTTCTAATCGTGTTATTGCAGCGGGATTAGGAAGCGGACGGGATATACAGCCTTTATGGAAGGCAAGCAGCCATAAGAATAAAATTATTGTTGTTAGTGATTTACATTTTGGTATTGATGATAGCTTTGCCGAAAATGTTCACAACAGAGCTCTTTTTATTGAGTTTTTAAGACGGCTGCAGCAGACCGCAGATATAAGAGAACTCGTTATTGCCGGGGATTTTCTTGATGAATGGTTTTTACCGTTGACATACGGACCGATAACAGATTTTCAAACATTTTTTCTCCAAGTAGCGAAAAACAATCAAGATGTCATTGATGAACTGAATAATGTTATGAAAAAAGGCATCAAGCTGGTTTATGTAATAGGCAATCATGACATGAATATGGAAATAGGAATTTTGAAATATTTACTGCCTGGAATTATTCAAACACGGGATGCAAAGGGTTTGGGACGATATGTTACAGGTGACCGCAAAGAAATTGTTATTGAACACTGTCACCGCTATGACCCGTATTCCGCGCCGGACAGGGTCTCTAATAAGGAATTATGCAAGAGTGATGATACCATGTATCCGCCTGGATATTTTTATGCCCGGGTGGGAACTAGCTGGATTATAGAAAATAAGCCAAAAATTAAAAAGAACTATCCTGTGATTACTAAAATTCCGAATTCGTCTAACGTCGATCAAATGGGTGCCTATGCTTATGCAAAAACATTGGAAACATTATTTAACAGAATTACAGAAAAAAGTAATTTTGAAGATAAGATATTTAAGCTGAAAACGTGTGGTTTCAATGGCAGTTATTCATTAAAAGACATGTATCCTGTTGAACAGCCGGATGGGACGATTTCTGCACCAGTATTGTTCCGAAATTTTCAGCGCTACTGGGATGAACGGCAGGAAATGAATGATGTATGGGTTAAAACTCCTTTTTTAGAAGCCGGAACCGAGGCGGGAACTGAAATAAAAAAATATTTTTACAAATGTGCTAAAAAACAATATCTAGAACGGAATGAGAGTTCTTTTGATGTTGTTGTTTTTGGACATACACATATTCCTGATTTTCAGCAGGACGGGAAAAAATTCTATGTTAATTCAGGCACGTGGGTTGACCATAATTCGGATTATCCACCAGCAACGAGAACCTTTGCGGTAATAGAAACTGGAATCACGGATAATGCTGCTTTATATGAATATACAGAAGAGGGTACGCTGGATGATTTGTCTGTAAAAGTTAAAAATAGTTAAATTCAATGATTAAGCGGGGAAGATGATGATGGTACGGCATATATGCAGGATATATAGTTTAGCGTTGTTGATTACAATGTTGTCAGGGGCAGCACTGGCTGCTGAAACAAACGCAGGACAGACTGATGCGAAGGAAATTGGGGCTGTTACCACAAAAAAAGAAAATATAAGGGGGGAGAAAAAAAACAAGGATGACATTATCTGCGAAGTCCGATATGTTATGCCAAAATTAAATTTAACGGTAAATACGGGAAAAACGACTGCCGGACAGAGAGAAACCATTAATTTCAGAGATAAATTAGGAATAGAAAATTCTAATGTTCCTGAACTTAAGCTTACGTGGGGTAAATTCGATTTTGATTATATCCATGTCCGCCAAACAGGAGATATTCATTTGGCTGATTCTTTTGTTTATCAGGGGGTTGAGTTTACCGATGCAAATCTTCATAGTGTTTTAGAATTAGATTATATTGCCGTAAATTGGAAGCAGAAAATTTGGGAAAAAAATCGTGTTGAACTTTATGGTGGAGCCGGTCTGCGCATGTATTATATGTATACATCCGTTGCGGCGACGGCAAATCCAGGAATAAATATAAAAAGTTCAGATGTACTTTTCCGGGTTGCACCTACTTTGAATTTGAGTGTACATGCATACCTTGATGAACAGAAGAGACTTATGTTTTTCAGTGATTTTGCGGGAATGACAATGGGTCATTATGGGTATTTATATGATTACGAAGCAGGAGTAAGTTATAACGCATACCGAAATTTCAGTATAGCAGGTGGATATCGGGTTATTGATATGAATGCTGATTTGAGTGTAAATGATGATGATAGACCTATGTATCGGCTGCGTGGTCCGTATTTCAGCATAGCTTATCATTTTTAAAGCACACAAGCATTATATGAAAAAATGCTTGATTAACCATTGTATTGAATAGTCATGTATTCAATACAATGGTTATGATATGTAATATAAATATATTATTTTATAAGTAATATCGGTGTCTAATGGTTGTATGATTTTGTTATACGATGTACACTATAAACTATATTCACATTACATTCACTTTATATGAAGGAGAATATAGATGGATAGTGTGCAGATTGCTGTTTGTGATAACGAGTCGAAAGATAAAGATATGGTTGTGCGCTGTTTGCAGCAGTATTTACAAGAAAAAGGGCGGCAGGCAGGTGTTCGTGTATACGATAATGGTTTTGATTTGCTGGAGGAATTAAATAAACGCTATTTTGATATTATATTGCTTGATATTTTGATGCCAGGAATTTCGGGAATAGAAGTGGCGGAAGTTATTGGAAAAATGTATTCGCAGGCAAAAATAATTTTTTTGACAAGCAGCAGAGACTATGCTATTGAAGCATTTTCTGTTCAAGCGGTTCATTATTTGATAAAACCATTTCAAGAAACAGATTTTAATGAAGCCATGGATAGAGCGTTTTGTGAAATGAAAAGAAAAGAAAAACAGATTTCTGTTAAATTGGGCGGCGGTGTTGTTACAAAAATAGATATCGAAGAAATAGATTATATTGAAAATTATGCGCATGAGCAAAATTTGTATTTGAAACGGGGAAAAAAACTTTTGGCAAGGCAATCGTTGTCCTTTTTTTTAGAGTCTTTGCAACCGTTGGCACCGGGTCAGTTTGTTCAGCCTTGTAAAGGGTATTTGGTTAATATGAAAGCGATCCGGATTGTACAACAAGATGGAATTGTGCTTCTCTCCGGAGTAAAGATTCCTATTTCCAGGAATAACTTCCGGAGCATACGGGATGCTTATTTTGATTTTGGTTTTGCCAGTCATACATAGAATATTACGGAGAAACCAATCATGAATACCTTTATCCTTTTAAATTTTGTACGAGGACTTTCTACTTCTTTTTTATTATATGTGTTGCTTTTTATATTGGCCCAGCCCAAATATGGCCGTAAAGTTAACACGTTCATTGTAATCCTGCTAGTTACTATTGGGGGGGTTATTGATTTTTGGTTTTATCAAACCGCTGATTTTACGAATTTAACAAAAATCTTAATTTTTCTTTATCTAGTTCAATTTGCTGTGTTAAAACCTTTTTTTAAAGATAGCTGGCTCCAATGGATTTTTTGCTACATTACAGTGATTAATCTTCATGGTTGCATTTTAATTATTAGTTTTTTGTGGTCACATTTTTTGCCTTATCCATATATTACGACTATTTTTGGACGGATATTTTTGTTGGGAATTACTATCTGGCTGGTTCAATATTATCTTAAACCGCAATGTCTGCAGTTGGTAAATTATTGGGCGCGCTTTTCTTTTGTGGTAACAGCTATTTGCTGTAATTATGTTTATTATTTCTTACATACTACAAATATGGTCCAGGATATGGCGGCAGATTGTATCCCGCTTTTATTATTGGTAATTTTGACAATAATTGTATATTGCTCTATTTTTTGGGCAATGAAGGCTATCATTGGTTTTTCTTTTCTGCAGACAGAAAAGTTTCTTATAGAGCAGCAGGCTAAGGCCTTTGAATTACAGCTGGCAAACTATAACAGTTTTGTGGAACAAGCTAGGCAAACCAGGCATGACTTGCATCATCATAATGCGGTACTGGGACAATACTTGGCAGAAGGATATATTGAAGAAGCCAAACAGTATCTGCAGGATTGTGAAAAGATAGTTTCCTGCAGTAATATTAAACGGTATTGCCGTAATCAGGCAGCGAATGCTGTGTTTTTTTTGTATGCTTCTCGTATACAGGAATTAGGTGTCCATTATGAGGTTGATACGGATATACCGGAGACGATATTGTTGACAGCATCTGAAATGGGAGCATTACTTGCTAATGTTTTGGAAAATGCGCTGGAGAGTTGTCAGCGTTCCTTTATACGAAATTGTTTTATTAAAGTTATAGCGGAAGTGAAAGATGAAAAATTGTTCATCCAAATTTCCAACACAGCCACTGTACCGGTTATTTTTGAAAACGATATGCCTCAGTCTTCGAAGGAAGAAGGAGGCATAGGAACCAGAAGTGTGCGATGTATTGTTGAAAAATATGGAGGAAGCTTACGGTTTAAAATTGAAAATAATATATTTTTGACACAAATAATCATACCTTTATAAAAAGAGCATGTTATAGAGTGGGTATATACTGTTTATAAAAGTCAAAAGAGCGCCTTACAGCTGCAATAATGAAGTTGTAAGGCGTTCTTTCTGTCACGGTTTATTTCTTTTTAGGCGGCCAATGAATCGAATTTCCAAAAACAGCTTCTGCTGCTTCCCCTAATGCTTCTCCCACGGTCGGATGAGCCCATACGGTACTTGTAAATTCGTCCACCGTAGCTTCCAGCCGGATTGCAATCGCAGCCGCTGCAATTAAATCCGTCGCCCGCGGCCCGTAAATATGAACTCCGAGTATCTGTCCGTATTTGGCATCGGCCAAAATCTTGATAATGCCTTTGCCGCCGGCTTCGATTAAAGCCTTGCCGTTGCCAGACAAGGGGAATGTACCGCAGCGGTAGGCAATCCCTTGTTCCTGCAATTCTTCTTCCTTCATCCCGACACTGGCAACTTCCGGTTCCAGATATATGCAGGAAGGAACCGTTTCTGCATGGTAGCTGTCCCGGCCGGTCATAATATAATTGACGGCAGCAATTCCCTGTGCCGAAGCAGCATGTGCCAGCATAAGTTTGCCGTTGCAGTCCCCAATGGCATATATGCCGGGAATATTCGTCTGGAAATGATCGTCGGTAACAATCTTTCCGCGATTAAGGACGATTCCGGCTTCTTCCAATCCGATACCTTGGGTCATTGCGCGGCGGCCTACACACATCAATACTTTTTCGCCTTCTACCGTTTGGGCCTGTCCCTGGTAATTCATATGGACTGTATAAGAGGCGCCGGATTGTTCGATGGATTCTACCCGGGCATCGGTCAAGATATCAATCCCTCTGGCTTCGAGATCCGCTCGGACCATGCGGGTAATTTCTGCATCAATAGGAGGCAGGATTCTCGGCAGTGCTTCCACAATAGTACATTTCGTTCCCAGCGAAGCAAAGAGAGAGGCAAATTCAATTCCGATAACCCCACCGCCGATAATGACAAAGCTCTTGGGTATTTCGGTTAATGCCAGGGTCCCCGTGCTATCGATCACGCCTGGAAGATCGGCTCCGGGGATAGGGATGCGTACCGGTTCAGAACCGACAGCCAAAATAATCGAGTCCGCTGTAAGCGTTTCACTGCCGACCTGTATTGTATGGGCATCTTTGACAATTCCCCGGCCGCGATACACGGCAACGCCGTTGGCTTTCAAAAGGCCTTCCACGCCGCCAACCAATGTTTTTACAATAGAACCTTTATATTGCTGCGCTTTAGCCCAATCGACATCCATACCGGAAACAGTGATGCCTAATTTAGCCGATTGTTCTTTGATGGCACTGAATGTAGCGCTTACATGGATCAGCGCTTTCGTTGGGATACAGCCGACATTGAGGCAGGTGCCGCCGACTTTATCGGCTTCGATAAGGGAAACCTTAGCTCCCATTTGGGCGGCCTTGATGGCAGTTACATACCCGCCGGGGCCTGCTCCGACAACAATGATGCTCTTCTGTCCCGATGCAGTTGCAGGTTGTACCGAAACCACCGGTACTACCGGTGAAATTGTCGGTACTGCAGCAGCTTCTTCAGTCGGAACCGGTGCAACTTGTTCTCCTGGTTGTCCAATAACCCCCATAACGGATTTTACTGGGCCTGATTCGCCTTCCTGCATCACAATCTGTAGAAGAACTCCCTCTTCATGTGCTTCAACCACATTACTGATTTTATCTGTTTCTACTTCAACGACTCCTTCTCCCTTTGTAACAGGGTCGCCTACTTTTTTCAGCCATTGCGAGACCGTTCCTTCTGTCATCGTCAGACCTAATTGCGGCATCGTAAGATTAGTTGCCATGAAAAATTACCTCCTAATGGTTAAATAGAAAAGTGTCCCTCCCGGGAGAAGGACACCTCCCCAGCATTTCTATTAGAGTAACAATAACGGATTTTCCAAATATTCGCGGAGCCGCGATGTGATTAATCCGGCTAACGCTCCGTCTACTACCCGGTGATCATACCCCAGGATGACATTCATCATCGGAGCGATCACAATCTTGCCATCTATTACTACGGCTTTATCTACCGTGCGGCATACTCCGAGAATCGTTGCTTCCGGCGGATTGACGATCGGCGTAAAATGATCGCAGCCGTACATGCCCAGATTGCTGATGGTACAGGTACCGCCTGTCAGATCATCCGGTGACAGCGTATTGTCACGGGCGGCCCGTGCCAGTTCGCCAACAGCCCGATGAATATCCATCAGCCCTTTATGATTGGCATTCTTGATGACCGGCACGATGAGGCCTTTTTCGACCGCAACAGCAACTCCCATATGAATCCCTTCGTTATGGACCAGATACCCGTCTACCAGACTGTCGTTGGCTGCCGTATATTCCTCCAGAACTTTGCACATGGCTTTGATGATCAGATCGGTAAAGGAGAATTTCTTGTCCATGGCAATGAAAGTACTGCGAAGTTCCGTGGCCTTGGTCATATTGACTTCTACCGTATGATGGACATGCGGCGTATTCTTCCAGCAGTCTCCCAGACGCTGGGCAATGACCTTGCGCATCCCCTTGAGCAGAACGCCGTTTTTCGGAGCCGATTTTACTTCCGCTTTCACCGTTACCGGAGCGGCTGCCGCCGCTGCCGGGACTGTCGGAGCTGCCGGAACAACTCCGGCGGCTGTAAGGATATCTTTCTTCATGATTCGTCCGTCGGCAGTTACCGTTTGGGTATCTACTCCCAGATCAGCCGCCACTTTAGCAGCCGTGGGAGAGATACGTACTTTTTCTTCTGCTTCAAAAGCTTCCACATCACGGCCTACGACTCGCCCGTTCGGACCGGTACCAGAAACGAGGGCCAGATCGATGCCGGCTTCTTTCGCTAATGTACGAGCATACGGAGTCGCCAATACCCAGCCGCCGACAATCGTATTTTGCACTGGACCGGCAGCTGCCGGTGGCACCGGTGCCACCGCGGCTTCTTGAGGAGCTGGTTCTGCTGCCGGGCCGCTGTCATCCCCCGGTAGGGTTTCACCGGCTTGCCCGATATACCCCATTACAGCCTTTACCGGGCCGGCTTCGCCTTCCTTCATAACAATGGATAGAAGAATGCCGTCTTCATGGGCTTCCACTATATTACTGATTTTATCTGTTTCAACTTCTACGACTTCATCACCCTTTTTTACCGGGTCGCCTACTTTTTTTAGCCATTGTAAGACCGTTCCTTCTGTCATTGTCAGGCCCAATTGTGGCATCGTAAGTGCTGTCGCCATCAATTATTACCTCCTTTTATAGATGTTTTTGAAAGGCAGATATATATTTTTGGATTAAAATAATGCTTTTGTTGCCCTGAAAATATCTGCCGCATTAGGTAAAAATGCTTTTTCTAAATTAGGAGCAAACGGTATGGGCGTATTCAATGCACAAACTCGGCTTACGGGACTATCCAATTTATCAAATAATTCTTCATGAATATAAGCAGAAAGCTCCCCTGCATAACTCCCTCTTTTTGTTTCTTCTGTCGTAACGATGACACGATGCGTTTTGCTGACAGAGTCGGCAATAAGATTTTTATCTAAAGGATACAGTGAGCGCGGATCAATTACTTCTGCGCTGATTCCGGCAGTTTCCAAACTTTCAGCGGCGGTAAGGGCTTCGTAAACCATTTTTCCAGTGGCAATGATAGTAATATCATTACCTTTACGTTTTATGTCACCTTTCCCCAATGGAATTGGAGCTAAATTATAAACATTTCCCTTTACAGAATATAATGCTTTGTGTTCTATCATTATTACGGGGTTATCATCATCAATAGCCGAAAGCATAAGCCCAAGGGCATCTTGCGGAGTAGAAGGATATATTACTTTTAAACCAGGAACATGTACAAGCCAAGCTTCCAGCGATTGAGAATGTTGTGCAGCTGCACTGACACCAGCTCCGCCAGGAAGGCGAACAACCAATGGCAGTGAAATTTTACCACCGAACATATACCGCATCTTGGCCGATTGATTTACAAGTTGATCCATAGCAACCGTAACAAAGTCTCCCATCATAATTTCAGCAATAGGACGCAATCCTGTAGCAGCAGAACCAATTGCAGTTCCAATAATAGCACCCTCTGAAATAGGAGTATCACAAATTCTTTTTCCGCCGAATTCTTTAAACATGCCGGCACTTACCCCAAAACAACCGCCGAAAGCACCTACGTCTTCTCCTAAAAGATAAACATTGGGATTTTCTCTCATGCGGATACTCATACCTTCTTTAATGGCTTGTCCATAGGTCATTGTTTTCATCTTACGCGCACCTCCTCCGTAATGTCCGAATATACGTCATTTACAACTGTGTTTATATCCGGCAGTGGACTTTCATCAGCAAAACGGACAGCTTCGTCTATTTCTTGACAAACCGCAGTGTCCCATATGTGTAATTGGTCTTCGTTGAAAAAGTGATTGCTTTCCAAATATGTTTTAAATTGCAAAAGAGGATCTTTCTTTAGCCAAGCTTCTTGTTCTTCTTGTGGTTTATAAATAGCTGGATCTCCCTCGAAATGTCCGCGCCATCGATATGTTTTGCATTCTATTAAAGTAGGGCCTTCTCCTTTGCGGGCTCGATCAACGGCGGCAGCAATTGCTTTGTATACAGCTATTACATTATTTCCGTCTATATGTAGACTGGGAATTCCATAGGCAGCTCCTCGATCGGAAATATTTTGGATATGTTGATGTCTTGACTGGCTCATGGAAATCGCGTAATTATTATTTTCGCAGACATAGACAATCGGAAGATGCCATATAGAAGCCAAATTTAAAGATTCATGAAAGGTTCCCTGATTTGTTGAACCATCTCCAAAAAAACAAATGCATACTTGCTTTGTTCCTTTATAATTAATAGAAAAGCCAGCGCCTAATGCGATATCTTGACCGGCACCTACAATACCATTTGCACCTAAAATTCCTTTATCCCGATCCGCAATATGCATGGATCCGCCTTTTCCTTTGCAGTACCCTGTTGCTTTTCCGAATAATTCAGCCATCATGTACTTCATATCTCCGCCTTTTGCAATAATATGTCCATGTCCTCTATGTGTACTTGTGATATAATCATCATCGTTTAAATACTCGCAGGTACCTGCGGATACGGCTTCTTCTCCTAAATATAAATGGACAAATCCA
>JGI20225J20221_1002443_pt1 | contig 13856 bp, 22 predicted proteins | sample BioMet4_FD_20221 | JGI IMG/M metagenome (IMG submission 20221) | reverse complement strand
AGCAGTTTTATAAGATCGAGGGCATGGAGGAACGGGCTGTCGCTGGTGCCCCGAAGTTTGGGAAGAATGGAATCCACCTCAGTGCAGCCCTGCTGAAGAGTTACGGTTTCAACGAAGGGGAATGCTTCAGGTTTTCTGCTCCTGAAGCGGGTAAGATCACCCTTGAGGTGATTTAACTAGCTAGTTTTACAGGACTATCTTGCGAATAGGCCCACGTCCTCCATCGAGAGAATGGGGGGCGTGGGTCTTTTACGCTCTGTTTTCGATCAACCAGGAGCGTTTACATAGGTTTCGGGACACTCATTATATCTATCATCAGTATGAATATTTTTTGCATCTTGTTGTGTCTATATTTAGCGATTGCGCGCCTCGACAATATTCTTTCTCTATAGTTTCTTCAGATAAGTTTGTGCTTGATAAGGAAAGGACTCGACCCCATGCTTGGACTTCATCAATTTTCCCGTCGAGTGTATAACAACTGCCAGTGCTAGTTTGCGCACCTATTGTTATGCTAGAGGTATTTTGTCGAGGAACAACATAGCTTGTTGTGCTAGAGTCAAGGTAGCCATTGATATAAAAATGCATCCCATCAGAATTATATGTTACAGCGACATGATGCCATGTATTTGTTGTAAAGATAGTGTTGGTTGCCAAAAAAGCTACTTCAGTGTTTGATTTGATTAATGCAAAAAGAAGACGTTTTTGCCCATTGTCGTTTTTTGAATTTTCTAGTCCAATTGTTTTTAAATAACCATTTTGAGAAAATTGTAGAGACCAAACTTCATCGTCAAAAACTCCATATGGGCTATTGGGGTGTGAACTGTCTCCTTTGTGAAGAACGCCAGCCCAATCATAAAATTTATCAATTTTGATCCATAGCATGATTGTCCCTGCCGGTGTCCAGTTGAGAGCATTTGTGTATGACATGCTAACGCTTTGGCATCCAGATCCACTTGTCTCCAAAGCTTTTCCAATTACGCCAGTAGCATTTACACTTGCTTTTCCAATTATCGTGCCTGTTAAATTGTTCCATAAGTCGGTAATTGTTGAACCGCTTACAGTTGAAGGTTCAAAAGATTGATACCATATCCCTTTGTCGCTTTGAACACTATTGAATTGCAAAGTTACTGTTCTTTGATGTTTATAAGGTGTAGTCGATGTGTCAGATATTCCTGTTACTATGACTTGGAATTTATTTGTTGATGCATCTGTGATGGCTGAAGATATTTCAAATAGACCAGTAGATACAGTGTATTTTTTTGGGCTATCAGTTGTTCCTAGGTCGGTGATTAAATCATCAAGTGTTTTCCCGGAAGTGTTCTCAAATTTATAGTTTAAAGATTGGACATAATTAATGCCAGAATCAGACAGGTATCTTGCCTTGTTGATGCCAGTCGCAGCAAGCTCATTTATGATAGACGTGGAAAATAGTTTTTGGATCCCAATAGAAATTAAAGAAAGAGATGCAATTGATACTATGACAAATATCAAACTAAATCCAAATTGATTGGTTCTTTTTTCCATAATTTAAATTAGGGGCGCATGGTTTCGGTTGAAAATGTTTTTTGTATGTTATTTTCCAGCGTAACGACTAAAGATATCGTGATAAGTTTGCTTGAATCTGTATATGATGGGGTAAAAGAAGAGACATTATCGCAAAGTATATGAGTGTCATACATAATGTTAGTTCCAGTTAATGTTATGCTATGGCTCGTTCCGTCAGAGCTCTCATATGTAATTGAATTCGTTGTAGTGGAAGGCATTGAAGAAGTGTTGATGTCACTAAATTCTAAAATCATCCTCATTAATGCGAGTTGTGTCTTTTCTTCTATATGCGATACAGAGCGTCCAAAATTATATCCTTTTATGCAGTTAATAAAGCCATTGATTGTGAATATTGATATGATGCCAATAATGACTAATGCGCATAATAGTTCAAAAAGAGTAAATCCGTATTGCACCTTGTAAAGATGTCTATTGTTGTACGGTAAAGACATGCGCGATGCTCTCTTTTGTTTCAGAATTCGTGATCGTGACTAAGAGGGCGTCTGTGAGAGACCCAATGGTATATGGATAAGTCGTTGCGGCTGTACACGTTTCACATTGTGTCTCGTAATAACTTGAAAAATTGTCAACTCTGCTTTTTAGTGAGGCTAATGCAGCTGATGTTTTTGTATTGCAGCAGGCATTATTTTCGTAATCAGAGACTATTGATGACATTGCCGCGTTGACATTCATAGACGAATTTAAACGGGCAATAGGGAGGTAGCTATCTGTGATCCCTGATTTGAATAATGGTAAAAACATGACGGCCATTATGGCCAAAAGTACGCATACGATGATTACTTCTATGAGTGAAAAGCCACGGCATGTTTTTGTTTTCATGGGATATAGCCAGTTTCTGTATCAATCGTAAAAGGTATTGAACCAGTTGTTGTGCTTACTCGACCTTTGTTGTCGAACGCTATGCTAAACCCTGACGTAGTGTTGGTAAGGGAATTTGAATACAGTACTGATGTTCCGTTTTGTATGTTAACTGTTTTGTCGGCTACAATAATTTTCCAGTTGGCGGAAGATATGTCCCCCATTGCTCTCATTTGTGCTTGACGAGTAGATGCGATAAGTATATCAGAATCAGAGATGGCATCGATTCCTAAAGATGTGTATCGTGGAATGGCAACAATAGCTAATATCCCCAACAGTGCCAAAACGGCAATGATTTCAAGCAAGGTAAAACCAGCCATGTTTCTTCTGACAAAAAAAATTTTTTTAAGTGTAGTGATGATCTTAAATTTTTTCCCCATAAATTTTGCCTATAGCCTTGTATATCATCCATTGATTAGTTTCAATAAATCGCCAGCCACTGATCTGGTTACGGTGGAAGGCGGTGGTATAATAACAAAAGATTTGGCTGTTGAGATTGTTCGATTTAGAGAGGCGCATGGGCCTTATAAAACCGGCGAAGAACTCCTTCAAGTTCAGGGGATGACACCTTCAATTTTTTCAATAATAAATCCTTTATCAATCGACGGAGATGTTGTAAGCGTACCTAAATAGTTTTTTTGTATGCTATTTTTTTTGCGACCTATATAACAAAAAATAAATGTCTGATTTTTTATATTTATGGAGTCATACTTGATCTATTTTGTTGGTTTGTTGTCTACATGCTAAGTGTTTCTCATTATAAATAAGTAGAAATTGAATTGACATATTTGCAAAGAAAAATCCTGCCAGGAAACTGATGTCGCCTTTGTTGTTGCTAGTGATAGAGATGTTAAGTGTGGCAAAAAATATGGCAATTAAATTTATGATATTAGTGGCCTTTGTAATTTTTACCGCACTGGCCACTTTGAAAAAAGATATGGCCAAAGGTACTAGTGTTGATGTCGTTATGATCAAAAATAAGATCGCGGTGAAAAGATATAAGTCATGGGTAATATCTTTTGTAGCTGATAGCTTATAAAGCCACAATGATGTAAAGAAATAGATAAGGGCCGTTGTACTCCTTATTATTGCAAGTTGTTTTTTGCTCTGTGCTTTTTTGTGTTTAAGCATATTAGGAATCTGTATTTGAATTAAGAGTTTGGTGTTTAACTGAGACGCAGTAGCTAGATGGTGTTGATAGGCTGTTGAAGTTGGCATCAATCAAGGTAAGTTTCATTGTAAGTGTTTATACTTTTGACAAAATCAAGAAAGACAGGGATGCCTTTAATAAATTTATTGTTATTTCAATATGTTGGTTTATGTGAAAACTTTTGCGGAGCGTTTTTGGTAATTTTCTTGCAATATTGCATCTTTAAATCTATTTTTGCAACAACAAATACTTTATTTGACAGATTTTTGAACCCCTACAGTAGCTAAGCTCGTCTGGCCAAGTAAGCCCGCAACCTGCCCCGACTGTTGCGCGTACAGGAGCATTTTTTTACCCCACCTGCGACGGGTTCCCCGCACCTCCATACTCTGCGGCGGAAAGTATTAACGTGCTGATATGGCGTGATAAAATTGTAGCGAACCCCTCCAGTAAGGCGGGCACGATTCAACACATCGAACTCTATGAACAATTTTTGACGAGGCGGGCCGACCTTTTCCCCCGTACACCCATGAGGTAAGTCGCGGAGAAAAACTCTTGCAGGAGCAAAAAGGCGATGGGTGGGGCGGCCTCTTGAAAAAAACAAGCTCCCTTTTCCGGGTGCTCATGCTGGTCCGCTTCTGCGAACCCTCGTACTGCTCCTTCAGGGCGCCAACAAAATCCGTTGGCGCAGTGTTGGCTGGGGAAAGGGACAAAAATTATGCATAGCTGTTTTTTGTCAATTTTGCGGATTATCTTTGGTTAGTTTATTACTACTCCATAATTTTATACAGTATATTATTCTCCCCTTCATCGAAGTCAGCACTTGCGAGCATTTTGTGATTTGCCATCCCTCTGATTTCTAAATGAGATAGATTTTTATTTACTTGGTCTGCGCATATGTAAAAACAAATGACTATATTCTTTTTTTGGTCTTCTTTAAATTTTTTCCATATGTGCTCTTTAAATAATACGACCCAAATATCGTCTCTTTTTTCGTCTTTGATAATACCAGAAACCATAAGCTCCAGGTGCATTTCAAAAGCCATCGCAGCCTGTTCAGTGGTATATTTCGGTCTTTGTGCGAATGAAAAGTTAACACTGAGTATTAAAGCAAAAATTGCTATACAAATAGATTTCATAAATTTTTCTCCTGAAATTTATGGCCAACACAGGTAAGAGGCGGCATGTATTTTTCAAAAAAATGGAATGCGTACCATTAGAAGTCTGCAGTTGCATGGAAAACTTGCAATGAAAAATTAAGCTAAGGCAATAGAAGTTTGTTGTTTCCGAATAATTGTCTAGCTATTTTTCTCCTTTGAGGTGGTGCACTTGCTTNCCAATGTAGCGATCAAATNTTTCCCTGCTCAAATTCTCGATCAACATACGACGTAAAATAAAATGTCGCATCACCAACATCATGTATGTTTGGAGTCTTTGAATTTGTAGGCTTTTCAGGGAGGCAAACATACCCCATGTCGTAATTGTCCTTACTCTCTCCCCATATCGAAAGAAATGCATAATTCCGAGACTTGCAAAAAACGACAGCAAGGCGTTTAATTTCNNGCAGGGCCAAGTTATATGCAGCAGATTTCGCCCCTCTCATTTTTCCCTTTTCGATGGCGTAAAACCTTTTAAAATATTCAGACTTCGTCAACACCTCCTTTATATCAATCGAACCAGATACCTGCTTTTGTACGTTGCTAGTACTTGCCACAACATTCTGCATTTCTGGAGTGGCCGATACCGTTTGTGTATTTACGTGGTTTTGATTTTGTGTATCGCCACGTTGTGAACTGTTAGACACAAAAATAAATCCTCTTGACCGCATACAGCTAGTATAGTCTTCCGCGGTGACCAAAGTGTTTATAAGTCCGTGTTCATGGTTCATAGATTTTGACATGTATTTGCAATTGAACTCTTCTATTCTTGCTTGTTCAAGAGACATGCCTTTTGGAGGAATCCAATGGCCACACCCCATAAAAATTGTTACAAACAAAAGCAAGCATATGCGTCTCATATCACAAACCCGTTTTTAATGTGAATTAATAAGCAATATTCAAATATAAAAAGCAAAAAACACCTTTCGCCACAAATAAAACGCTTAAGTGTTGTGTTATAAACTTAATAAATTTTTGTTATTTTACCATCTTTGACATAAATAGTCCCTGTGGCAACTCCACCACTTTTGCCTGGACACGAATAAGTCACAACTACAGAACCATCGCTATGCGTGTCCACATTGCTGCCACATACTTTAGGAATTGATGCCACAAATGACTGCGCTTGAGCCATATCTGAAGGATTGACGTTTCCTTGTGCGAACGAAAGTGTAGACGAAAATATGACAACAATTATTACTCCAAACAATATTTTCATGCATCTATCCCTTTTCATTCAAGCTATCCAGGCGATCAGCAGTTCCCACGAAGACAGCCGCACCTAGCGGTTGATAAAGCTGGCCAGACAGACGCTTTGATTTCTCCAATGAGTACTCCCATCGGTTTAAGAAGATCCATCTTTTCCCGATAACTCTAACCTGACAGCCCATCTCGCGACAGCCCATCCATTGTCCCTATTTTTCACAGGCAAACTGCATGCAGTGGTACTTCTACCCAGCCAATTTTCTTCGGAGATTGAAAAATTCAAGATGATAAGATGGGATCAGTCGCCATCGCTGTCGGAACCAACAGCGTCATCGGGGACATCCATTTCTATATAATTACCATCTGAATCTTCAAAAGGGACATCGTCGGGAATCCATCCATTATTGTCGCTCCAAACACCATCCCCATCACGCTCTCCATCACTATGGTTACTCATAATCTTCACCTTTAACCCTCGGTTTCATATGGTTTAAAAATATCCATCCGCGACCGATGTTACGTTTGGGCAAGCCGGTTCTGGGCGTCCAGATGCTTCATCCCCCACGGGTTGGACTTTCGATGTTACGCCTTGAGTGACCCTATGTAAATCTACAATAATAAATTTTCTTTTAGCAAGCTGTTTTGCTTTTTTACCCTTTGCCCTGAAGCTATTGAAGGTGATAGATGTTCGAAAAACTTTTTATTGTCAAAATACATGGTTACATACTAAAGAACATACTGACTTCGCTTCGGAATCGTCTATATTGATTGTGGCGTTTGTTCTGTCATTATTAAGCGAAAAAGACATTAGCTTTCTTCCCGTGTAACCACCAAAGCTATTTTTCGTATTAATTATTGCACAACCGGTATTTTTATAGTTACTTAAAAAACCTAAAAATTCAATTTGTAGAGATTCAGGGTCGATAAGCCTGCTTTTTACTTCATTGATAACAACGTTCTTCCAGCCATGACTCCTTTGCCACCAGAACGATAAAATCATTAATGCAGTAATGATACATAGACTGCTGACCAAAAATTTTTTATTCATGTCAATTCCTCTTAAATGAACAACTATCGGAAAAAACCTTGAGAAGAGTAGTAATTCGTCGAAAATTGATATTCGTTTATCAATGATTCTACCAAGATGACAAGTGGAAAGACCGGGCCGCACGAAGAAATTCCAACATCGGCAGACTTCACCCAGCCACTGGTCCCACACCCAGACGAAACATGCTCCCATCCCGCGACGGACCATCCGCCCTCCATACTTTGCGACGGAAAGTGTCAATATCTTGATATAACGAGATAAAGTTGCAGCAAGTCTGTCAGACGAGACGGGCACGATTCAACACATTGAACTTTATGAACAATCTTTGACGAAGCGGGCCGAGACACCCAGAAGCCACGGGCCGTGGGATACCAGACCAATTCCATCAGCCAAAGGAGCCAACAGGTCGACCCGCTGAAAAATGAAAAAGGGGCCAGGACCATGGTCCTAACCCCTTGAAATCTGGAGCCAGCGAGGAGACTCGAACTCCTGACCTGCTGATTACGAATAAGTTGCTATAGCCATTGTAGGAAGTTGCTTGCTTTTGCTTTAGATTGAAAATCACATAATTGCTGGTAGTTATATGTTGTCCTGCGTGGCGAGGGGTTGCGCTCTTAGGTAGCAATAAGGTAGCTACTTTCCATCTCAGGGTATCAATAGGGTAGCAAAAATGGCTGGACAAAGAGAGCGCACAAAGTTCACGGGCGTCTACCAACGAAAGAGCGAAACTCGCCGAAACCCACGCGACGGGAAGGCCGATGTCTGTTTCGACATCACATACAAAACCGCCGACGGCCGCAAGGTCTGGGAAAAAATTGGCTGGAAGTCCGAAGGATTCACTGCCCAATTTGCCAACGAGAAACGATCGGAGCGTGTGCAAGTCGTTCGAAACGGTAAGGTGATCCCAACACGCAAAACCGCCATGACCATGGGCGACGCCTGGACCATCTTCAAGGAGAAGTGGTTGCCCAACTTGGCCCACCCCCGCGACGAAGAGAGTCGGTATACCTGCCACATTGCCCCACGCTTCAGTTCCACTCCCCTGGATCGGATCACGCCTTTGGACCTGGAAACCTTCAAACAAGAACTGCTCGGCAAGGGGCTGGCCCCGGCGAGCACCCGCCTCATCCTGGGAGATATCCGCCGCATCTATCGCAAACTCATCTCCTGGAATCTCTACTCGGGCACTGTGCCGACCGACGGACTCAAGATGCCCCGCGCCGACAACGCCCGCATCCGATACCTGAGGCCGGACGAGGCGGAACGACTGCTCGACGCCCTGAAAACCAGAAGCCCGTCCTGGTGGCGCATGGCCATGATCAGCCTGCATACCGGCATGCGGATCGGGGAGATTCTGTCCCTGCGCGGCAGCGACATCGATCTGCCATCCAGAGTCATCCACGTGCGCGATGCCAAAGCTGGCACGCGCATGGCCCACATGACCGATGCCGTCGCGCCGGTATTCGAGGGTGTCATGCCTGTCACCCCAGCTGGTCTGCTTTTCTGCTCCGGGGAAGGCAATCCATTGCGTGTGACCGACACCAGCAACACGTTCGCCAAGGTAGTCAAGGCCCTCGGATTCAACGACGGCCTGACGGATCGCAGGCAGAAGGTCGTATTCCATACGCTAAGACACACCTTCTGCAGTTGGCTGGCGATTCGGGGAGTTCCCCTGTACACCATCGGAGAACTTGTCGGACATTCCAGCCTGGAAATGACAAAACGTTATTCTCACCTGTGTCCCGACACCAAACGCAAGGCCATCAGTCACGTGGAGGTCATGGCCCAAAATGGCAAGCCCCCTACGGCTGCTCATTCGTCTTGACGCGTTTGCCTTCCAGGTATGCCTGCAATGACTTCCTGGAATAGAGAACCCGTCCACCATCCTTGATGTAGCTTGGCCCTCCACCGCGACACCTCTTGGTCTTTAGAGTCGCGGCGGACATGGAGAAAAGTTTTGCCGCCTCCTCTTCGGTCAAGAATTCTTTTCGTCTGAGAACTTCTATTTCAGCGACCGGCGCTAACAATTTGGATAAAGTAGCATCCATAGCTTGAGCGATATCATCCTGTGTGAGCTGCATATTTCCTCCATCATTGGCTGGCCAACCCGGGGCTCCGTCGCCAGCCAGCAACCGTGGGCAACGCGAAATATGTGAAGGAAATTCCTTTATATGGCAAGAAAAATTTACCCTAAATATCTCGGAGTGTAATGGTGAGCTCAAGCAGGAGAAGCAAGACGACCAGCCTACGGCCAGCCTAGCGAGAAATATCTTGACGGATAATTATTTTGAATTATTAAAGATATTTTAAATAGCTGTCTCGGCCAAATTTCTTGGCAAGCTTCCTCTTGGTTAAAAAGCTGGAATTTCCTGTTTATACTGCCGGAGAAACGCCAGCATGCAGCTCGGCCAGGTCTTCCCTGTCTCCAGCAAGGCAGCCTGAACGGTGCCGAAAAGAAACAGGAGGGATAGGAGAGCGCATCCAGAGCGCGAGGGACATGGCCATGGGATCGGCTTCGACGGGGGAGCAGTCTTGGACACGACTGGCCCCCATCGCCATCATAACTCAGATAACGGCTTAATCCGCCAAGGACGAGAACACGTATGGCCTGCGTGAAGAGCACCTCGAAGATCCGTTGACAGATCGGGTTGCCTTGCCTGTGGTGATGAGTTACATTGTATCTCAGAAAAAGGAGGTCGCCATGGCTGCCACATCGATGGTCCACGTCCGCGTGGATGAAAACGTCAAGGCTCAGGCGGCGGAAACTCTTGCCACGATGGGCCTTTCCATTTCCGACGCCGTCCGCGTCCTGCTGGTGCGGGTCGCCGCCGAGAAACAGCTGCCGTTCGAGTTGAAGGCACCGAATGCCACGACCCGCGCTGCGATGGCCGAAGCTGAGGACATCGTTAAGATTCGCCGCGCGCGTTTCCAGAGTGCTGAGGAAGTGTTCAATGCCATCGAAGAAGCCGACCAGCAGTAAACGGGCTCCACTGCCGAGGGCGGCCGATTATACGAAGCCCTTCCTCAAAGATTGGAAGCGGTTGGAGCGTTCAGGCCGATACGATATGCGGCGACTCAAGGAAGTCATGCTGTTGCTGATTGCCAATGACGGGCCGCTCGCACCTGAATGGTCCGATCACCCACTCGTAGGCAATTGGGAGGGATATCGCGAATGTCACGTCGGCGGAGATTTTCTGCTTGTCTACCGACTCGCGGAAGCATCCTCCAGCAGCCTGATTGTTTTTGTTCGCGCGGGCACCCATGCCGAATTGTTTGAATGAGTTGCTCGACTTTCGGACTTGCCCATTAAGCCGCAATCTGTTGTGTTCTTTGACAAACATTGGCTTTGAGACCCAAGAAGTTGATCGCTTGACCAAGGATGCCATCGGCCATGACTTGATAGAAGTGCTCTGGCCAGCAGTTGTTTTGGCTCATCCAGTCCCGGGTCAGTTCCAGGATGCGCATGAGCGATTGCAGGTAGCTCAGGTCCTGCATCTCTTCGCAGCAGGCGTGGAAGAGCAGTCCGAGCGTTCGAGGATCGTGGTTTCTCCTCTGTTCAACGGACAGGATGAGGGAGCGCATGAGCACGATGGTCGCGTGCGCGATGAGCGAGTCGAAGTCCCTGGCCTGGCAGCCTTTCTCCAGGCCCAGGAACTGCTTGGCCGTGCGGAAGAAGACCTCGATGTCCCAGCGTTTGCCGTAGATGCGTACCACGTCGGCCTCGGGCAGGCTCAAGTCGGTGGACAAGAGCGCCAGCCAATCCTTCTTGCGGCGGTCCCGGACGAAGACCAAGCGGGCGCTCTGACCGCCATTGAGCGTGATCACAGCGCTGGCCAGCACCTTGGCCCGGCCCCGACGTTTCTTCAGTTCCCGGTAAATGCCATCCAATGTGAGGCGCTTGCCGCCGAACCCGTAAAGGATTTTGGGCGTCCTCTTGACCATGCAGATGACCGGCAACAAGGGACACAATGCGCTGATGATCGCGGGCAGGCCGAACCAACTGTCCATGAGCAGGTAGCGGGCCTTGGTTCCGGCGGCCAGGACGCGACGAAGCATGGGGACAAGCAGGGAGGTTGACTTCATGGTGGCTTCCCTGCGCCGCATCGCCCCGCAGGAACGCCGATCCACAACCTTGGTCGCGTTCTGGTAGCGATTGCAGGGATCTGTGGATGACAGCAGGGCGAAATCGAGCGGGATGAGGCTCGCGCCGTCGGACCAAGCCAAGGTCAGCATGCGAAATCCCTTGAGAAAGCGGCCCTCGCAGTGATCAAACACCCTGGCGAGCAGTTCGACCTTTTTAGCTCTAGGCCGTTCGATGGTGGTGTCATCGAGGATAAGCACGGTCTCGCGGTTCTCATGGGTCAATGCATCAAGCATGGCCGTGGCCTGGAGGGCCAACTGGAGCAGGAAGCGCCGCCAACTGAACCGGCTGGAAGCGAGGAAGTCATAAACGGCGTCCTTGCCTATTTCGCAACGCTGGTTGTTGACCACCGCACGATAAATGTTTTGCCTAAGAAACGGCAAGGACACGAGTGTCATAAGCAAGGTCCTGGTGGACACGCCTTTTGCTTTGGAGATTCCGCACCGTCCCGCAAGATTTATTACTTTGAACTGCCTAAAAAAGGCCGCTATCTTGCTTTCTGGCAGTGTAATGTCACCTTGCAGAGCCACGGAGTTCGCGGTATCTTCCATGAGGGCACTTCCTTTTTCTCTTGCTGGTGTGTGGTAACAACAGTATAGGGGGAGAGGAAGTGTCTTTCAAGAATAAATTCCAGCTATTTTAGGGTATTATAAGATACTTGGACTGTTGGAGCATCCCCGAAAGTCGAGCTGATAATTCTACGGCTCCCGCCTGCCGATTCTGGTTGACGGTGCGTCGCGGGCAAAACAAGGCGAAAGCGATCAACTGCAAGCGGGATTATGCCCGGATTTCCTTTTGCCTTCCGCACTTTCACCGGAATATCTTGCTATTTTTGTGGAATGACATCAGAAATTCCAGCGAAAGTGCGGAGCGCTTACCTCCCTACCAGGCAGGCATTACCGGAGCAAATCACCCTGCCTTCATCAATGCGACAAACGTATTGAGGGTCTCCTTCAGCGAAAGCGCGGCCGCGCATAGCGCTGCCTCACGAGGCGATGGAGGCGCTGCGCCCTTTGCGACTTTGAGTTCACACATCGACAACGCCTGACTCACCAGTTCTTTCGCTTTCGCTTCAAACTCCTGCACGTCCAATCGAGGCACGCATTCACCTCGGCGTTGGGGGCAAGCCAACGACGCACGGCCTCAGTCACTGTCAGCCAAAGCGATACGTTACGCAGCCTGGCGTCTGGCGTTTTCCTTGGCGACGGCGAGAAGGTACGTCAGGTCCTCCCCGAGGATTTCCGCCATACGCTGGGCATCGGATATCAGTACGCCTTGTGGCTTGCCCGTGTTCGTCGCCTTTCCGCGCATGGCCGACCATTTCGCCGCCGCCGCCTTGGCGGGGGCATCCGGCCAGACCATCTTGGCGAACTCGCCTTTTCTCCAACCTCGGGCGTAGGCCCGTTCGGCGACGAGTTCCACAAAGGACCGCTCCAGTAAGGTTGCGAAATCGTCCATGATTGCCTCCGGTCCTTTGACTTTAGCGGAAATTCCTTCAGTGTCTAGTGAAAATTTCCTGTTGCGTAAAGAAGGAAATTCTTATAAATTCATCTCAAGGATAACTCCATGAAAGATATCTTTGATTTGCTCCTTCGTCGGATGGGTTCACACGCGGCTGCAGCCAGAGCTCTGGGTTATACCGGAAGACAATACCGGAATATCAGAAAAAAAGTCGAGGATGGCAGAAAACTCCATCCGCGTGTGGAGACGTTTATCCTCGTAAAAAGCCAACTTATCCAAGGAAATTCCATCGATTTATTTGATTCCTCGCTGGCGACTGGTGGGGGCGCGGCCCCGACCTCTGGGATGAGGTCGTAGCATGGCTCGCAAGAAAAAACGCATCCCGCGCAACATGGGGCGTATTGAGTTCATTGCCTGTCACGACGTGATCGATGCCATGCGAGTGCAGGGCTATGATAACAAAAAAATCCATGCTGCGCTGGTCAAGAAAGGCAAGGTCACCATGTCCTATGCGACATTTTGCTATCACATGGTGCGCTTTCTCAAAGAAATTCGAGAAAGGCAAGAACAATCCGAACATCATCCCACACAGGTCTATACGCAAACAATATTCAAGCAACATGGATATAAAGATCACGGATTCTCAGTGAACAAGACTCCATCCTCAGATGAAATGATTTAGGCAGAAAAGCTATGGCGATGATTCATTTTATATTGCAGGGCAAAGGCGGCGTTGGAAAGTCCCTGATCGCCGCACTGCTTGCGCAATACCTGCAAGGTAGAAATCTCGGGGTGCACTGCTTCGACACCGACCCGATCAATGCCACCCTCGTCGGGTATGAGGCATTGGACGCCGTGGCGCTGGACATCATGAGCGGCGACGATATCGACCCCCGCCGTTTCGACCAACTTATGGATGCGATCATCGAGTTGCCTGCCGAAGCCCATGTGGTGGTGGACAACGGCGCGTCTTCCTTTGTGCCGCTTGGGTCCTACCTGCTGGAAAACCAAGCCCTCGAAGTCCTCGAAGAGCACGGCCATTCCGTCATGCTTCATACCGTGGTGACTGGCGGACAAGCCATACTGGACACCTTGTCCGGCCTCAAATCCCTGGTCGCCCATTTTCCGACCACGCCCATCGTGGTCTGGCTCAACCGCTACTTCGGCGACATCACCCTCGACGGGAAGCGGTTCGAGGAATTCAAGATCTACGCGGAATGCGCTTCCAGCTTCCATGCCGTCATTTCCCTCCCGCATCGCAAGCAGTCCACC
>JGI20225J20221_1001248_pt3 | contig 13879 bp, 8 predicted proteins | sample BioMet4_FD_20221 | JGI IMG/M metagenome (IMG submission 20221) | reverse complement strand
GGTTTCCTTTTCGCTACCCGAGTCCCGTCTCGGAAGGACGGTTTCCTTTTCGCTACCCGAGTCCCGTCTCGGGAGGACGGTTTCCTTTTCGCTACGCTACGCTTCGCTCAAGAGGGCTAAATTAGGGGATAAGGAAGGCTACATTCTCAACGAGCTCGGGACATCTGATTTACCCGGATTTCGTTTTGGGTCATGCGGCGTGCGTGGTTACAGCCCTTTTGAAAAAAGGTTTGATCGAAAACCTGAGAAACGTTTGAGTTTGAGGAAACTATCTCCAAACCCTATCGACGTGATCACAAGCCTTTTCAAAAAAGATTTGAGCGAAAAACGCTGCTAAATCTAAAACGTCATGACGGCGTGATCAACCGGCGCAACGGTTGTGGCACAACCCTTTTGAAAAAAGGCTTGACCGAAAAGCCCCTTGAAACGGCGTGATCAACCGGCGCAACGGTTGCGGGTCAACGGTTGCGGGTCAACGGTTGTGGCCAAATGCTTGCTGGTTAAGTTTATATAGAAACATTATAAATTAACGTGAAAAGACATTGTTTTTAAAACTGCAAGCAAACCCGGTCGGGGATGATACATCAGGACATCCAGGCAGTACATCATGATAACTATAAAGCATTCCGAACTGCTATTTTATTCGGGAATTGCTTTTTGAGTTTTGAAAGATATCCTGGAACTGTATATGTAAAAATCTGCTGATAAATAGTATAAATGCCGCGACTCCTGTTCTGATTCCTTGTGAGACACGAATTTTTGCGAGCGAAACAGCAAATATTAATTTAAACTAAAGACGTATTAAAAAGTTAGTCTGAAAAGTGTATATTTGGGCGTAAAATTATGCTAAAAATTACCTGTTTTGAGAGGATTGATACTGAAAAATCTTGTGTAATTTTCAGGGAATCTAAAGGCTTAAAATGTATGAGCGCATATTGAATCTGGTTCGTGGTAAAAAAGATAAAAATGAAATATAAAACTCGGTTAATATAAACTGAGAGGCTTACAGGATTGGTACGAATTCTAATATCTATTTTGATAAAAGTTTTCCCGCGAATTTTAAAAAAAGGTAAGAATGTTACAGGATTCAGATAACTATACTAGATTTTTATGGAGAATAAACTAAGATGAGTGATAAACAGGTTTACGATGCTTCGCACATCCAGGTGCTTGAAGGCCTGGAGGCTGTCCGGAAGCGTCCCAGCATGTATATAGGGAGCACGGATAGTCGCGGGCTCCACCACCTAGTCTATGAAGTAGTAGACAACAGTATTGATGAAGCCCTTGCAGGCTTCTGTACCAGGGTAAATGTTACAATCAACCCGGACGGGAGTGTGACAGTCCTGGATAATGGGAGAGGTATCCCCATCGACCTCCACCCATTTCACAAAAAATCAGCCCTTGAGGTTGTAATGACTGTCCTGCATGCAGGAGGGAAGTTCGATAAGAATACCTACAAGGTTTCAGGGGGACTGCATGGAGTAGGGGTTTCTGTTGTAAATGGACTTTCAGAATGGCTGGAAGTTGAGGTGTCAAGGGAAGGCAAGAAGTATTTCCAGCGCTATGCCCGTGGAAAACCTGAGGCTGATGTCCGGGAAATTGGAACTTCAGAAACTGCAGGCACAAAAACTACTTTTAAGCCCGATGCAAAAATTTTTGAGACACTGGATTTCGATTACGAGATCCTTTCAAACCGGTTAAGAGAACTAGCTTTCCTGAACCGGGGCCTTATTATCAGCCTCAAGGACTCAAGAACCCCAGAAGAGAAGGCTGAGACTTTCACCTACGAAGGGGGGATAGTGGAGTTCGTGAAGTATCTGAACAATAAAAAACAGACTCTTCACGACCCGATTTATTTTGAGCGGCAAAGGGACGACATGGCAGTAGAAATTGCAATGCAGTACACAAGCAGCTATACAGAAAACGTGTACTCTTTCGCAAACAACATAAATACCCACGAAGGCGGAACTCACATTATCGGTTTCAAGACCGCACTGACAAGGGTCGCAAATGACTACATTAAAGCTAACAAGCTTTCCAAAGAAGACATAAAGCTCACAGGCGATGATGTAAGGGAAGGACTGACCGCAATCATCAGTGTTAAACTCATGGAACCCCAGTTTGAAGGGCAGACCAAGACAAAGCTTGGAAATAGTGATGTCAAAGGAATCGTGGACTCCCTTGTAACTGATGGGCTTGCGGAATACTTTGAGGAAAATCCCAAGGTTGCAAACGTTATTCTTGAAAAAGCCCTCCTTGCCCAGAAAGCCAGAGAAGCTGCAAAAAAAGCAAGAGAACTGACCAGAAGAAAAAATGCTCTCGAAGTAAGCACTCTTCCCGGAAAACTTGCGGACTGCTCGGAAAAGAATCCTGCAGCCTGCGAGATTTACATTGTGGAAGGTAATTCGGCAGGTGGTTCGGCAAAACAGGGTAGAGACAGGAGTTTTCAGGCTATTTTACCTCTCAGAGGCAAGATCCTGAATGTGGAAAAATCCAGACTTGCAAAGATCCTGAAAAACGAGGAGATCATTTCCCTAATCACTGCCATTGGAACAGGGGTCAGCGAGGACTTCACCCTGGAAAGTGCCCGCTACCATAAGGTCATTATCATGACTGATGCCGATGTGGATGGAGAACACATCAGGACTCTTCTTCTCACGCTGTTCTTCCGCTATATGAGGCCTCTGATTGACGAGGGATACGTATACATTGCCCAGCCTCCTCTCTACCGCATAAAGAAAGGAAAAGCTGAGTACTACATACATTCTGACAGGGAACTCGAAGTAAAGAAGAACGAACTCGGGGAAAAAGGGCTCGCTATCCAGCGCTATAAAGGTCTTGGAGAAATGAACCCTGAACAGCTATGGGAAACGACGATGAACCCTGCGAGGCGGACTCTTTTACAGGTGACCCTGGACGATGCTATCCGGGCTGACGAGATCTTCCGGGTTCTTATGGGAGATGAAGTGGAGCCACGTCGGAACTTCATACAAACGCATGCTAAAGAGGTCGTGGATCTGGACATCTGAGGTGGCTAAAAATGGTAAAAGACCAGGAAGAAAACAAATCTGAAACTGAAATGAAAAAGTCTTATCAAGCTACTCTTGTCCCTGATGAGCCAGGTGAAGAGCCAGAATTAGAAAACGAGACAGAAGAAGAAAAAGAAGAAGAGATTATATTCGGCTCGGGATCTGAAGAAAAGCTGAGTGAGAATCCCAAAAGAACATTGTCCAATCCCGAATCGGACGAGCCTGAAGACGAACCTGAAGACGAAGAACCTGAAAGGGAAGGGATCACATCTGTCCTCATCACCGATGAGATGAAACGCTCATACATCAGTTATGCGATGAGTGTGATCGTCGGAAGGGCACTTCCCGATGCAAGGGACGGCTTAAAACCGGTTCACCGTAGAATCCTTTTTGCAATGAAAGAGGCAGGGATTACGCATGACAAGGCTTACAAGAAGTCAGCTCGTGTGGTGGGAGATGTGCTCGGTAAATACCACCCGCACGGAGATACTGCGGTTTATGACAGTATTGTGCGTATGGTTCAGGATTTCTCCCTTCGCTATCCTTTAATTGACGGGCAGGGAAACTTCGGGTCAATTGATGGGGACTCGGCTGCTGCCATGCGTTATACCGAAGTCCGCATGGACAGAATAGCAGAGGAGATGCTGGCAGACATCGAGAAGGAAACTGTTCCCTTCATGCCAAATTATGACGGGTCAATGGAAGAGCCTGAAGTTCTCCCTGCAAAACTTCCAAACCTTCTTGTCAATGGGTCCACAGGCATTGCAGTTGGGATGGCAACAAACATGGCCCCCCATAACATAGGAGAGGTCATTGATGGCACTCTTATGCTGATCGAAAATCCGGAGACGACGGTTCCTGAACTCATGACCGTGATCAAGGGGCCGGATTTTCCTACAGGCGCCCATATCCTTGGGACAGCAGGCATAAAGTCTGCGTATATGACCGGAAGGGGTCCTGTAAAGATCCGGGCAGTTGCTGAAATCCAGGAGTTAAAGAAGGACAGGCAACAGATAATCGTAACAGAGCTTCCCTATCAGGTGAATAAAGCCCGAATGATTGAAAATATTGCCCAGCTTGCCAGAGAAAAGATAATTGTCGGAATTTCCGATCTCCGGGACGAGTCAGACAGGGATGGAATCAGAGTTGTTATCGAGCTTTCTCGGGGTACAAATCCAAAGGTTATTTTAAACCAGCTCTATAAGCACACGCAAATGGAGACAAGCTTTGGGATAATCAACCTGGCTCTTGTTGACGGAAAGCCAAAAGAGCTGAACCTGAAGGAGCTTCTTGAGATCTACCTTAAGTACAGGATGGAAATTATCCAGAAGCGGACCCTTTATGACCTCAAGAAGAGCGAGGAGAGAGCTCATGTCCTTGACGGGCTCAAGATTGCCCTGGATAACATAGATGAAATCGTCGCTTTGATAAAGGGCTCAGCAAATGCTGATGAAGCTAAGAAGGGCTTAATGGAAAATTTTGCCCTTGACGAGATCCAGTCGAAAGCTATCCTTGATATGCGCCTGCAGCGCCTGACAGGGCTTGAGACCAGGAAGATTCTTGAAGAGCTGGAGGGTCTTGCAAAACTGATAGCCGATCTCAGGAAAATCGTTGAAAGCGATGAACTCAAGTACGAGATAATCAGGAATGAACTCATTGAACTCAGGGAAAAATACGGGGATGCCCGCAGGACAAAAATCGTGCAGGCTGCTTCTGAGGTCAGGGAAGAGGATCTGATTCATGAAGAGGATGTTGTTGTCACGATTACTAATGGAGGCTACATAAAGCGCATTCCACTCAGGACTTACACCATGCAGCGTCGCGGAGGCAGGGGTATAATCGGCATGGAAATGAAAGAAGAAGACTTCGTGGAAAATCTCTTTATTTCCTCAACCCACAACTATATCCTTTTCTTCACAAACCTTGGCAGGCTCTACTGGGAAAAAGTCTATGAGATCCCTGAAGGCTCTCGGCAGTCCAGAGGCAAGGCCATAGTAAACCTTCTGGAACTTCAGGAAGGCGAAACAATTAATGCCATGATCCCGGTCAAGGAGTTTGACAAAAACCACTATCTGCTTATGGCAACAAGGGCAGGTACTATTAAAAAGACTCCTCTCTCGGAATTCAAGAACCCGAGGAAAGCAGGCATAATTGCAGTCACCCTTGATGAAGATGACGAGCTTGTAAGAGTTCTCCTTACCGACGGGAAAAAGGAAGTCCTGATGGTTTCAAAGAAAGGCAAAGCTATCCGCTTCTCTGAAGAAGATGTCCGTCCTATGGGCCGAACTGCAAGAGGTGTTCGGGGTATGACCCTTGACGGCCCTGACGATGAGGTTGTCAGTCTGGATATTGTCGGTGAAACCACGACCCTCCTGACCGTAACTGAAAACGGCTTTGGCAAGAGAACCGAGTACTCTCAGTACCCTGCGCACCGCCGCGGTGGAAAAGGCGTGATAACAATTATTACCAACGAGAGGAACGGCCCGGTCTCAAGAGTCCGGTCCGTAGCCGATGACGATGAACTTATCTTCACCAGTGCAGATGGTATCATTATCCGCATCCCTGCGAAAGATATCTCGATCCAGGGCAGAAACACCCAGGGAGTAAGGATCATTAATCTCAAACTCGGCGACAAAGTCGCAGGTGTAGCAAGAATTCAAAACGGAAACGCCGAAAAGAACCTGAAACTCACAGCCTTCAAAGACAAGGAAGCCACAGAAGCAACTGGAGCCGAAGAGGAAGCCGAGGTTCCGGAGGGCGAAGCTGAAGATCTCGATGAGTTTGACGAATTGGAAGACTTTGAAGCTTCCAGCGAAGCAGAAGAAACCGAGGAAACCGAAGAAATAGAAGAGGATGAAGCAGAAGAGGATGAAGTAGAAGAGGATGAAGTAGAAGAAATTGAAAAAGAGTGAATAACGAATACGGGTGAAGAAAAATGATTCTTCACTCAAACTGCTGCCGGAGTCAAGATTTTTTGGGGATTTCTTTCCGGCAGCGGGTTTTTTTCCGGAGGGGAGCCGGGCGGTGAACTTATTTTATCGGGCGGATCTTTCGAGATGATTTGTTGGAGAGGGAAGGCGCAGGCCTATTTTTAATGTTCTCATTTCGTTTTAGGTCAAACATTTTTTTAATAAGTTTGTGCCACAACCGTTGACCCGCAGCAACCGTTGACCGGTTTGACCATGCCGTTTCAAGGGGCTTTTCGGTCAAGCCTTTTTTGAAAAGGCTTGTGCCACAACCGTTGACCCGCAGCAACCGTTGACCGGTTTGACCATGCCGTTTCAAGGGGCTTTTCGGTCAAGCCTTTTTTTAAAAGGGTTGTGCCACAACCGTTGACCCGCAACCGTTGACCGGTTTGACCATGCCGTTTCAAGGGGCTTTTCGGTCAAGCCTTTTTTTAAAAGGCTTGTGACCAAGCCGGGCAGTCAGTACTGGGTTCCGTTAGTATTAATTATCTATCAGGATAATAAACTGCAATTATGGTATCAAAAAGGCTTCAGGATTCTGCAGATCGTTTATTCAGCAAAGCAGTCGCGTTCATTGAAGACGGAAAATATAACAGAGCGCTTGAGAGTTTGAAAGATGTTGAGAAACTCATGAAAAAGGAAAAAGACCCTGTAATTTCTTTTCATACCTTATTTTTGAAGGGGTACACGATAAGAGAAGCTGGAGATCCTGAAGGAGCTCTGGAATTTTATCAGGAGGCTCTCAGAGTTATCAAACCTCTGTTTTCAGAGGAGCCTGAGAAAGAGGACTATCAAAAATTCATAAGCAATACGATTGAGGAAATCGGAAATTCACTTGACGAGCTTGATGACGAGGAAAGAGCAAAAGAGTTGCTGGAACCGATGAAAAAACAGCTCGAGAGAGTTGTCCAGATATTTGAAGAACTGATGAAATCAGGCCCTGAAAATAAGGAGCAGCTTTCCAGGTTCCTGGAGGTTATTGACAATCTGGGAGTATGCTATCAGGCAGGAGATTTGATGGATGAGACGGTGAAGCTTTTCGATACAAAAATAGATGTTTACGAAAACCTCTTCGAGCTTGACCCTGGAGAGACGGATCTTCTCGACGGTTTTGATGGAGACATCGAGCGTTATGGGGTTTTATTCAAGAATTCCGGGTACATGGAGAAAGCCGAAGGCAATTACCTTAGAGCAGCAAGCATCTACCGAAAAATGATCGAGAGAGCTCCTGAAAACGACATGGCTGAATATTACCTGAGCTATACTTACAGCTACCTTGGGAGCATGTATTCAGGCATGGACAATCTGGAAAAGACAGAGCGGTATTTCGAAGAAGCTGTGGAACTGATGGAAAAAGGTTATAAAAACGATCCTGAAGACCATGCATATGCCGTATCTCTCGCCAATATTTATGAAGACTTTGGCGATTCGTATTCTGAATGCGAAGACCTTGAAAAGTCAATAGCTAATTACACAAAAGCCAGGAAAATTTACCGGGACCTTATAACAAATTATCCTTCAGAATTTGCATATAACACAAAAATTGCAAGTTACCTTGATAAGTTGGGGGATCGGTTTTCATTAATAGGGCAACTCGATGCTGCAGAACTCTGCTACAAAGACAAACTGGAGATTTATCAGAACCTTCATGAAGAAGATCCTGAAGACCTGGATTCCATGATTGATATTTCCGATATATATCAAGAGCTCGGGAATCTCTTTGCGGAACACGGGGAAACTGAAAAAGCAAGGAAATACTACGAAAAAGAAATAGAAATCTACGAAAGCCTTCTGGAAAAAGAGCCTGATGCCCTGGACTTTAAGACATATAAGGCTGAGATACAAAATACTATTGGAGAGCTCTATCTTGATGAAAAACCCGAAAAAGCACAGAAATATTTTGAGAATGCTCTGCCCGTGCTTGAAAACAATTTTGAGCTGGAACCGAAAATGGAGATACATTATTCAGGGCTCAAGGAAGTACTCAACAACTTAATAACACTGTTCAAAGACCGGAAGGAATATGAAAAAACAGTCGAGATGTACGACAAAATGCTTGCAGCCCAGCAGCGTATGATTGACCTGAAACCCGAAGAATGGGACTACAGAAAAGACCTTGCAGCAACTTACACCAGCCTTGCACTTCTTTACTCTGAAAAAGGGGATCTTGAAAAAGAAGTTCATTATCACAGGCTGTCTCTCGATATTCTTGAAAAATTAGTGGAAAAATATTCTGACGATCCGGAAGAGCTTTGTAGGTTTATGACTGGCCTTTATGTTCTGGGATCAACTCTCAAACTCGGAGAAGAAAACCAGGGAAAAGAAAGTGATATTGTCAATGAGTACCTTGAGCTTGCTCAAAAAGCAGATGAAAAACTTCAGGTTGTCAAACCGGAAATAATAGGAGATAAGGAACTGCTTGCCGAAATCGCTGAAAGGATGGGTATCGCCTTAAGAGAGAACGAGATGTATGAGAAGGCGATTGAAGAATTCAAAAGTTCCCTTGCAATCCGTAAAAAATTGCACGAAAAAAACCCCGAAAATCGGAATTATTTAACGGTTCTTGAAGGCACATATTACCAGATGGGAATTACATTCTTAGCCCAGGCGAATCTGGAAAAAACAAAGGAAGCTCTCGAGAAAGCAATGAGTCTCAATGCAAAACTGCTTGAGACCGATTCAGAGGACTTTAACTACCTGGGACGTGCCTCCATGATTTTTGAAAAATATTCCAGTGTACTTGAAAAAATGGGCAAATCTGAAGAAGCTGCGCAATACCTTAAGAAAGCCGAGGAGATTAATACAAGACTGGAAGAAGATTCTGAATAAGCCTGTATAACCAGGCTTTTTCTTACATTTATGCATAAATTTTTGCAGGTTTTTTAGAATTTGATTTTTGTTTCCGGCGGCGGGTTTTTTTGTCCGGAGGGGAGACGGGCAGTGGACTTGTTTTTTGGGGCAGGTTTTTTGAGTTCACTTATGAGAATTCTGCAGGTTAATAGCGATAATAAGCATTTGTTTATTTCTATTTTTGCTGTTCAGGGCCTATTTGGGTTTTGCTGCTTCTTAAAACAGGTTCTATATGAGCCCATAGAACAAATAGAGAAAAATTCTGAGCGATTGATATTAATTACGACTTTTAAGAGATCTACATATAGTAATTATAATGAAATGTAAAATACTTATTATTAAATAATATTACATGTTAGGAAGTTATACATACTTAGACTAACATTCTAACTTATAACTCACCTATCTAGATAAATTATGTAAAGTATTTTAATACAAAATATTACTAAAACAATGGTGAGGGAGTTACATAAAGGAGGAATAAAAGAATGCCAGAAGTAGAGTTATTACCACCCATAAACACTAAAATTGGAAAGACATTCGATATTTCAATACCATCGAATCCTTCAACCGGATACAGTTGCTTACTGTCAGAGATGCCAAGTTGTGTTTATTTTGTAGAGTCAACGTATGTACCTGATGAGCCCACTATACCGGGAAAAGGAGGAACCAGCAATTTCAAGTTTGTTGCAGTCAAAAGCGGGAGCGGAAAAATTATTTTTCATAGTGTGAAGTTCTCTGACCCTCTTGAAATATTGGATCCTACTCCTATGCAACAAAGATTTGTTATAGTCGAGTAATGAAATGGCTTTATTTTGCCATTCACCTTCTATTTTTTGTTATAGCTGTTCATTCTGTTTTACTCTAAGTTTCAGTCAGTTACTACTCCTCAACCTGTTTTTTTGCTGATTTTTTATCCAGGACCAATTATTTCTGACAAAAATCAACGAGATTCCACAGGAGTGAAAACGTTTATGGAAATTTTCGGCGGTGGGCTTTTTGTCTGGAGGGAAGCCGGGCAGTGGACTTATTTTTCGGGGCGGAGTTTTTGAATCGATTTATTTGAGGGATTAGGTACCGGAAGGTATAATTTTTTGGAATTCTTAGAAACCTTGTGCTGCGGATCTAAAAGTTTATTTATATAGCTTTCGTTGGCATTTCACTATTTTTTATAAATGTGAAATAGCAATGTAAGGTTAAAAATTGAGTGAAATTTCTGGTTGTTTCGATATACCTGTATTTTTCAAATTTCTTTTACATGCATAAAACAGGATGAGTTATGACAATTGAAGAATAGAACGTGGAGATTCGATGAATTTCGGTTTCATAAAGCATAAATGAAGCCAATTATTGTGAAATAGAACAGAAACGAAAAGACAAATGACCCTGCTAATACAGTAAAGAACGACTTCCAATAGCTCAAGTTATGAACAAACTGTCCTGCCCGGCTGCAAATATGTACCCAGTAAATACCCATCAGTATATTTATCGGAGACATTGGTAAATATTCTAGAGGCATAACCGCAGTTGAGTAGGCCATTATAATGAAGGTATCTTTATAACTTCCTTCACCTCCAAGCAGTTTAAATGAGATAATATTACCCATTGTAAAAGATGCATTAATAACCAAAAGGTGTAGCATTTCTGTAAAAAAGATTGTTCCGGGAATTGTCAATTCTTCAATTATGTATATAGTTTCAAAAAAGTCCCCTACCAATGTTGTAATTAACAGAAATACTATGCTGAAAATCGACTCTGTTCCAAAATCTAGTGATTTTTTAATTTCTTGATTGAAAATCTAAATTCGTAACAAGAATTCAGTCTCCAATCAAAATTAAGATTCGACATGTAAAGCCTTCAATCCATAAGCATAGTCACAAGAATTGTAACCAATTACAAAATATAGTGATTTTTAGTTATATGTTCATCACTAGATTTTGGAACTGAGTCCTGAAAATCAAAGCATGAATAAAATTATTCTCACGGGAAATTTTTCTGAAGAATTCTGAAGGTTTCAGCAACACATCTATAAATACAGTAAAATAATTCATGGCAACACTCGTATATTATTTAAAATGTTCGTGTACATAAATTAAATTTTCCAGAAAACGAACAACTTTAAAATATTTTTAATAATTATATACTCGAGAGTCTAATTTTCAGAATTTTCACTATTCAGGACCGGTTTGAGTTTCGAGGAATCTTTTAACGGGATACCATACGACTGCGAAGCAGGCGGCGAAGACCGAAAAGAAGTGTGATTATTGACTAACACATTAAATTAAAAACAAAAGATTAATCAGGTAATTGAAGATTTCTTTGGTTTTTGTTTCCGGCAGCGGGCTTTTTGTTTGGAGGGAAGCCGGGCGGTAGACTTATTTTGGGGGTGGGGTTTTTTGAATCGATTTTTTGAGTAAACCACGCCTGTAAGCCCAATTTTGAAGAATTTCTGAACTCAGGGCCGGTTAGAAGAATTTCGATGAATCTTAAAACGGGGTACCATACGACTGCGAAGCAGGCGGCGAAGACCGAAAAGAAGTGTGATTATTGACTAACACATTAAATTAAAAACAAAAGATTAATTAGGTAATTAAAGATTTTTTGGGGCTTGTTTCCGGCGGCGGGCTTTTTTTCGGAGGGGAGTAGGCGATAGACTTATTTTTTTTGTGAGAGAGTAATCTGAATAGATTTTTGAGAGACTGAGATTACTGTAAGGTATTTTTTAGGATTTTAGAGTACTGAGTCAGTTTTGAATGTAATATCATTTGGAAAACAGGGCAGGTACACGCTTTCTGAGCGGGGAACAAAATTAGTTTCCAATTATTACATTCGTTGTTTTAAAATGAACTTTAGCAACCTTTACTAAAATTGTTTTACCATGTTTATTGACTAATTCTTTTCCAATTTCAATTGTTTTGTCACTGGCCCCTTTTGGAAAGTCTATCTTATATTCTCTGGACAGCGATGTCAATCTTCTTAAAAATTCTGCCCTTGCAATAATAGAAGCTGCAGCAACTGCTATGTCAGATTCAGCATGTGGCATCTGAATCAAATCAATTTTTTTCCCACGTTCCATTAGAGCATCTTTTATGAATGTTTCATCGCCAAATTGGTCTGATATTGCTTTTTCACAATTATTAGCTATCAAAAGATTTTCTATTGCCCTAGCATGACCCCAAGCAAGCAGTTTATTCAAATTGTTAAGCTTAGTATATAGATCATTGTATTTTATAGGAGATATGCTTACATTGCTGGTCCTACATAACTCTTTAATATATTTATCCAATTTCATGATAGTGGTATCATTTAGTAACTTAGAATCTTTAACTCCAATCTCAATCAACTTATTTTCTACATATTCTGAATCGACAAATACCCCAGCAATTGTTAAATATCCAAAGTAATCTCCTTTTCCAGACTCATCTGTTCCTATTCTAGGCTCAAACTTTTTATTTGTATCATCACTTTTGGTTTTATTACTCAAAAAGTTTGAAAAGATCTCATTTTTTGAAAGAGAAGATATAAAGTTGCCTGAATTTCTTCCGGTAACGAGTACTTTTCCACTATTATATAGAATTAGTGTCACTCCTTCTTTTTTGGCTAAAAAGACAGCGTTTGGCCTATATTCAAAATCATAATTTTCTGCCTTTAAAAAATTTTCTAATTTTGAGAAGTCATTTTTTTTTATTAGTAAAACTTCATTCATAGGAATTAGCTCCCTGGATAGAATATGTTATAAGCTTCTTCTATTGTTTCATAGATTGTGCAAAGCTTCAATTTGGCTTTATCAAAGGACATTTCACTATCTCTAATAGGATCTGAATGAAGAGTAAAATTTCTACATCTATTATACTCTGCCAGGAGCTTTGGTATAATATACTTGTCTCTATTAGGATTAAGGAGATGTTTTCTTAATTTGTCCCAATTTAGTTCAATTGATTTTGGGTCGCTTCTTATCTCATTTATATCAAGTTCACCTTTTTCGATAAAGAGCTTGATGGCGAAACCTTCGAAAGCTTTGCTAGCAGACATCCTAGATTCGGCAGGTAAACATATAAGTTAATATAATTAATTTTCATATCTCTTTTCTTGATCTTCCATGGCAGATAAAAACAACAGTAGAAGAGTTGAATCCTCAATAAAACGTACAAGCTTCTTAGGTCACCTTGGTCTTATTGCTGGAGTTTTCCAAGAGCTTGAAGTTGACAAATTGATCGATGAGAAACTTCCTAAAGAACGAGATCACAAGGTTCCTCACTCCGTCTGTATCCTTGCCATGGTACTCAATGGTCTTGGTTTCATAGGGCAACGTCTGTACCTTTTTTCCTGGATTATTTCAGGACTATTTCTATAGGAAGAAGACTTTTTGGAGACAGCGTCACACGAGGAAGACCCTGAATCAATATGCTATTGGAGAAACTCTTGGACAGAATCGTAAAAGTATGGTCCTACAAAACACTTGTTTACTGAAATCCACTCTTCACATTATGAATCGTCTACCTATTCCCTGTCCATTTGTTTACACGGCTGACACTACAAGTGTCAGCGTTTATGGCGATTATGAAGACGAAGAAACTGTAGTATATTTGATATTTACTTTTTGGAATACCCAAAAACGGAAGATGGGGACCTCAAACAATTTGTTTTGAGGCTTGATTGTTAATCAGCATGGAATACCACTTTTCATTGAATCACCCATTCAGGGGAATTGCTTCAGACAAAAGCACAATTTCTGGAAGCAATCAAGTCTCTCAAATCAGCTTTAAGGACCTGAGAAGCAAAGTGTACTAATGTAAGCTGATAGTTTCTTTTTACACTGACAATAATATCAAGAACATAGGGAAAAGTCATTCTGGATCAGTCGTGTTCCTGCAACAATTAATGAAGGCCAAAGGAACTGCTAAATGCAAAATCTAAACCTGAAAACGTTGAAAAGCGACGAAAGATACCTCATTTTATCAAAACCCTTTGTGGGATTATTGGTGGAGTTAAACACAAAAGTGGGTTTGTTTCTGTTAATCTTCCTTCCCCCCC
>JGI20225J20221_1002434_pt1 | contig 13904 bp, 12 predicted proteins | sample BioMet4_FD_20221 | JGI IMG/M metagenome (IMG submission 20221) | reverse complement strand
CAACTAATGTCCTGGAAAGACTTGAATGCTTATTTTGACCGTGTAACAACACCGGCCAAGTTGGTTGAGAAAAACTTTGGAGAACGGTTGCATCTTGCTTCCGCTTATGAAAAATATAAATTACCAGAAGGAATCAAGATGAATGATGTACGTGTATCCAAAGACAAGCAAAATGGCAGATGGAACATTTTCGTCAACATGGGCGAAGTCGGTAAGACTGACAAGAAAACTCTGTCCTTCGATGACGGATATTCTCTGTTTTCTGCAAAGACGGTTGATCGTGGACAACTGGCAGCCAAATATCTGATGAATGAGATGACCTCTCTGTTAAACCATCATCCGGCGGAAACGCAAAACCGTGGACTGAAAGTTTGAAGTTCCGTGTCTTTCCCTGTCGGTAAGGGCGTTCTTATCGGCAGAGCTTTTGGTAAAAGAATCTATTTAAATAAATAATTATGATGGCAGAAACTTATGAAAAGCTGGTACAGCTCAAGCAGGAAGGGAAAATCGGTTGGCTCGACTTTGTGCTCAGAGGCGAGAACTCCGATGACTTCAAACAATGGTGTGAAGATCATGGAACGAAACCATGTGAAGATGCAGCAGAATTCTATGTGGACATGACCGATAGAAAGATGTTTGATCATCAGATTCTTGAAGATGACGACAATGAAGGATGGTACTGAAAATAATGTAAAATCACAAAGTGAGAAAGCCGTTGACCTGTTCACCGGTATGATGATTGACCGCATGGAGGCGATGAAGTCGGAGGATTGGAAAAAAGGTTGGATTGCAGGAAATGCTGTTGGTGGACTACCTCAGAACGTTACGGGAAGGAATTATTCAGGTAGCAACTCTTTTTTCCTGGAATTGAATACGGCCCTGAAAGGTTACAAGACACCGGTCTATCTGACCTTCATGCAGGCACGTGACCTCAAAGCCCATATTCTGCAAGGTGAAAAGTCGATGCCTGTACTATACTGGGATGTTGTGGTACGTGACCGGAACGGGAGAAAAGTCGATTACGATGATTTCAAGCAGATGCCTAAAGATCTGCAGTCCAAGATGAATGTCATTCCGTTTCTTCGTGCCTACAATGTTTTCAATCTGGAACAAACGAATCTACCGGAGGTCAATCCGAATAAATACCAGAGCCTTTTGAAGCGTTTTACTCTTCCTGAAATCAGAGATACGAATGGCATGTTTTCTAACGCTGCCCTTGACAAAATGTTTGAACGGCAGAGCTGGATTTGTCCCATTCACTGTGACAAACCATCTGGCAGCGCCTTTTACCGTCCTTCAAGTGATGAGATTGTCCTTCCAATGAAAGCTCAGTTCAACAAGGGAAATTCGAACGAAGAAATCTATAAGGATGGTATGGAATTCTATTCCACCGCTCTTCATGAGATGGCACATTCTACAGGAACGGCTCAGCGTTTGAACAGGCTGAGTGGTGACAAGTTCGGTGATCCGAAATATGCCAAGGAAGAACTAGTAGCAGAACTGACATCGGCCATGATTGGCAACTCTATGGGCTTTGACAAACGCATTCTTAATAACAATGCCGCTTATCTGGACAACTGGATATCGGCATTGAAGGAAAATCCCAAGTTTATCGTTTCAGTAATGGCAGATGTAAACAAGGCGTCCAACATGGTATTGGAAAAAGTGGACGAACAGAAACTGGCACTCGGTGAACCACCTCTGTTGGAAAAGAACCGTTCAAAGAGTATGCCTTTTGAAATGGTTGCGACTGGCGAAGAAGTACCCTTTAAGGATGCCTCCCTATTCAAGCTGAAGAATGGGAACTATGCCTTTAGGGCTTCTTACAATGGTACCGACTTGGGAATGAAACAGATTGATAGTAATGTGGCCAATCTCTATTTTTCTCTTGATAAGATGGAAGATAGACAACGGTTCCTCATACAGACACTCAACAAGAGTTATGCGGACATCCTTCCGAAAATTGAAGAAAAGAAAGAACAACAATTGAAAATAGGATAGTATAGATGATAACAAACAAAGTCAGTTTCAAAGATCTCAAGGCAAAAGTCGGCATAGATGATATCGCCTATTATCTCGGATATCGTCTGGACCGTTCTGCGGGTGTGGGCAGATATATTGAGATGGTACTGGATAACGGTAGTATCAATCGCGACAAACTTATCATCAAGAATCCAAATGACAAATCCTCTCAGACTTATTTCCACAGGAACGGAGCCAAAGGTGGTGACGTGGTGAATCTCATTCTGGAGAATATCAATAGTTTCGGAGAAAGCGGACGTGACACTTGGGAAATCGTAGCAAAAGTCATGGCTCGTTTTGCCAACGAACCGATTACCGATTACCGGAGCAGTAAATACCTAGAAACAGAAATCTATAATAAACCATCTATTTTCGATCCGAGACGCTATGAAGTACAACCTGCACGAGAGCACCTGAAGCATCTGATGTCGTATTTCTCCAGCCGGGGCATTACAGAAGAGACCGCTTGCGTATTCTCTCCTTTCCTATGTCGTGTTAAAGATTTGAATGCAACAGCCTATAACAACTATAATTTGGGATTTCCCTATACGGAGCCGGGGGCCGTAAAGATTTTAGGTTATGAAATACGTGGATATAATGGCTATAAGAGCAAAGCGGCGGGGACAAACTCATCGTCTGCCGCATGGATTGTCGATTTGTCGAACAAGGCGAATCCTTTAGATATTCGCAATGTGTATTTTGCTGAAAGTGGATATGATATCATGTCGTTTTATCAGGCCAACCGGTTAAAGATAGACAAGGACAGCTCGGTATTCGTTTCTCTTGGTGGTACATTTTCAGACCGTCAGATAACAGGCATTATGAATCATTACTCTGAAGCCCGTGCCGTTGACTGTTTCGACAATGATCTGCCCGGTCGGATCTATGGTGTGAGGATGGCCGGACTACTAGAAGGTCTGCATCTGGGCATTATTAAAACAGGCAATGCAGTCATCATCAGAACGGATGACAAAGAATTCTCCTTGTCTACGGATAACGTATCTATAGCAAAACTGGGTAAGCATATACATCTACGATACAAAGTCGGCCAATGGAAAGCGGCTCCTGTCTTCAAAGACTGGAATGACCAGATCATGAACAAACCGATGGGCATCATTCAGGGAAAATCGAAATACCAACGAGATGAAAAGCTAGCCGAAGACAGAAAGAATTGTTTCAAACTATAAATAGTTGAATCATGAAGAGATTTATCCTATTAACGATATTCTGTACTTCTGTAGGTATAGTCAGTTATGCACAACAAACCGACCCGACATTAACGGGTGCAGTGATCGCTCAAAGTGAAATGCTGAAGAAAATATTCAGCAACCGTGAGAAAACGCAAAATAAAATCATTGCAGCCGAGGCAGCTGTAACGGCAGCAATGGAGCGGATGCACAAGGTAGAAGATCAAATGTTGGATTATCTCAGCAACGTACAGGGAGCGATGCAAAATTTGTATCAAATAAAGCGGGCAGCAGAGTTGACAACCACGGAGATACCAAGAAATATGTCGCTTCTTAGAAAATCTCTTTCTGGACATCTTAAAGGAACTGCTATTGCACTACTCGTTTCAGACGAACTAACGGATGCTGCCACTCAGATGGCAAGTCTCTATCCATTCATGAAACAATTGGTAACAAGCGGATCATATACGACCTCTGATTATGATGCAAACGGAAAACCCATTAATCAAAAGAATAAGGTGAATCTGCTGAACTCTGCCGAGCGCTATTATGTAGCCAATGAAGTCGTAACCAAACTGGAAAGTATCAATACAGACCTGTGGCTACTGGCATGGCAGATCAGAACGATGTCTTGGAATGACCTTTGGTTTGGACTGGATCCAGAAGGATGGGCTTCTTTTATGTCGGGAAAAGCCATAGCGGAACAATTGATTTATGAATGGAAATATCTGTGATTCATTAGAAATCAACATTTGCTCATCTGGAAATAAATGATTATATTTAAGCTGTATATAACTAACAATCAGTGTATTAATAAATATTTGCAAGGAGCAAAAAATAGCAAAAAGGAATAAAGGTGACAGAACACTAAACTCGATTTGAGCTATCTGTTTTCTCATTGAGAACAAAATTGAGGTCAAAAGGGCATGTTTTTAGTGTACAATTGAAATAAAATAAAGAATTAATGATTTTTAGTATGGAAGAAGAAAAACAGTCTTTGGGCAAATGTCCTGTTTGCGGTAAGGGTGAGATTGTCAGCAGTGATTATGGCTGGCACTGCAATAGTATTTCCCAAAGTGGAAAGCAATGCGGATTCATTCTTTATCGGGTAATGCATGGCGTAGAAATGACTAAAGAGTTATGCAGAAAACTGATAGAAGATGGCCAGACTGATGTACTGACTATGAAAAACAAAGACGGTCAGTCATTTCGTGCACACTTTGCCATCATCAACGGCAAGGTGGATGTGTTGCATGACATTCATAATCTTGAGGGAAAATGTCCATTATGTGGCGCTATAATGATAAAAACATGCAAAGGCTACATCTGTAAGAATGGCATTGGAACGAAACCGACTTGTGGGTTCTTCATTCCAGGCATCATCTGCAATCGTAAAATTACCGAAGAAGAGGTCGAACTTTTTTTATCTGGAAAACTTGGCGTATTGGATGGCTTTGCCACAAACGATTGGAAGATGTTTTCATCAACTCTGATCATAGGTAATGATGGGAACATAATGTTGGATTCTAAAATAACCAAGTGCCCGTGTTGTGGCGGTGACATCCATGTCGGGTTGAAGGCTTATAATTGCAGTAATTACAAAGATATATCACATCCATGCAATTTCTCTATTTGGCGTCATATTGGCGGGCATACCGTGACAAAAAAGGAAGCACAACAGATTTGTGAAGACGGTATTACGCATGAAGTGATTGAAATGTATAAGGAAGATGGAACCGCTTATTACAAACGACTTGCATTGAGTCCTGACAAAACAAAAATTATCAAAATATGAATATGAAGAAATACATTGGCCTTTTAATAGGAACGGTTTTATTACTGTCCGTCTCATCTTGTATTAACAGACAGCATAAAGTCATCGAGCTGGCGGAAGCTCATTTAAGACAATCGATCAATGACTCTGGGAAGTTGAAAATCATCAGTGTCTCAGATCCAGATTCTGTCTTTGGTACCATCTATTTTACAGAACAAGAGCAAAAAAATATCATGGGTATTATGGCACAAGTAACCCAAAGCATTATAAAACGTACGAACAATTTCGAGAGTTTCAATGCTAATGATGCTTACGTCATGGACTTGGCCGGTCGCCAGATGCGGGCGAATTCGGAGATTCGTGAATTATTGCTGAGCCAAACCAACAATCGGGAATGGACAGGATGGAAAATAAAGGTGGATTTTCAAGCCGTTAATCATACCGGACTGGAATATAAAGCCGAGCGATGGTATTTCATCAATAAGGATGCTTCACAAGTCATCAAGACATTGGAACTACCTTTACCCTGATCTTTAATCATAGAATTGCTTACTCAACCGTTTAAAACAATAGAAATATGGAATTTAAAGGAAAAATTATCGCAGTAGTGGAACCAAAATCCGGGACAACTGCAAGAGGTGCATGGAAAATGCAGCAGTTCGTAGCTGAATCTGAAGGGCAATTTCCTCATCGGTTACTTTTCGAGGTTTTTGGTGATGAGAAACTTCAGAAGTTCAATATCCGGGTGGATGATGAGGTTATCATACAGTTTGAGCCTAATGCTCGAGAGAGTAAAGGTATATGGTTTGCAAGTAACCGCGCTTATGACGTACAAGCAGGTACACAACAAACTGAATCTTAAAAAACTTCCTGTTCAATCAATAGGTGTTTACGTGTCCCACATTAGTCTAATAATTGATGTGGGTTCTTTTTGATTATTAAATATAGATTATCCGTTGGCGGAATTAAAATTTCAAATGTTTTTTATTTTAAAAGTTGCACATATCATTGATTATTGGTATATTAGAGGTGATAAAACTTTTAGTATCCAGCCAACGCATGCGCAACTTACATGCAATATTCGCAAAAATTTTTGAGATATGTAAGCAAAATGTTAGAAATCTGGTCAACGCAAAGAAGAAATATAAAACGAAGAAGTGCTATGAAATTAGTGCATTTACAATCCTACAGTATATCAATAATCGTCAAATTGTCAGAGTTAAGCACGTGCTAAATTAATTCCGCCAGCGGGTAACTAATGTCATTTGGCATTTTATGCCAGGGCTAGGATTAGTCTTTTATTTGTAATTTGCGTATAATTTATACGCAAAAACAACAAATATCTCTAACTGTTTTGGTGCTTTATAATTATTAATATACCTTTGCGCCAGAAAAAGAAAGATATGAAATGATAGAAAGCATTAAAATAAAGAATTACCTGTCCATAAGGGAGGAACAGGAAATTTCATTCGTTGCATCTCGAGAAAAAGGTAAAACTCCTTCTGAGACAGAGAGCTGGTTTACACAGATTGGTAATACAAAGCTATTGAAGATACTTATTTTCATTGGTAATAATGGCGCAGGAAAAACGAATGTTCTGAGTGCTGTGGATTATTTGCGATTGATAGCTCTAAAGAAATATGAAGATAACGAAGAGAATGTAAAGTTCCGCCCCTTTTTGTTGGATAATGAGTCTAGAAATAATCCTACGGAGATTTCCATAGTCTATTATATAGATGATAATAGATATACATATTCTGTATCTGTGCGTAAAGACTATATACAAGAGGAATCTTTATTATTGCATAATGGTAGGAATACTGCTTATGTTTATAAAAGGACTTACGAACAAGACCATACCAGTATAACGTTTGGTAATGCATGTGATTTAAGCACCGAGGAGAAAAAGGCGCTCACAGTTAATACATTAAGAAATACCTCAGTTTTAGCGGCATTCGGATCTAAGAATTTTAAAAGTGGTATTCTTCGTTCAAATTACCAGTTCTTTAGGAATGATATTAATTTGGTTTCTGATAGTGATACTAGTCCTATGAATCTCCTATCGGAAACGGACGCTTTGAGTAATTCTAAAATAAAACCTGTTATCATTAGTATGCTAAAAACAGTTGATGCTAAAATTAATGATTACGAGGTTAGTGAACAAGAGTATGAGATGCCTCAGAGCTTTTATAAAAGAGCTCCTCAATCTGCTATTGATGAATTTAGGAAAGATCATCCTGATGGCAAAATACATGAGAAGGAAATTAAATTTAAACATTGTACCTCTCATGGAGATTACCCTATAGACCTGTCCTTAGAGTCTCGTGGCACAATAGGTATGATTGATATGATTATCATTATATGTGATTTGATAGAGCATCATCGTTGCGCTTTTATAGACGAGTTTGGCTATTCTATTCATCAGCAGATACTAGATTTGTTAGTTAAGTTGTTTGTTACGCTATCTGAGCGTAGTCAGGTGATTATAACCACCCAGTCTATAGCAATATTGTTGTTAAAGGGATTGCGTAGAGATTCCTTAAGAATTTGTCAAAAAACAGATGATGGCGAAACAAGAATAAAACCTATGGATCAGACTAAAATTCACAAGAATAATAATCTATATAAGGTATATATGCAGAATGAACTTGAGGGACTTCCGTTTGTAGAACAGGATTTTAATTTTGAAGAGCTCGTTCAAAATATCAAGAATAGTATGATGGATTAGTTCACATATATATAATTAGCATATCTTAAGCGTAGAATTTCTACGCTTTTTTTGCTTTAAAACATTAAATATATAATCATAATTAAATAAACGTAGAAATACTACGCAAAATAATTTATAATATATTTGCGGTTTCAAATATTATTCATATCTTTGCAACAGTTATTATTAAAAAAAGAAAGGATATGAAATTTAATCATTATGAAACTTTGGTGAATTTGGTCTTAGGCTATCTTTTGTTAATCGTCTTAATGTTGGGTTTGAGTATTGACTACGATAACAAGTTTACAGCACCTTACCTTGCTGGTGCATATGTTATTGGATATATGCTCAATGCACTAAGTAGTTTCTTGGAGCCGATCTATTATTGGACTATAGGAGGTATGCCTTCAAATCAATTGCTAACAGTGCTAACAAATAAGGACTACTCCGGTATTAAAAAGGTGAAGTTCTATCGTACTCAAGAAGTCATAGATAAGCTAAAATCGGACCTTCACGATCCCAATCCGTCTAAAGGTAAAATGTTTGGTGCTGCTATGAGCTATTCAAACAATAGACATGACACACGTGTTCCTGCTTTCAATGCTCAATATGCGTTTTCTCGTGAAATCTTGACTTTGATTTTTATTATTGCAATCATAATAATTGCCAAAGAGCCATCATGCTGGTTTAGCTATATTTCATTGCCAGTGCTATTGTTAGCATGGAATAGGTATAAGGAAAGAGGCTACTATTATGCTAAAGAGGTCTTAACTGAATATTTAAAAAAATAATTAGAGAATTTATGAATACAAAAATTACATTTTATCCCGTAGGTAACGGTGATTGTGATTTGATCGAGTTTGCTAATGGTACGAAAATGATGATTGACTGCAACTTCAGAAGTGCTTCTGAGGAGGAGGACAATGATCAATATGACGTAGTTAGTGACCTGTTGGACAACAAACTTACTACTAAGAAGCATGGGCTTCCATTCTTACCCACTTTCGTTCTCACACATCCTGATGAAGATCATTGTCGAGGCTTCGAGGATAAGTTCTTTATTGATAAGAATCCTGAGGTAGAGAAAGATAAACCATCCCAGGAAGATAAGGATACAAAGAAAATATTAATTGGTGAACTATGGTATTCTCCAAGAGTGTTTACTGAGCATCAGAAGGATCTCTCATCTGATGCCAAGGCTTTCAAAAAAGAAGCTGACCGTAGGATGGAACTCTACAAAAAGAATTCACCAGACGCGAATAAGGATGGCAACCGAATTAGAATTTTAGGCTATTCAGATACTGATAAGCTAGACGGTATTCCTAATGAACGTATTTCTGCAGCAGGAAGTACGATTACCGAAATTAATGGTAAGACCTATTCTGATTTGCGTATTTTCGTCCATGCTCCTTTCAAGGATAGTATTGAAAATGATGACCGAAATGAGACGAGTATTGTATTCCAGATACGTGTCGACACCTCAAACAAGAAAGATATAGGCAAATTAATTTTTGGAGGTGATGCAGCATGGAGGGTTTGGCAGAAGATACAGAAAAAGACAAAGAATGAAGAGAACATGAAGTGGAATCTGATGGAGGCTCCACACCATTGCAGCTATCACTTCTTTGCTGATGACCGAAAGAATGAGCCAGAACAGTCCTCGCTTGATTTCTTAGATAAGAAAGATGGTAAAGGTTATATTGTAAGTTCCTCTAAGTTCATTGCTCCTAGCGATGATAATCCTCCTTGTCAAAAGGCAAAGAACAGATATATCGAAAAATTAGATAGCGAAGACTATTTCCGTTGTACTACCGAGAAAATTGATGGTGAGGCCTCAGAAAAGCCAGTTGTATTTGAAGTGAAGGATGATGGCATTCATCTTGTAACTGATAATGGATCCAAGGAACGCCAGTCTGTTGAATCAAAAAATGCACGCCCACATCTTTATGGATAAATTCTCTGAAAGATTAAATGCACTCGATAATGCTAAGGCAGAGCAGGTTAAATCAGATCTGCTCCCTTGGCATAATTATTTTCCTCATGGTTATTCTCTTGTAGAATTGCCAGATGAACGTATTGGTATCTGTACAAAAATAGATGTTGATTCAGGTACTAATTCCCCCTTGTTGGTAGGGGAACCTGTGGTTATAGGAATACGTTCAGAAAATATCGAAATTGAAGCTCCATATGTATTTCCGGATAGGCTTGATTTTCCATTTGAGTCGTTTCCTCATGTTAACTTTTCTGAAAATAATTTGCCTCCAACATTGTGTCTTTCGCGTGAGTCCATAAAAGAATGGTATGCTGAGCATACATTTGGAGAATTTATTTCTGAAATTAGCAATTGGCTTAATGATGCAGCACATGACAACTTAATGAAGTTAAAACAGAAAGATGGATATGAGCCTTTTAGAGTTAAGAACTTTAGTGATATATTCTTCGTTTTCCCTGGACAGTTGGATGATCTCATAGTGAAGTCTAAGACAGTTGGATGTTTCTACCTTCAATTTGATTCATTTAGAAAGGTTTATACAGAAAGAAGCTTCGTGAAAAAAGACACATGTAATAGTCTTGGTTTAGAGCTGGTGCTGTTTTTGAAGTCGGAAAATATTAAAAAGACTTGGTTTCTACATTATCCACAGACACTTGCAGAGTTGCTCGCTTTTGCAAATGATAATGGCTTTGTCATAGATGAAGAGAAAATTTGTAAGATCATAAATAATCCACTCTCAAAAGTTGAGAAAATTATTTTCAGATTTGCATTTATCCGTCCTGCCAATATTATAGGAAAGGACAGCCCTGTTGATTATTTGTGCTTCAGTGTAGCTGCGGACGACTTTGTCGCTATTAATGTAAATGATGCAAAGGTGGAGGGTGTCTTGGTGCTTGAAATGCTTACACCAAACTATATAAATGAGCTGACTCAGACCTCTAAGAATATAAGTAATAAGAAAATTCTGGTACTTGGTTGTGGCGCGATTGGGAGTAAAATGATTTTTCATTTATATCGTAGTGGAATTACGAATCTTACTATTTGTGATAAAGATAGTTTGATGTTACATAATGTTTGCAGACATGCCTTAACTTGTGTGGGCGGTTTTGAGAACAAGGCCGAACTGATTCGAAAAGAATTGAATTTGCTAAGATATATAGCCAATCCCGTTAAGACGGTAACAGAGGATCTGCTCTCGTGGCTACCGAAGTCAGACTTGTCGGAATATGACTTAATTATTGATACAGCTGCATCAGCAAGCGTTTCTCGTTGTGTTGATCGTATTAGTCATTCAGTAAATGCACCTATAGTTCGTTTTGTATTATCTGATTCCGGTAACGTGGGCTTGGTTTATGTGAATTATAACCGAAAAGCCATGCTCAGTGATTATTATATGCAATTGGTTAGAATGGCTCTCGATGAAGAAAATGAAGAAATAGTAGAGTGGCTTAGTAATGAAAGAAGATATAATTATGATTATGTTCGAGTTGGTGAAGGATGTCATTCCAATACTATGAAACTAAATGATGATGTGATTTCTGCTCATACAGCTCTAGCCTCTAACATAATTCGACATATATTTGATGTACCACAAACTAATGCAATGTTTTTATCTTTTGCAAATGTAGACTATCAGGGTAGCTTATTTTCAACAAAATATGTCGTTACCGATTTCTTTGCTTTACGTTGTAAAAATGATGAAAATTGGGAAGTGAGAATACCTACTGATATACTGAAAAGGATTCAAACAGGTGCAAAAGTAGGTGGAAATAAAGAAACTGGTGGCTATATGATGGGATATGTGGATAATAAATATCACCGTATATATGTTTTGGATACGTTTACACCTAAAGGATCCAAACAGAAGTCAAATAGGTTAGAACTAAGCAGAAAAGGCTGGAATGAACATCGTGCTCAAGTTAAAAAATTAACTTCCGACATAATGATGTACATAGGTGATTGGCATAGTCACCCACGTTACTCTTTAAATTCTTCACCAATTGATGATGAAACAAACAATTATTTAATTAACAACGAAATAGAAAGTTCTAGAGGAGTTTGCTTGATTACAAATACCAATGAAACAAATGCTTATTTACTTTAATTCAAATAATTATGAATGTAATAAATAAATACGAAGTAGAAATCTTGAATGTTGGGGATGCTGACGCTATCCTCATTAGGGAATATATAGATAATGTTCCATATGTCATATTGATAGATGCGGGAAATGTGGGCGATGGTAACAAAGTTATTATTCCTCACATTAAGAAATATTATCAAGACACATATGATGCTAATAACTGTAAGTATTTGATAGATTTAGCTATTTGCACACATCCAGATAGTGACCACAAAGGTGGATTCTTTGACTTGTTGCACAGTAATGAAATTAAGATTAATGAGTTTTGGGTGACTGACCCTGCATGTTATCTTTCCGCCGATGATATTAAGCAATATCAGAACGAAGCTAATGCGACTAAAGCCGTAAGGAATATTTACAATAATTCTGATGACGGAAATGAAAATTTGCTAAACCTTGCTGAATCTAATGGAATAAATGGAAATAATGCTGTGGCAGGTGTATACTCGGATTTCCTTCACCTAACTGTAGTCGGCCCTTCAGAAGATTACTATAAAGAGGTAGTAAAAGATATGGTTTCAAAATATGGAGTTGAAACTTATGACGAGAGTGATACTGAGAAATATGATAGAAATGTAACTATAGACGAGATGGAGGCTCAGACTGTTATCAATGAAGATGATGATCCTTCTCCCTTTAATGCAAGTAGTTTAATTGTTTATTTTAATCCAAGTCCAGTTGAAACCTTTTTGTTTGCTGGCGATGTAAATTGTGCCTCATTAACTGAGGCTATTGATAAGTATCCCCAGATTAAGGGTGTTACTTATTTCAAGGTTCCTCATCATGGAAGTAAGCATAATCTTGATACAAAGATTATATCTGACTTAGCTCCTGTATATTCGATAATTAGCGCTAAAGGGACAAAAAAGCATCCTAGCTCTGCTGTTGTTTACTGGTTGAGTAAAGAGGGTGCTGTTTATTCTACACACTTATGTTCATTGCTTAGAATACATTCAAAAGGCTTTGATAGAGCGGATAGTTTTCCTGCTGAGGTGTTAAAGCCGAAGCAGTAGCTAAAGCCCTGTTGTGATTAGACTTGCTTGAATATGTTGTTCAGGTAAGGCTAATACAATTTTGGTAAACATCCGTACATGCATGATGTTTTATGAAATTCTTAATATTTCTGCAAAAATTTTTGAAAATTGAAGAAAATTAGTTATATTTCAAGAAAATGTCGAGAATTTTTTATGGATCGAAAGCCTGTGTGTGCAGATTTACCATTATGTTCATAAATTCATGAACAAATATAATTTTTTGAACAAAAAGTTTGGTGATTATAAAAACGTTCACTATATTTGCAGTGTTCATAAATTCATGAACAAGCATTTAAAGATGAACAAATATGGTAAATGAAAGGGAATTATCTTTAGAAGCCGCGGCGAATTTAAAGAGTTTAACGCGACGTGATGACATCACCGTGAAACTTGCTAGTAAGGGGAATCACGATGTGGACATCAACATTGGTGACATAAAAATGTCTGGCGAAATTAAAAGCTTTGTAACTAAGGCTAACTTTAACCAGGTGATTCTCCAATTACAAAAGATAAAAAAGGATGGCTCTGCACCTGTACTATTGATTGCTGGTTATATTTCCCCTCAACTAATGATGAAATTTGTTGAGGAAGGATTTAATGTATTGGACAATGCTGGCAACTGCTATATCAACATTCCACCATTATATATATATATTACAGGGCAGAAACAGGACAAGCCCAAAGAGGCTGAAACGAAAGTGTTCAGTGAATCTGCGATAAAACTTATTTTCTATTTCCTGCTAGACAAGGCAAATATAGGAAAAACATATAGAAAAATTGCAGAAGAAACTGGCTACTCTCTTGGAACCATTAAAAATGTTATTGAGGATATGATCCGACACCATCATATTATAAAAACTCCTAAAGGAAGAGTTCTGATGGATTGGAGAACATTACTTAATGAATGGCAAGTGACATATAACCAGTCTTTAAAACCAAAATTGTTCTTGAAGAAGATGAGACTTGGAGGTCCTGAACTTAGACGAAATTGGCAGGATATAAAATTACCAAAGAACTCTTATTGGGGTGGCGAAAGCGGTG
>JGI20225J20221_1004371_pt1 | contig 13913 bp, 13 predicted proteins | sample BioMet4_FD_20221 | JGI IMG/M metagenome (IMG submission 20221) | reverse complement strand
CAATGAATATCTTCCGCCGAGACAAAATGCCAAGTTGGTCGCAAGATATGTGTACGGATGATTTTGCCGGTATTTAGTGCTTCGTCCACATCACTCACTGCTTTACTTCCCATCCGTACTCCGATAGCCCATTTGGCTAAATCGAGTGACTGGGATTGTATAGCTCCCATCCACGAAATAATTTGTTGTGGTTCTTTCAACGGACAACCGGCAAGCAACTGATTATATAAACGTATTTGAAGAAGTTCAGATGTATTCATACTTTTTTAAATTGAACGAAAGTGCCAAATTAATACTTTTTCGGTTTTTCCACCACTATCCTGTGCTCTTTTTACAGCAAGATTGCCTATATTCTTATGCACGGATCAATTAGAAAAATATTTTGCTATTTTTCTTCGTATGCTTCTATCTTTATTATACCTATGGCAAGATTTCACAAACAGATAATTAAATGATATCAGAACTTTGTAGTAATGAAATTCGTTGTTACATTTATCGCCCAATAATAAAATAGGTATAGAAAATAAATGCATTATGTATCAGATAGAAGTAAAAGACGTATATAAATCATTCAAAGATGTACATGCCGTAAGAGGTATTTCATTTACAATACCTCCAGGAGAATTTGTAGCTCTACTTGGTCCTAACGGGGCTGGAAAGACTACGATGGTTGAGATGATGGAAGGGCTAAAGAAGCCGGATTCGGGAGACATTCTGCTGCAGGGTAAGAATTGGCAAAAGAACGAGAAGGAACTGCGGTCAATTATCGGTCTATCACTGCAAGAAACACGTTTTTCCGACAAGCTGACTGTCTTTGAGACTTTATGCTTGTTTGCCAGTTTCTTCCGACTCGACAAAAAGCGAGCAAATGAAATTATCGAATTGACCGGCATGGAGAGTAAACGAAAATCGATGGTAGGGACACTTTCCGGAGGACAGCGGCAACGGCTTGCTTTGGGGGTTGCATTATTAAATACTCCGCAAATCCTTTTCCTTGATGAACCGACTACAGGACTCGATCCACACTCACGACTCGACCTTTGGAATATTCTAAAGGAATTAAAGGATAGAGGAGAAACCACCCTCATCCTCACCACACATTATATGGAAGAAGCGGAGTCGCTTTGTGACCGGATTATCATTATTGATGAAGGCAAAGTTTTAAAAGAAGGAAAACTGGAAGATTTATTGGATGAAAAATCCCGTAACCTCGACGAATTATTCATCAACCTTACAGGAAAAGCTCTTCGCGAAAGCGGAAGCGTTACACTATAATATATTATACACATCCAATTGTTTTAATAATGAAATCAATAAGAAATCATCAATTATATCAACTCTTTAAAACCCAGTTTTTACTAACAATCCGTGAACCGGAGGTACTTTTTTGGGGCATGATTTTTCCTGTACTTATTTCTATTGGATTAGGATTGGCTTTTACACAGCAACCGGAATCTAAATTTAATATTGTTCGCGTCGAAAAAAATCAAACTGAGTTAGATTCTCTTCTCAATATCTTTGGGACAAAATCAGAGAGCAAAGGAGAAAGCATCCAAAGTTGGAAAGTAAGTAATAAAACACTGGGTAATGTTGTATTCCGATTTTCAAAAAGTGATTGGAATTCATCCATCATATCTTTAAAGAGAGGTGAAGCAGATGTGATTGTTACGGACTCATTGGGAAAAGCCACTTATCATTTCGATCCACTCAACTCTCAGTCTCAATTGGCATACATGAAGCTTTCGGCTTTGATTAAATCGCCTGCCTCAAATATGAATACAGAAAGTACGGATATAAAGCCATTGACATTAATGGGTGTTCGCTATATTGACTTTCTGATTCCGGGACTGGTTGCTTTCGGATTGATGAGTTCTATCATGTGGGGTATTAGTTATACAATCATCGAGCGAAGATCACAGAAATTGCTAAGGCGAATGGTCGCAACGCCAATGAAAAAATCGAACTTTCTATTTGCGTTGATGTTTGTCCGCATTCTCATGAATGTAATAGAATCTCTGATCCTATTGTTTTTTGCCTGGTTAATATTCGACATTCATATCCAGGGAAATATAGGAGCGTTGATTGTTCTGTTTCTGGCCGGTAACCTTGCTTTCACGGGAATCGCCATCTTGGTTGCATCCCATACCACTAAAACGGAAGTCGGCACCGGATGGATTAATGCCGTACAAATGCCGATGATGTTACTATCGGGTATTTTCTTTAGTTATCATAATTTCCCTGAATGGAGCATCAGTACTATTAAGTTGCTCCCTTTGACTGCGCTAACCGATGGGATCCGAAGCATTTTCAATGAAGGGGCCGGATGGCTGGAAATAATTTATCCGACTTGCATATTATCTGCCCTCGGGCTCATCTGCTTCATTATAGGTATGAAATTATTTAAGTGGTATTGAACCTGTATCCCTCTAGTGCGAAAAATATCCACTCATGACACATTGGGCGTAAAGAGGAAAGATACTTAATTATATAAAATAAGGAGGAACTTTCTAAGAAAATTCCTCCTTGCGGAGAGAGCGAGATTCGAACTCGCGGTACACTTTTGGCGCACACACGCTTTCCAGGCGTGCCTCTTCAACCACTCGAGCATCTCTCCAATAAATGTGGTCGATAAAAAAAGCGGAGAGACAGGGATTCGAACCCCGGGAACCTCGCAGTTCAACGGTTTTCAAGACCGCCGCAATCGACCACTCTGCCACCTCTCCAATGCTTATNAAAAAAGAAATATGCTTTCTCCAAAGCGGTGCAAAGGTACAAATTATTTTTAATTCTACAAGCCCACCACTTCTTTTTCATGATTTAATCGTACTTTTGCATCATGATATATCCACAAAGTTTTGAGCCAAAAATAGGCTTCGACCATATCCGCCAGCTACTAAAGGATAAATGCCTCAGCACGCTTGGTGAAGAACAGGTGACGGAAATGATGTTCTCCGATATATTTGAAGAAGTTAAGGAGCGTCTGAATCTTGTCGCCGAGTTCGTCCGTATTGTTCAGGAAGAAGATAATTTCCCTGCACAATTCTTCTTTGATCTTCGTCCTTCTCTTAAACGAATACGGGTGGAAGGCATGTATCTGGATGAGCAGGAGTTATTCGATTTACGCCGGTCGCTCGAAACAATACACGGTATTGTACGCTTCTTAAAAAGTGATTCCGAGGATGAAGGAGATTCGCCTTATCCTTGTTTAAAAGAGCTTTCAAAAGACATATTTACTTTTCCTTCATTAATACAAAGGATCAATGCAATCTTATCTCCATACGGAAAGATAAAAGACAATGCGTCAACTGAATTAGCCAGAATACGCCGCGAATTGAATAATACAATGAGCAGTATATCCCGTTCGCTTAATTCTATCTTACGAAATGCTCAATCGGAAGGAGTCGTAGATAAAGATGTTACTCCGACAATGCGCGACGGACGACTGGTTATTCCTGTAGCTCCCGGACTTAAGCGTAAGATTAAGGGAATTGTTCACGATGAATCGGCAAGTGGGAAAACGGTCTTTATTGAACCGGCGGAAGTAGTCGAAGCAAACAATCGGATTCGTGAATTGGAAGGTGAAGAAAGGCGGGAGATTATCCGTATCTTAACAGAGTTCTCCGCTTTACTCCGTCCGGACATACCTGCCGTACTGGAATCGTATGAGTTCCTGGGTAAGATAGATTTTATCCGGGCCAAAAGCCTTTTCGCCATACAAATTTCAGGAATCAAACCTATATTGGAAAATAGGCAGTTGCTGGATTGGGCAACCGCAATACATCCCCTACTCCAACTCTCATTGGTGAAACATGGTAAAAAGGTAGTACCACTAGATATTGAACTGAATGAAAAGCAACGTATTTTGATCATTTCCGGTCCCAATGCCGGAGGAAAGTCAGTCTGCCTTAAAACAGTAGGGTTGCTACAATACATGCTACAATGTGGATTACCCATCCCCATACATGAACGTAGTCGTGCCGGAATCTTCCAAAGTATCTTCATAGATATTGGCGATGAACAATCCATTGAAGACGATTTGAGTACTTACTCTTCGCATCTCACCAACATGAAAGTAATGATGAGACACTGCAATGAGGGCAGCCTCATCTTAATTGACGAGTTTGGCGGTGGAACAGAACCTCAAATTGGCGGTGCTATAGCCGAAGCTGTATTGAAGCGCTTCAATGAAAGAGGAACGTTTGGTGTAATCACCACCCATTATCAGAACTTAAAGCACTTTGCAGAAGATCATGAAGGAGTAGTAAACGGCGCCATGCTATACGACCGNCATTTGATGCAAGCTCTNTTCCANCTACAGATCGGCAATCCGGGAAGTTCTTTTGCNGTTGAAATAGCTCGTAAAATCGGTCTACCGGAAGATGTCATAGCTGATGCTTCGGACATTGTAGGACGTGAATATATCAATGCTGATAAATATTTGCAAGATATAGTNCGGGATAAACGTTATTGGGAAAGCAAGCGACAGAATATCCGACAACGGGAAAAGCAAATGGAAGAGACCATTGCCCGCTATCAAACTGAAGCGGAAGAGTTGCAAAAATCACGTAAAGAAATTCTGAAAAAGGCCAGGGAAGAAGCCGAACAATTATTGCAAGAAGCAAATGCTAAGATAGAAAATACGATTCGTGGAATAAAGGAAGCTCAAGCTGAAAAGGAAAAGACACGATCAATACGGCAGGAATTAAATGAGTTCCGGCAATCGGTGGAAGAAAAGACATCTAAAGATCTCGAAGACAAAATACTCCGTAAAATGGAGAAACTTCGAGAAAAAGAGAATAGGAAGAAAGATAAAAAAGCCGGAAAAGTCGAGACCAATAAAACTTCTCCAAATGCTCCTGATGAATTGAAAGCAAAACGGGAGGCGGAGAAATCCGCTATCATAAAGCCGGGGAGCAATGTGCGAATTAAAGGACAAACGACTATAGGGGAAGTCCTGGAAATAAACGGAAAGAATGTGATTGTAGCATTCGGCAGCATCAAAACCAATGTAAAATTGGAACGATTGGAAGCTAGTAACTCTGCTCCTCCAAAAATTGAGTCTTCCACCAAAAGTACATTTGTCAGCAGTCAGACTCAAGACAGTATGTACGAGAAAAAGTTAGGTTTTAAGCAAGAAATTGATGTCCGGGGTATGCGTGGAGACGAAGCGCTACAGGCTATCACCTATTTTATAGACGATGCCATACAAGTAGGTGTATCACGTGTACGTATTCTGCATGGTACCGGCACAGGAATCTTAAGAACATTAATCCGCCAATATCTACAGACCGTATCGGGTGTAAGGCATTTTGCTGACGAACACGTCCAGTTTGGTGGAGCCGGCATCACAGTAGTAGACTTTGAATAAACTCAAAAACAATATATGATGATGAAATCAATTAAAGAATTGTATCGCATTGGTACCGGACCATCGAGTAGCCATACAATGGGTCCCCGCAAAGCTGCTCAAATCTTTCTCGAAAGACATCCAGAGGCATCATCATTTAAAGTAACGCTATATGGAAGTCTGGCTGCCACGGGAAAAGGGCACATGACGAATATTGCGATTACGGAAACATTGCAACCGGTTGCGCCTGTAGAGTTTATTTGGGAGCCTAAAATATTCCTACCTTTTCACCCGAATGGGATGAAATTCGTATCATTGGATAATGTCGGCAATGAGACGGATCAATGGACGGTATTTAGTATCGGCGGTGGAGCTCTTGCCGAAGAGAATGATGGAGCCTCCTCCATTAATACTCCCGATGTTTACAACATGAGCCACATGACCGAGATTCTACAATGGTGTGAGCGTTCAGGGAAAAGTTATTGGGAATATGTCAAGGAGTGTGAGAACAGCGACATTTGGGATTACTTGGCTGAAGTCTGGAAAACCATGAAAGAAGCCGTACACCGTGGTTTGGAGCAGGAAGGCGTCTTACCCGGTCCTCTAAATCTGCGTCGTAAAGCTTCCACTTATTTTATACGGGCCAGCGGATACAAACAGTCCTTGCAATCGCGGGGGCTTGTCTTTGCTTATGCTCTTGCCGTAAGTGAAGAGAATGCATCAGGTGGTACAATTGTTACCGCACCGACATGTGGTTCTTGCGGGGTAATGCCTTCGGTACTTTACCACTTGTCAAAAAGCAGGGATTTCAGTGACATCCGTATTCTAAGGGCACTCGCAACAGCAGGTCTAATAGGCAATATCGTCAAGACGAACGCCTCTATATCGGGCGCAGAAGTCGGCTGTCAAGGGGAAGTTGGAGTAGCATGCGCCATGGCATCAGCAGCGGCTAATCAATTATTTGGTGGCAGCCCTTCGCAAATAGANTATGCTGCTGAAATGGGATTGGAACATCATCTTGGTATGACCTGCGACCCTGTATGCGGCTTAGTACAGATTCCCTGCATTGAACGAAATGCTTATGCTGCAGCACGCGCACTCGATGCAAATCTCTACGCTTCATTTACAGACGGCATGCACCGGGTATCATTCGATAAAGTAATTGAGGTGATGAAAGAGACAGGAAACGATCTACCATCCCTTTATAAAGAAACAAGTGAAGGCGGTCTGGCCAAAGGCTATAAGCCCATGGGGGAATAAAAAAAATCAGGTGATAGCTTCAACGAAGAAATTATCACCTGATACATTCAAAAAAAGGATTAATGATACTATTTTAACTACTACTCCCAGTCTTTAACTTTGAACTCTTTCTCAAAAGAGTTTTTCATCTCTTCTCCGAATTTTTTCCATTTATCGGAATTCATCATGTCTTTCAATGATTCCAGTCCTTTCAGATTATCCAGATTGTTCAATCCTTCAAGGCTCTCTAGAAATCCATTATCAGCGAGATTTATATTCACATTGGGAATAGAATAAATAGAATTCCCACTATTGATAAGCCCGGAACTTTGATACTTCATGATGCTCTGAATATCTTTTAGGGTCATTTCTCCTTCCAGATAGACATATTTTAGTGAAGCGGCGCCATCTATAATCATAATCAATTCCCTTACCTTATCGCCTTTNTTAGTACAGATTCCCTGCATTGAACGAAATGCTTATGCTGCAGCACGCGCACTCGATGCAAATCTCTACGCTTCATTTACAGACGGCATGCACCGGGTATCATTCGATAAAGTAATTGAGGTGATGAAAGAGACAGGAAACGATCTACCATCCCTTTATAAAGAAACAAGTGAAGGCGGATTGGCCAAAGGCTATAAGCCCATGGGGGAATGAAGAGGCTTTCTTCTTCTCAATATCCGACAAGGATTTCCGGCAGCTATAACATTAGCCGGAATATCCTTAGTCACTACACTTCCAGCTCCGATAACAGTATTTTCTCCGATAGTCACTCCACTGAGTACTACTACTTGAGCGCCTATCCACACATTATTACCAACGGCTATAGAATAGGCATATTCCAACCCTTCATTACGTTGCACTACATCCAGCGGATGCTCCACTGTGTAAAAGCCGCATCCCGGACCAATAAATACATTATCCCCGAACGTTACTTTCGCCCCATCAAGTATGACGCAGTTGTAATTGATAAATAGATTCTCTCCGATTTCAATATTATACCCATAATCACAATAGAACGGTTGCTCTACAAGAAAGTTATTGCCTACTTTTCCAAACAACTTACTGATAATAGCATTTCTTCTCTCTCCGTTTGAAGGAGGCGTATGGTTGTACTCAAAACAAATACTTTTGCAACGGGCACGTTCCTCTACCAACTCTCTATCATAATTAGCGTTATACGGTTCTCCGCTTGCCACTTTTTCTTTTTCAGTCATACTCCGCATAATCTACTTTAATGTTCATTTATATATTATTTCCACACAATTTCCTTCCGGATCAAGAATTGAACTTTCATAATACCCGTCCCCGGTGGTTCTCGGTTCGCTATTTATGGTATATCCGTCATGGCGTAAAAGATCAGCTAACTCATCCACTTTCTCTTTACTCTCTACGGATATTGCAAAATGAGCAAGTCCATTAATCAACCCTTTCATCCCGATAAATGCTGGAATATCCGGCCGATGCATCAATTCTATCCGACTGCCACCTTCAGGAAATGCCAGAAAGCACGATGTGAATTTTTTCCCCGGATTATAGTATTTATCTCCACACGTAACCTCAAAGTAAGTAAGATAGAAAATCTTCATTACTTCAATATCTGCCACCCAGATACCTAAATGATCAATTTTCATCACATAAAAATATTAATAATTACTCCTTTTTCTACCAATAAAAAATATATATTCATAATATTTCCACCATTCCTCATACAAATTTATCTCACAATCCATATTTTAAACAAATTGCACCACCTCCCCATGGTGAAGTTTTTTTCGCAAACGGTCCTGTGAAAGCTATCATCTTATATTTTTAATATCCAAATATATAGAGATAAGAAATGATAGAAAATGATACACATCAATTTCGCATCGTCCGGCGGAAAGCGTTATCTTTGCTGTATTAAAAGTAATATCATGGATATACTCGGAATGCTTTTAGACAAATATAAAGTAGAACTGTCGAAATCTTCTATCGCGGAACTTCATTCAATACTCATTCGTAAAGAATATCCCAAGGGAATGATCATTGTGGATCAAGGCCATATTTGCACAGACCTGTATATCATCAGTAAAGGGATACTCCGGCAATTTTATTATAAAAACGGGCGGGACATCTCCGAACATTTCTCCTGCGAGGGCGACATTACTTTTTGCATTGAAAGCCTCTTCATGAGGAAGGAAACAACATTACTAATGGAAACGATTGAACCATCGGTCATTTACCACTTGAACTACGATAAGTTTCAGCATTTATGCGACTGCCATACAGACATCAACAAACTGTACAGACACATTTTTGAATATGATCTAATATTATCCCAACGAAAGGCTGACTCCTGGCGTTTTGAAAGTTCCCACCAACGTTATGAACGTTTTTGCAATGAATATCCTGAAGCTGCCAAACGGGCATCCATTGCCCATATAGCTTCATATTTATTAATGTCCCCCGAAACTTTGAGCCGGGTACGTTCGGGAGTCTTATAGCCGTCTTACTGTCTTTATGCCCCTATCACTTATACGAATATATCACAACTTGTCAATAAAGGAGATGTATTCGGATGCACTGCTTTCTATTTCAAGGTCGGAGGGGGAATATTCGGCTCCATAAAAGGCAAACAATGGTTTATAAAGAGCTTTCACATACTTGAATGTCACCTCGAATGAAGCTGTAAGCTGCTGCAAAGTATATTGATATTTGCCTGTTGATTGATAATCTTCCTCTCTAATGCCTGCTGTAACAGCTAATGCTATTACTTTATCCTTGAGTTTATATTCACTGTCTCTACCATATGCCCAACCATGGGTTAGTACCTCATCAAGCCACTTCTTAAGCAACGGTGGACAATTGAACCAATAAAAAGGAAATTGGAAAACAATCTTATCATATTGCTCCAACAAATGCTGTTCTTGCAAAATATCAATATTCATATTTGGACAACAAGCATATAAATCATGTATTATATACTTATCAGGATACTTGGAAAGTTCTTGTAGCCAATGTTTATTTATGAGTGAATTCTTCAAATCGGGATGAATACAAATTATCAGAGTCTTCATTTCTTTGTTAATTTAATTGGTTTATTCAAAATTGTTTTGGGTCAAAGATATGATTATTCGTAACCATTCAAAATGACATACGTCATTTTCAGATAAGGAGATTAAAATTTATTCTCATAAGTAAAAAATAAAATCCCCTCCCAAAGTTAAGAAGAATTGCATCTAACGTCAAGAGGGGACTGGCTATAATTACTACTACTCCCAGTCTTTAACTTTGAACTCTTTCTCAAAGGTGTTTTTCATCTCTTCTCCAAACTTCTTCCATTTATCGAAATTCATCATGTCTTTCAATGATTCGAGTCCTTTCAGATTATCCAGATTGTTTAATCCTTCAAGGCTCTCTAGAAATCCATTATCAGCGAGATTTATATTCACATTGGGAATAGAATAAATAGAATTCCCACTATTGATAAGCCCGGAGCTTTGATACTTCATGATACTCTGAATATCTTTTAGGGTCATTTCTCCTTCCAGATAGACATATTTTAGTGAAGCGGCGCCATCTATAATCATAATCAATTCCCTTACCTTATCGCCTTTACGGTTCACATAGAATTCCGAGCTGGAAACAACACCTTTCTGCTTCATCAACAAATCATATTTGGATGACTCCACCAAAGCTTTGATATCCTTGCGCATATTCTTCTTGATATTATTGTCCATGGTAGACAAAATCTGCACGCAATCCAGTTTGCCGGATACCTTGCCAATATATACATCTCTGGCAAACAGATTCGGGTTCATTTCAATCATCGCTTTTGATATATAGACGGAAGAGACCCCTTTCATATCATTGTAATTATTGAACAAATTCTTCTGCGCACGGCACATCAACGGCAGCATAAGCAATATTATCAGTCCAAAGAGTTTACTACGTTTCATAATCAATGCTTTTTAGTTATTTCTTTCTTTACTTCACAAGTCACCTTATGTATATCCTGCTGAGTTTTTTTTACCTCGGTGACTCCCTTATTCAAATTAGTGGATACTTCCATCAGCGTAGACTCCAAGACTTCATAAGCCAGTTCCGGATTGGAAAAAGTATCTTCAGGAGTAGGCGGCCGCATCTCTTCGCGAAACACTCCCATACTGTAAGCTATAACCATAAGCAACAGAAGTGAGGCTGCAATGCTCCCGACCCATTTCCAATTACGCTTGGAACGATTACGATGAAAGAATCGCCTCTCTTCTTCAGCCTTCTCATCGATGAGACGATTAAGTTTGCTCTCCAGACCTTCGGGTAAAGAAGGTTTTTCTTTTTGTTGGTACAGGAAAAGGAATAACTGCTGATCCTTACCCAATTCAGCTGAGACTTTTTCCGTACAGAAAAAATGGATTAAAGAGCTTTCTTCCTCTTCCGTTGTATTTCCTTCATAGAATTGGACAAGTAACCGTTCAACTTCTTCTACTTTCATAATGATCCAATCTTTTAAATTCTTCACGTATTTTTTTCCTACCTCGCGACAATAACACACGTACATTTGTAGAATTCAATCCTGTAATGTGCTCTATCTCTTCGTAAGAACATCCTTTTACATCTCTAAGCACCACTATTCGTTGCTGCATTTCGGGCAGACGGGTGATGATCTCTTTGATTTGCCTTGCTTCATCTTTCACCGCCAGATCTTCCGGAGGTGAAACATTATGTACCGTAGTAAGTGGTACGGATTGCCGGGCTAGCAAATATTTACCGGAGCGCAACAAATCAAAACACATGTTTTTGACTAAAGTGACACAGAACGCTTCTATATTGGTAATAACGGATAGTCCGTCACGTTTCTCCCAAAGTTTCAGATAAGCCTCCTGAACCAAATCCTCTGCATCGCCGGTATCTTCCAATAGGTGATACGCTATACAATACAGCTTCTGGTGATAAGGCAAAAATTCTTTCTTGAAACTTTCTGCATCCATGGATTATGATCACTTTTATCTTTAAGACGTAAAGGTAGGGATTGTTGTTACAAGAATAACGAAAAATAAATTTAATAAGAGGAATGAAACATACAAAGATCTGTTTTTTCAACGACTTTAATTCATACTAATGTGAGTTCAACACTATATCAAAACCGTACTTGCTCCGTAGTTTCTCCGTATTATTCCCTTATATAGCCTGTTTTACGGAGAAACTACGGAGCAAGTACGGCTTTGGTAAGAAGATGATAATAAACTGAAGAAAATTTGTTAAACATACAAAACGGATTTTTCATACCTTTGGAATATGAAATTAAACTATGGAGTAGAATAAAATGGATTAACTTCAATATCATGGGAAAAATCAAGCAAAACCTTTTTGGAGGATTCTCAGGAAAAGTGGGACCGATAGTAGGTGGTACATGGAAATCGGTCAACTACATACGTGCAAAGGCCGCCAAAGTAAGCAATCCACGTACGGAGAAGCAGCAAAATCAACGGGGAAAGTTTGCTATTGCATTCAATTTTCTAAAGAGCATCGCACCGTTCATCCGTATCGGTTATCAAACGTATGCGCAAGAGAAGACGCCATTTAATGCAGCAATGTCCTACATGCTCAAAAAAGCCATAAAGAGCGACGAAACTGGTGCAATAATAGACTTCAAACGGGTAATGGTATCAACGGGCAGCCTAATGCCTGTATTTGAAGGTAAAGCCACGAAGAAGAATTGCAATATGCTTTTTGACTGGGTAGATAACAGCGGCATGGGAAATGCAGAAACATCTGATGTAGCAATGCTCTTGGTATATAATAAAGACAAGGAAACGGCTGTATATAATACAATCGCTGCGATACGTTCCGATGCTCATGCTGAACTGGCACTACCTGAAAACTGGGATGATGACGAGCTATTTCCCTACCTGAGCTTTATCAACGCAGAAGGAGACAGCGTAGCCAATAGCATCTGCCTGTCTCTATCCGCTAGAACAAAGTAATCGGTGAATAAAAACACAGACAGAGATGAGATAATGGCAGTCAAGTAATAAAGAAACAAATCAGCGTAAATAAATATAAGCCAACGTACTTAGACTAATTGTAATCCACAACAATACGCCTTGAATCATCGGACGAATGCCGACGGCTTTCAGTACATCACGTGAAAGAGAGGCTCCAATAAAGAATAATGTAATGGTAAGTGTTTTACGTGCAACATGATTAATCCCATCGCCAATCATTATTCCAGTTGATGTACTATTCAAGACATAAGTATTGAAAACCATAGCCAATATAAAAAAGAAGATAAACCAAGGGATGCTTATTTTCCGTCCTTGCTTTTTAAAGAGAAAAGAAGTCACCAAAGCCAATGGTATGATCCATAAAGCACGTGTCAGCTTAATGGTAGTGGCAACCTTAAGTGCCTCTTCACCGTATGCAGCTCCGGCACCAACCACTGAGCTGGTATCGTGAATAGCTATTGCAGCCCATGTTCCAAAATCCTGCTGGGACATATTCAATGCATGACCTATCACCGGGAAAAGGAATAAAGCAATGGCATTGAGTATGAAAATAGTGCCCAACGAAACAGACATTTCCCCATCATCAGCTTTCAGTACGGAACCCACAGCAGCAATGGCACTTCCACCACAAATTGCAGTTCCGGAGCTTATCAAGTATGAAGTATCACGATCCACTTTTAGAAATTTACGACCGAATAGCCAACCGATAAGCATTGTTCCGACTACAGAAAGTATCGTAAACTCCATACCTTGCTTACCCGAAGCCAATGAAGCTTGCAGGTTCATACCAAATCCCAATCCCACCACAGAGTATTGCAGCAAGTATTTAGATACTTTTTTATTAAACTTGGGATGCGCCTGTCCGCAACTTAACGCATAGATAAGGCCAAGGAATAAAGCCACAGGAGGAGTGACCCATGCCGAAAAGACCTGTCCCCCAGGGATGTAATCCAATAATAAAAAGACTGAGAGAATAACCAGAAGTGATACATAGATAATCTTGTTCTTTCTTTTAAGAGTGGCCAACACACTGCTGAAAGCCACTGTCGTTTGATTTGAAGCCATATTTTACAAATTAAGAACTTGCCTGACTGTTCATATTCCAATCTGTCAAGCTCGGGGTAAACAATCTTTTTCCTTTTTACAGGATGCAAAGGTAGACTTCTCCTTGCAAACTTCCCAATTGAATTTATTTATACATCATAACTTTTGGTTATGGAGAGAAGCGAATTGTATAAATTCTTGGGATAATCCAATCTCTTGTCCTTGCAATTGTACAAAACTGAATTCACGCAACATGGGCATCCCCTTTATTTCAACGACTCGCAGTTTACCGG
>JGI20225J20221_1002432_pt2 | contig 13917 bp, 11 predicted proteins | sample BioMet4_FD_20221 | JGI IMG/M metagenome (IMG submission 20221) | reverse complement strand
ATAACGGCCTTTTCGAAATCGGACGTCTCTCCGGCTGGGCCTTCTATACTATTTACGTTACGCGTAAATATTTCGATATTTTCTCTAAACACTTTTTCTTTTCAACTTACGATAATGTAAATTTGACGATATTTTATTATTTGAAAATCCTTGATGACCCACAAAACCGATACAGTAACGAATTACTACTTCCTTATGGAACGGCCTACGCTTCCGCTGAACGTTAGATAGAAAATGAGAGTACCGATATTTTCGACATTTGACCAGCGAGCCGTAAAATACCGTTTGGGATAGTCCTAACTATAATTTTCGTTGCTTTATCATTACCCGCGTAACGTGACAAATCGTTGTTTTGAATGCCTATCTATGTAATAGGCTTTAGTAAAACTTTTCATCGTTTCCTCATAGATAAGTCCCTTAAGGACGGTTGCCCTCTACAATGTTATCATTTTACACCGCCCCTTACGGACCTGCTTATAATACAACGAAGCCCTTCAAATTAACTCTTATGATTAATAGACTTACAAACGGCTTGTGTTTAGGCTTAGTCTGACCTATAGGCCATCTAAATAAACGGAGGCGTTGGGCGGCTATCTTTTAGTAGTATACTAACAATAACCATTAAATACTTTTCTTTTACCTACCGTAAAAAACGAAGGTTGTTAACATTTTCTCGTCTTATCTTTGTTCAAACTCACGAAACAAAGATAACGATATATTTATGTAATTTTTATAATTTAGCTTTATCCAAAAAAGGACGGTAAATGGGGTCTTTGTTCGGAGGGTTAATGCGAATAAATAAGGCCGTTGGAAATTGCGGACTTTCTCGAAGAGAGGATGGTACTAAATTGGTCAAGGCCTATTACTTCTTAGACTTAAATCGGGTGATGTGTCCTTTATGCGTACTAGCAGAACTATTCTCTTTTTCAACAAAGTAGCCTATTTCTGTTGGTCAAAATACTATCCAATTCACAAATAAGAGTTAATATATAGGAAAAAGTATTATTTCGGCGGCCTTGTTTAGAAAAATTACGTAAGAATAGGTAAGAAGAACGACATTCGTCGACCGACTGTTATTCTCTGTAATTATCAAACCCCGTTAAAATAGTCGTACGGTGTTACAAGCGCTTTGAGGGGTTCCGAGTCGGTATCTGTAAATTAAAGTGACCTTTAATTCCGATTCTTCCTTCTATCTAGAAATGTAGTAATACTTTTACCGAAGAGCGGTCGAAAGAAAATTTCAACGGAGAAAGTCGTCGACGTCAGATACAGATGTTGAAATGAGGGACTAGCAGAAGTTTCCTACATCGGCCTCGCGCTATGCTTATTAGGTTACCCTCCAATTGCTTTTATTAAGATAACTTTCCCAATCGAAACGGAGTAGATTTATTGATACGAGGCTTAGCCGCGTTATATCATCGGAGGATAAAAGGTAAGGACCTTAAGAAAAAGAAGAACGTTTCGTATTTTGAAGTAGCGTCTATTCCGCAATGTAGAAGGAAAAAAAGTATTCAGGTAGCCATCCTTTTCCTTTCCGCCTCGTACTCTCCTTTACCGGTATGCTTCACTTTGTAGGGACGCGTCGCCGAAAGTTCGATGTTTTAAGAAAGTATCCTTCGTGCAGGTAGCGTGTCTTTCTCACATACTGATTACTATTAAAACCAGTCTAAGTAAAATAAGAAGATAAAGCCGAATCAAGGTTCGGTTGGACGTAACCAGAAAAAGTAGTTATTCTAGTATTCAAGACGTTACCAGAAAAGCTAAAGAGTCAGGTTGTTTCGACGAACTATTTCTTGGTCGGACCGTTTCTACGCCGGCAAAGGGTTTAGACCGAAAAAAGCGACAAGTCTTAGAAGGGCAAAGGAAGGAGTTAGACTCGTATTAACGGGTTGAAAAAGAAACATTCTGTTAGAACGCCAAAGTTAGCAATCATGCTTCGAGAACCCCGTCAAAATAGTAAGCAAATCGAAATAGCCGAAGAAAAACGAAAAACAAACGAATCGGACGTAAGGTTAGCGCCATTAGTCTTTATTAACTGCCGTCCTTTTAGGCGCTTATACGAGGCGACTGGCAACTTGTGCGTCGTTCACTAGTTTGCTTGAAATAGGTTATTTCATTCGCAGCACCTCTTTTGGCTGGTTAGTCCGCGTAGGAAATTTTTTAATTTGGCTATTAGAAGGTCGTGTAACTCGCATTTATTATACGCTTCTAGTAATCATCGCGACGTAGCTCATGTTCCTTAATCCTAAAGCGTAATTATGCGGCATCGTTTCTATTTCCGAAGAAAGAGAGTGGACGGCGGAATTAAATATTTGTAGTCGATACGACCAGATCCCCCACTTTTCCTTTACAAACGTCTATTGACTCTACGCCATTCGAAAACCGGCTAGCCGGATTTAAAGTTAATGAGGAGTCCGATAAAGGAAACGTGGTGGTACGATTAGTGGAAAGTAGACTACGCAGCTTCGACGTTTCGGGTAGGACCGCTTATCATTGGTTATTCCGCATGACAGAGAGGTTATAGTTATCAAGGGAAATAGGCCAACACGAACAAGCGCGTAATTTATAAAAATTATTTCCATCTGAAAGGCCAAGCCGCAATAATCGGTTGTTACGGCGTAGAAAAAGTATAGCTCGTTTCTATCTATTGCTCTTTAGTAGGTTATACGAAACGCTAGTGGTATTCGAAAAATATCTCTACTACGCCGAGTTTTTATAAAAATCTTGGTTATTATTGATTCCCGAGAAAAGCGGAGCCGATGTAATAGCAATATATTTCTCGCGACGAAAACGTTGAAGAGATAAAGTATTTTTGCGTACGGACAGACATAAAACGAAAATTACACTTGCACCGAACACCGTATGCCGCGTAGGTCAGTTCAAGACACGCTATGTTCTAATAACGCGTGCAAAGTATAAGATGTTAAGCAACTTTAGTTAGGCAAGAACAGAAAAGAAGGTCTTGATCATTGATATTAAGGGAAATATAACTATTTGGACGGAACAATAGATAGAGTTTATTAGGAGCTCGTTTGAGATTAGTCCTTTTATGTGCCAGCACTAATGGCTAGTCGTTTGATTGTAAACATGCAGACTCTATAAAGAAGGTTGGTGCAGACAGTATAGCTCTAGGTTTACTACACCATCCGAGTAGCTCTTTAATTGTTCAGCCAAGATTAGTTACATAAACCTCACCGGTGAGCAAAAGTTGACGGGTGGACTTTCTACAAAAATGTCAAACTAGCTTCAATGCTAGAAATTGAACCCGCTTTCTTAAAACAAAACGAAATGCAAAGTATTAGGCTACGAAAAAGCTACTTACGCGTAAGCCTAATTTATTAACGGAGCATTTAGGCCCTAATGGAAAACAAAGCGTATGGTTACGAAGTATGAGAAATTACGTTCGACGTCGTCAAAAGTAATAAACTTACTTTTCGTTATCGAACGCGTCATTCGGCAAAAATTCAGAAGTGTGCAGCTTGTTCCCCAACCTCATCTTCACCGATAAGTGCATATCTCTTTGTAACATTCTCAATAGGAATGTTAATATACTCTACTCCCCAGCGTTGCTTGGAAAGCAAATAATCTACTCCGCTTGCAATAAGCCATGAAGAAGGAGTTCCAATAACTCCAATTCTTTTGCCTTTAAGAGCTTTTTGAGCTTCGAAATTGTTGTAATGAATATGAATCCTTTCAACTGTATTTCGTATATCTCCATGAAGTATTTCAGATTTTAGTCCTTTACATTGCATCCAATATGAAATTTCCAATGAGTCAGAAAAGGAATTCTGTACACCATCAGTAAGTAAAATCATGGGCTGAGGTAGGAATTCAAAGCATTGGATAACGAACTTTTCTATCCCTCCTGTAGCTATGAAAACAATTTTGAAATCATCTTCGGTAAGGGTATACAAGTCTTTATAATCAATGATTTTTATGATATAGAATTTCTCAAGTTCACTGAGAAGAACTTGGTGCATCTTATAGATGGACATCTGGTTTTGCAGAGCCGAAGCGAATGTTATGAGGTGGACTGTAATCATAGAACATTCAATTTAAAGATTAAACAAATCTACATATTTAATTTGATTTAATACAGTTTTAATGCAAAAAATTGACTTAAAGAAAACTAAGCCTCATTTTTGTTTACTATTTGTTTGCTTGGTTACTCTCGAAGTCCTATCTTTGCAGCTCAATTGAAAATATATTTTAATACTAGAAAGTATGCCAACTATATCCATTCGTGGAACAGAAATGCCCGCTTCACCAATTAGGAAACTTGCTCCGTTAGCTGAAGCTGCCAAACAAAGAGGAACTCATGTGTATCATCTGAATATTGGTCAGCCAGACCTTCCTACTCCTAAGGCCGCACTTGAAGCCATTCGTAATATAGACCGTAAAATTCTTGAATATAGTCCTAGTGACGGTTACAAAAGTTATCGGGAAAAGCTTACCCATTATTATGCGAAATATAATATTAATCTGACTGCAGATGATATTATCATTACTACCGGTGGATCGGAAGCTGTGCTTTTTGCCTTTATGTCATGCTTGAATCCGGGTGATGAAATTATTGTTCCGGAACCGGCTTATGCCAACTATATGGCATTTGCTATTTCGGCCGGAGCTGTGATTCGTACTGTGGCAACTACTATAGAAGAAGGGTTCTCTCTTCCAAAGGTGGAGAAATTTGAAGAACTGATTAACGAGCGTACAAAAGGTATTTTGATTTGTAATCCTAATAATCCTACCGGCTATTTATATACTCGCAAAGAAATGAATCAAATCAGGGATATGGTTAAGAAGTACGACTTATTCCTATTCTCTGATGAAGTATATCGTGAATTTATTTATACCGGTTCGCCTTATATTTCAGCATGTCACCTGGAAGGTATCGAGAACAATGTTGTATTGATTGACTCTGTCTCTAAAAGATATTCAGAATGCGGTATTCGTATCGGCGCATTAATTACAAAGAACAAAGAAGTTCGTAACGCAGTTATGAAGTTCTGCCAGGCACGTCTTAGTCCTCCATTGATTGGACAAATTGCAGCTGAGGCTTCTTTAGATGCTCCCGAAGAATATTCAAGAGAAACGTATGATGAATATGTTGAGCGCCGTAAGTGCCTGATTGATGGCTTGAATAAAATACCGGGAGTTTATTCTCCGATACCTATGGGAGCTTTCTATACAGTGGCAAAGTTACCGGTTGACGATTCTGATAAATTCTGCGCATGGTGTCTTTCTGATTTTGAATACGAAGGCGAAACCGTGTTTATGGCTCCGGCTTCAGGTTTCTATACAACTCCGGGTGCCGGATATAATGAAGTTCGTATTGCTTATGTGTTAAAGAAAAAGGATCTGACTAGAGCACTCTTTATTTTAAGTAAAGCATTGGAAGCCTATCCGGGGAGAGTTGATTAAAGATCTTTATGAAGCAGTATGATTACATAACGCTTTCTAAAGCTATTGGCATAATATTAGTTGTTGTTGGTCATTTTACTTCCACAGTATACATGCCGGCCTATTACAGTGAAATAAAAAATCTAATTTTTTCATTTCATATGCCTCTATTTATGATATTGTCTGGCTTTCTGTTCCAAATGTCTATGAGCAGGAAACCAGACGGTATTTCGTTACTTCCATTTCTTAAGAAGAAGTTTCTGCGTCTGATGGTTCCTTATTTCTTTATTTCTGCAGCAATAGCTCTGCTGAATTTTGGTTTGGGACTCTTTATGCCGGTAAAACGGGCGGTAGACTGGCGTTATCTTCTAGAGATTCTTTACACAAATGTTGGTGGATCGGCAGTGTTTCTTTGGTTCATGTATACTTTGTTTGTGGTGTTCTTGGTTTCGGCTCTCTGCTTGAAATTAAAAGGTGGTATAACTATTTTAGGAATCCTTTCTGTAATTCTCTATTTTATTCCACTTCCACAAATATTCTATTTATCATTTGTCCATTCATTCATTATCTATTTCTGGGCAGGAATGATTCTATTCCTACTGACTAACAAGCAAAAGCTCCGTCCTTCATTAGCCCACTCAATTTTTGCAATTATAATATTGACTTTGGCTTATGGAAGAAAAGATTTTGTTGAGACTGAGAATCTTAAACAGTTTTTGAATCTTATTTGTGGTTTATCTGGTAGCTATATGGTTATCTGTATTGCTCACGAAATTCAAAAATCAAGTAACAGCTGGTTAATGTCGTTAGGTAAATATAGCGCTTATATCTATTTACTTCATATGGCCGGAGTTTATTCAGTAAGAATGGTATATGAAAAAATGGGTTTATTTACCCCCTTTACATATTCTATAGCTTTGGCTTTGGCAGTAATAGCAGGTCTTGTACTTCCTGTGATTCTAACTAAGTATGTAATTAATAAAAATAAGTCATTAACATTTTTAATGGGAGGAAACTAAGAAATGAATCTTTCACTTTTTATAGCTCGAAGAATATATTCTGGTAAAGAGGTTCAGAAGCAAGTCTCAAAGCCAGCTGTGCGTATTGCTACGATTGGTATTGCGATTGGACTGGCTGTAATGATTATTTCTGTAGGAGTAGTTATAGGCTTTAAAAATGAAATTAAAAGTAAAGTAGTAGGGTTTGGTTCGCATATTCAGGTTAGCAACTTCGATTCATCTCTTTCTTACGAAACGCGTCCGGTTGTTACGAATGATAGCTTAATAAAAGTCCTCTCTTCCATACCTGGTATAAAACATGTGCAGAGATATTCTACAAAGCCAGGAATGATAAAGACAGATAATGCTTTTCAGGGAATGGTCTTAAAAGGAGTGGGGCAGGAGTTTGATCCTACATTCTTTCGCAAAAATCTGGTAGAAGGAGAAGTCCCTGCTTTTTCAGATTCAGCTTCATCAAATGAAGTGCTTATCTCTAAATCTTTGGCAAATAAGCTGAACTTAAAGTTAGGCGACAAGATTTATACTTATTATATTCAAAGCGAGGTTCGCGCTCGTAGATTCACTATTAAGGGGATATACCAGACAAATTTCTCCGAATATGATAACCTGTTTCTGCTGACGGATATCAGAACTGTAAACCATTTAAATCAGTGGGAACCCGAACAAGCTACCGGAATGGAGCTTCAGATTACCGACTATGATCAGCTGGATAAAGTTGCATATAATGTATATCAGCATGTAGATAAAGAAGTAGATAAGTATGGCGGTGTTTATTATGCCCAGACCATAGAGCAGCTTAATCCATCTGTTTTTGCCTGGCTTAGTTTGCTTGATATGAATGTATGGGTTATCTTGTTTTTAATGGTTGGTGTAGCCGGATTTACAATGATTTCGGGTTTGCTGATTATCATTCTGGAGAGAACAAATATGATTGGGATTCTGAAAGCGCTTGGTGCCAAGAACTTCAGTATTCGCGAGATATTCCTTTATTTCTCAGTCTTTTTAATTGGCAAAGGTATGCTTTGGGGAAATATAGTAGGATTACTATTTTGTTTTGTTCAGTCAAAATTCCATCTATTCAGGTTAGAACCCGAAACATATTATATTGACCATGTGCCAGTGGAGTTTAATATCTGGCTGTTCCTTTTATTGAATGCAGGAACATTTATTGCTTCAGTCTTGATGTTAGTTGGGCCTTCTTATCTGATATCAAAGATTAATCCGGCAAAATCCATCCAATTTGAATAATAGAGATACTATTATAAATTTATTGGTGAATGGTTGGGCAACCATTCACCAATAAATTAAATCCATTCACCAATAATTTAAGAGCAAACCCCAATGCTTTTCGTATAGAATAGCGGGCTCTTTTTTTATCTTCTCATATAGTCACCTTTTCCCCTGATAGTTCTGAATAATTTGAACTTTAATACATCAAGAGGCAGTACTATATCAAATATTGGTAACGTAAGATAATTTTTTCTTTCTTCTAAATCAGTGGTTGTTTTATTGATAATAACAATCTGCATTATATATCGAAGAATGTACGCCAGGATTGCTAAGCCCAGCACAACCCATTGCTTGTCAATAATACCAATTGCAATTGTTCCGACAACAGTAGCGATAAATAGCAGGCGAGAAGTTGTTTCAAAACCTAATAAGTAGCGTTGAGCGCCATGGAAAAAGTGTGAAGTTGCCAGATAGCTAACTTTCTCTTCTTTCCAGCTTTTATATCCATATGCTGGTTCCATTCTTATAATAGCACCCGGAGAAGTTTCAACTTTTGTATTGTAAGCGGTTGCCACTTCGTTTATAAACAAGTCATCGTCGCCCCGTTGTAAGTTTAGGTGTGATGAGAATCCTTTATTTTTAAAGAATAACTCTTTTCTGTAAGCCATATTTCGTCCAATACCCATATATGGTTTATCTATAAGTGCGAATCCTAGAAAGCGCATTGACATAAACAGGTTAGTGAATGAAGCCTTTCTATAGAACCATCCATTATTTTGCTCATATCCGCTATATCCTAAAACTATTTCTGTGCGTGGTGTGAAATTTCTGGCCATTAGTCTTAACCACTCCTTGCTAGCCGGACGGCAATCGGCATCTGTAAATACTAGCCAGTCATACTTACTAGCCTTAATTCCTACAGTGAGTGCCAGTTTTTTTCTGCTGATGTAACGGGCACCATCGGGTGTAAATGTATGATATAAATTGGTGTATTGTTCTTCAAGAATTGTCAGTACATCTTCACTTTCATCGGTTGAACCATCATTAATAACGATAACCTCAAAATTAGGATAATCTTGTTCCAGAATGGAAGGCAGATATTTCCTGAGATTCTCAGATTCATTACGTGCACTGATAATTACTGAGATAGGAGGAAGATCTGTTTCGTATATTAAATCTCCTGCACTTACAGCTTTGTTGTGAACATGTAATTGGTTGTATAGACTGAAATAGTAGATTATTTGTATAATTAGTAATATACCTATAGAGGCTAAAAATATAATCTCGACTATATTAAAGGTAAATAAGTCCATTGCGTATTTTCTGTTTATTTATTGCTGCAAAATTACATTAAATATTGGAATTAATAGATATAGAATTTTTCTTTTTAAACATAAAGTATATCTTTTAAAATCATTTATTTTGCTAAAAAAAGGGATGCCTTTTGGACATCCCTTATTCATTTATTTATCGAAGTTAAATTAGCTCATCAGAAGTATATCCTTGAGGAAGTGCTCTGCAATTATAACCAGAAGCCATAATTTCACCGTAAGCGCCGGCCGAACGAAGAGCAAAGAGATCACCTCTTTTCACTTTGTTGATATCCAGTGCCTTGCCAAATACATCAGAAGACTCACAAATTGGACCTACAACATCATATTTCTCCATTGGTTCTTCAGATGTTATGTTTTCAATTTTGTGGTAAGCCTGATATAAAGCCGGGCGAATAAGATCTGTCATACCACCATCTAAAATGGCGAATTGCTTATTTGCTCCTTGTTTTACATATAACACTTTGCTTATTAAACTTCCACATTGTCCAACAATCGAACGTCCTAATTCAAAATGCAATGTTTGTGAAGGGCGTAATTTCAAGTGTTTATGGAATGTTGCAAAATATGCAGCAAAATCAGGAATAGATTGTCTGTTTGGATGTTGGTAATCAATACCCAGTCCACCTCCAACATTAATATGTTCAACAATAATACGGCGTTGATACATGCGTTCCTGTATTTCGTTTACACGATTACAAAGTCCCACAAAGTCGCCCATATCAAGAATCTGTGAACCAATATGGAAATGTAATCCTAACAACTTAACATTAGGAAGTGAATTAACAGCATCTAATACGTTATCAAGATCTTCCAGATTAATACCAAACTTATTCTCCTTTAGTCCAGTAGTAATATTAGCATGCGTATGTGCTCCTACATTTGGATTAACACGCAAAGCTATTGAAGCGATTTTACCTTTAGCACCAGCAAGTTCGTTGATAACTTCAAGCTCTGGTATAGATTCCACGTTAAAGCAGAATATTCCATAATCTAATCCTAGATTAATTTCCCAGTCGGCTTTACCAACACCTGCAAAAACAATTTTAGAAGCAGGAAATCCAGCCTTAATAGCTGCACGAATCTCACCACCGCTAACGCAATCTGCGCCTAAATAGTTCTCACGAATAATTGAGAGAACTTTAGGGTTTGCATTTGCTTTTACGGCATAGTGAACAATGTAATTGCCATACTTCTTTGCCTCATTATTTACACAATTAAGTGTGTCCCTTAATACCTTTGTATCGTAGAAATAGAAAGGAGTTTCCATCTCACGAAATTTATCTATTGGGAAGGTCCCTTTCATACAAATTTGCTATTATTTATTATTGAAAAGTACATTACTTAATGATTGTAATGCTTCTTTTTTATCAGATTCGCGAATAAGGAATGAAATATTGTGATTACTACCACCAAATGAAATCATTCTAACCGGTATGTTGCGCATTGCATCAAGTGGCAGTAGCTTCCAAATCCAACATTTTCCCATTCCAGGTCACCAACAACACATACAATACACATATCTTTTGTCTACTGTAACTGTACCATATTTCTTCAAATCATCAAATTTCGGCAGTGTTTTGTATTTGTCTATCGATACCGAAACGCAACTCCGATGTACAAACAATATCAATAGAAGTCCTGCGTAGCTTTTCAAAATATCTCGAATACCTTGCGAAGGAATCGTGTGCAAGCAACATACGGCTTGATTTGATTTTGATAGCTGTGATATTGTCTTTAGCTGCAACAGCTTTGATTTATTTCTTTTCAGTTTCGTTAGAAATCAAAGTACCAAGGAGCTGATGGGTTCCATAGTATTTCAACAATTTTTGTTGGTTGTACACAAGTTGGGTGAAGAATCTTTGCACCGAAATAAGCTAGTTTCAGCTCTTCAAAGTGCAGTTGACGAACAGGAGCAGTTTTATCAACTACACGGAGGGTCGTTATTGTGAAGACCATCAATATCAGTCCAGATTTGAATTTCAGTAGCATCAATAGCTGCACGATTAATGAATGCGGTGTAATCACTACCTCCCACGTTGCAAGTTATCAATTTCACCGTATGCATTTCTGCAGATGAAACCTTGTGTGATATAAATATCTGCATCAGGATAAAGTTCTAACTGGAATCTGAAGTTTTTTCTTTAATGTATAAAGGATCTGGCTCAGCGTTCTTGTCTGTACGCATATATTCCAATGCTGGAAGCAATACAGATTCACCTCCACATTCGCATAGGAAATTATTAACATACAGCAGTGGGAAAATTAATTCACCTTGAGCAAGGACAACTTTTTCTTCAAAAAGTGTAAATAGATCTTTGGTGTAAGAACGGATATAATCAAAATGGGATTTAATAATTTCCAATCCTTTCTGTTTATATTCAGCAGTAGAATAAAAGTTCATCAACGTGTTGTTTATACTTTCCTTTCCAGGTTGTTGATGATTCTCGTTTGCGCCATCCGGATTCTTTTTATATAAAGTAATCCGAGATTTCAACTAAAGTATTTGTTGTGCCGGACCATTGCTGAAAGCACTACTATTTTCTTCTCACCATCGGGTTAATTAAATTTGGCTACCTCTTTCATCCGTTCGGCAGAACCAACGGAAGTACCCTCAAACTTTAAAACTTTCATCTTCCTTTACAACTATTAAATTGTTAATTTATTCTTTATCCGGTCTCTTTCTTCACTTATAAATTCGGCTTGTGAATAAGTCGTTTTTATGAAAATCGTGAGTGGCATCTTGTAATTGATGATTATCACATTTCAGAACCAGTCCGGGGAAATCTTTGATTAGTTGAATATTATGCGTAGTCATAATCACAGACGACCCTTTGTGGCTGATACTATGAAGTAACTCTACGATTCTTCTTCCTGTTTCTGCATCCAGATTTCCAGTTGGCTCATCTGCGAGGATAACAGAAGGAGAGTTCAATATAGCTCTGGCAATAACAATACGCTGTTGTTCTCCTCCAGAAAGCTCATTAGGTAACTTATCACCTTTGGATGTCATTCCTACCTGCTCTAAAACTTCTTGTATGCGCTCTTTAATTTCCTGCTTGTTTTTCCAGCCAGTAGCACGCAATACGAATTCCAGATTACTATATACTGTGCGATCTGTAAGCAATTGAAAGTCCTGAAAAATGATGCCTAACTTCTTTCTAAGTTGAGGAATATGCTTACGCTTAATTGTTCGTAGGTTATTTCCTAAAACTTCTGCTTCTCCAGAAGCGATACCCAGTTCTCCATAAATAGTTTTTAGTAAGCTCGTTTTTCCAGTGCCCACCTTGCCTATTATGTATAAAAAATCACCAGCATTCAGCTGCATGTTTACATCTTTAAGTAAGCATGCATCTTGCTGGGCAATTTCTACATTCTGATAGTTAATGAGTAATTCGCTCATATCTTTTTATTCTTTATGTCTTTTCTTAAGCTCACGAGCTAAATCTTCAATGCGATAACCTTTTGAAGTAAGAAGAACAATCAGGTGATAAACCAAATCTGAAGCTTCATATATTAAGCGGTCGTCAGTGCCGTTTGTTGCTTCAATTACAGTTTCTACAGCTTCTTCACCTACTTTCTGAGCCATGCGGTTCACGCCAGAGTTGAATAAAGATGTAGTATATGATTTTTCAGGCATTTCTTCATGGCGTTTATAGATAAAGTCTTGCAAATACTTAAGAAACATAATATCTTCTGTATTATCTTCGTTCCAGCAAGTATCAGCACCTGTATGGCAAACCGGACCTACTGGCTTTACCTTAATCAATAAGGTGTCTTTATCACAATCTTCTTTAATGGAAACAACATTAAGAAAATTCCCACTTTCTTCTCCTTTTGTCCAAAGTCTGTTCTTTGTGCGGCTGAAGAAGGTTACTTTTCCTGTTGCAACAGTTTTTTCATAAGCTTCCTTATTCATAAAACCTAGCATCAGTACTTTAGAAGTGAAATTATCTTGTATAATTGCCGGAATTAATCCATCCATTTTATTAAAATCTAAATCCATGATGTAATATATTAAAATTCATTATTCGACTTGTTATCGTCTTATTAATGATCATACAAGTTGCGCCTTTTCTCTTTAGAATATGAACGGGACCTGTAGAGGTCTGTAAAGTCATCCACGATTCGAATTAGTTACTTGCCTTGGTTCATTTTCCATGTTTAATAGGCAGTTAGACGCCGCTTCGGCCTCTAGGCCATCTTGATCTCCTTGCCCGGAATATCGTCTTGTTCCCACGTCTACTTGACGCAAAGTGATCTGTAATGATCGTTCAGTACTTCCTGCCTTTTTGGAATTAATGGCTAGAACATTTTCCAAAAGTGGTCGTTTTAATCGTATGGGTAAAATGACAACCCACCCTTCCTTAGAATTACGTATTTTCCTACATCTTGGCATCAACGATTTACGTCCAGGCCTGTTTCAGAGCTATTATTGTTAGAAGACGTTAGCGTTTAGGAGTTAGATTATTTTAGCTATAGCCGATTTAACAGCCTTTACGAGTCCATACGCAACAACGATAACTGCATTTGGTGTTTACTATAAACCCTTTACAATGAACCTTGCCTCCTTCTTATCTTTTGCCTATTTCTTGATTAAAGCACCCGATTTCTTCTGTACGGTGTCAGCACCTCGGCCTCTTTATGATAAATGGTCGTAACTTAGTACTACCTCTTTTTTTACCTTATACGGTTTGGCTTTGGTGTAACCCGAGAAAATAGTCGTAGCAACTGGGATAAGGCTAGTAGCTGGGAAGGCCTCCTCGCGACCACCGTTACCTTGCTTAATAATTTCTATGAAAAATGGGATTCTTTTCGCATACTTGATCGAAATCCGAACGGTCACTATTAAAGTAAAGGCCTCTTTTAATTTTTAATAAGGCTAATTTTTCTAATAGAAACACGTTGTTCCTTATTGTTGTACAAAATCTGCT
>JGI20225J20221_1002429_pt2 | contig 13946 bp, 10 predicted proteins | sample BioMet4_FD_20221 | JGI IMG/M metagenome (IMG submission 20221) | reverse complement strand
TATCAATAGAAATTTATTTCCTAATTGCAGCGCAAAAGTACGAAATTGTTTTTATATTAGCACATAATTTTATCTTAAATATAAAAAAATATGGGAAAAAGTAACTTTCTACAAGAATTCAAGGCATTTGCTATGAGAGGCAATGTTATTGACATGGCTGTCGGTGTGATTATTGGTGGCGCTTTTGGGAAAATAATTTCCTCTTTAGTTGCTGATGTTGTAATGCCTGCTATCGGTATATTTGTTGGTGGCGTTAACTTTAAAGAGTTAAAGTGGGTTATTAAAGAAGCAACTTATTCNGCCGATGGAAAAGANCTCACNGCNGCAGCTACTTTAAATTATGGTAACTTTCTGCAGTCAACATTCGACTTCATCATTATTGCATTTGCAATTTTCTTGTTTATCAAATTTATGGGGAAATTTACAAGAAAGCAAGAAGAAACTCCAGCTCCCGAACCTCCGGCACCTAGCAAGGAAGAGACTTTACTTACCGAGATACGTGATATCTTGAAACAGAAATAAAAGGTGAAATACCCAACCTATATTAAAATGCCTGGACTAAAAAATCCAGGCATTTTTTATCATACCCATTTCATACAAAGAAATATAAAACAGTTATCATAAAGCATTTAGAGACAGGAACATCGACCGCTTACAGATAATTATTCTACTTTTTATTCACTATAGAAGAAGTTATTGCAGATATTATTGGAGCTCCATAAAAGGATAAAAGTCATATTTTATATTTTTGGCAGTATACTGAGCTGAGCATTTAATTGCCATAAAAACAGAACTGCAAATAAAAAAGATTTAATGGCTTTTACTATTCATAATCCATTATAATATTCCTAATATGTCTTTATTTTCATTTAGCTTTTTGAAACGCAATAGTGCTTCAATATAATAATAATCTGCATATATAATAGAAGCATCAATTTCAGAGCCATTAGGCCAATGTCCTGTAGAATGAAGTAGGAAAGCTGGTTTCGCATCTCCACATTGATATGCAGGAGAGCTTAGACTTTTCAACATCTTCACTGCAGCATCCTTATACTCTTCAGCCTTATCCTTATCCAAATAAGTTGAAAGCTCAAGTAATGCAGAAGCAACAATACACGCTGCAGAAGCATCCCGAGGAGCATTTGGAATATCCGGCGCACTAAAATCCCAATAAGGAACATAATCTTCAGGAAGTCCTTTTAAGTATATATCTGTAACCTTTTGCACAAAGCTCAAGTATTCAGGATTCTTTGTTTCACGGTAACACACAGTAAAACCATAGATTGCCCAAGCCTGACCACGAGCCCACATAGAATTATCTGCATAACCTTGATGAGTAACACCTTTAATAAGATTACCTGTCACAGTATCATATACTGCTACATGATAAGAAGAATAATCCGGGCGAAACTGGCATTTCATTGTTTTATTTGCATGAGAAACAGCAATATCATATAACTTTTTATCACCACCATTCTTTGCTGCCCAGAAAAGCATTTCAAGATTAATCATATTATCCATAATTGTGTTATGCGGCCAGTTTCTAGCCTTTACTTCACGTGGCCATGAAAGTATGGTTCCAACTTTAGGATTAAATAATTTAGCAAGCGAATCGGCTGTATCTAATATTATCTTCTTATAAACAGGATTCTTAGTCAGTCTATATGCATTGCCATAACTGCAGAATACCAGAAAACCTAAATCATGATCATAAGCGGGAGTTTTGGAAAGGAAGCCCAAAGATGCAGTAAATTTCTCTGCTTCGGATTTAATTCTTGAATCTTTTGTTGCTTCATAATCATACCATAAAATACCAGACCAAAAGCCCGAAGTCCATTCCTCTTTTGATGCTTTACGGCAACTCCATGTATTAAGACTGTCCATTATATTACGCGGCATCATTGTATAATCAATTGGCTCTAACTCCTTTAAAGTCCGATTGGTTTGTGCGGAACAATATTTTAATGCTCCATCTACATCGAACGATTTGTCACTATGATTGGCTGAGCAAGCACAAAATAACAACACCACTAATCCTAAAATAATTTTCTTCATACCTTCTATCTTGTAGTCTCTTTTATCATATTTATATTCTATATTATCTATCTATACGGAACCAATCTACATCCACCCAACCTTTATTTCCAGACTGATTGGGATTCACACAGAACAATCCAACTTTTGCGCCAATCCATTTACCTTGTCGTGCTATAAATTCATCACCAACTGATATATATTTCCTATCATCAAGACTATAAGCGAAAGTGCATTTACCACCTTTATTTACTGTTACTTTGAGATAGATATGCTTAATATAGTTAGGTGCACCAACCGGAATAATTTTATCAATAGGGAAACTAGCCAAATCCTTAACTTGTTCCGGAGTTTGTTTTTCGGCATCCTTACAGATTGATTGCTGAAGAACAAATAAATTGTCTCTTTTACACATTGAAATATAACTATAGTCCCATCCCATGACAATTAATCCAGCCTTTTCTCCATCTTGTTTGGCTGTGAATGCAAGCTTTGTCTTTGCAACAAACTCCTCGGCAGGAAACTTCTGCATTAGCAGATTAGGAACTTCCCAGAAATTGACGAATTTTTCTGATAAATAGCCTGCATACAAACGCATAAAGCCAGAATTAGACGGGAAGCCATAAACGTCTTTGTAATTTGCATGCCATTCCCATTGCAGACCCAATCTTGCAGATGAAAACTCATCACTTTCAACCGGAGTTTCTTTAGGATATACTTTTCCCACATTTGGTTTTTTATATGCTGTTACAGGTTCTCCACACCCATCACCATCTTTGTCTACACCGATTACAGGCCAATCGTTTATCCATTTCATGGGATTCAGATGAAGAACCCGTCCATACATCGCCTTATCCTGAAAATTGATAAACCATGATTCTCCTGCATTTGTCTCAACCCAAGCTCCCTGATGAGGACCATTGATAACACTTTTACCTTGCGCCATTACAATCTTAGATTGATAAGGGCCATAGATATTTATCGAACGCATAGCTAATTGCCATCCCTGTTCAACCCCTCCTGCCGGAGCCATTATATAATAATATCCATTACGCTTATAAAACTTAGGACCTTCAACTGTGTGATTCACTCCATCATTACCATCGAAGACCATAATAGGATCACTAATAACTTTTGTTCCTTCAGAGTTCATTTCAGAAACCACAAGAGCACTATTAATGCCACTTCTACTTCCGGCCCAAGCATTTATAAGATAAACTTTTCCATCTTCATCCCACAAAGGAGAAGGGTCTATCATTCCTTTTCCAGCTTTTACTAATACCGGTTCGCTCCATTCCCCCTCAGGATTGCTTGTTTTTATCATATAAATTCCAAAATCAGGATCTCCCCAATAAATATAAAATTCACCTTTATGATAGCGTATACAAGGAGCCCATACACCTTTACCATGCTGAGGTTTATCATATATTTCAGCCGGAATCTGTTTCTTCAGTGCATAATTCACAATCTTCCAATTCACAAGATCATTTGAATGAAGAATAGGTAATCCTGGGATACAATTAAAACTAGAAGCCGTGAGATAGAAATCATTTCCAACTGCACAAACATCCGGATCCGAATAATCAGCATTAATAATCGGATTTATATAAGTCCCGTTTCCCTGATCTGCCACCCATACTTTCGACACATAATTCTGCGCCGAAATGCCGGATGAAATAGACAAACTTAAAATGAAAAAACAGACAATATTCTTCATACATTTCAAAATACTAGCACTATTAATATCTATCCTGAATAAATATCTACTGAGAAAATTTCCTCAGCAGATATATATCTTCTTACCATAAACCTATTAAAACAAACTATTTTTAGAATCTAACATTATGAAGTCCTCTAAGTCTTCATCAACATATATTAATACGTAGCAATATGAGAACACACTTAGTCCACCTTTACTTTTTTTGAACTTAATTAGAATAAAAGAGTATCCATTGAATTGAAAGAAGAGTTTTAAATCTGATATTATAATAAAAAAGAGGCTGTAAGAAGTAAAATCAAGTCTCTGAGAATTGAATCTTTAAAAACGATCTCAGAGAGAGTAAAAGAAAAAAGGATCGGATAAGAAAAACGGGATTAATTCCTGTCTCGACCTCCCACACCATCAAGATATTAACGGCGCATCACAAAAATGGGGTTGTTCCATTTTCTTGGAACAACCCCACTCTTCTTAAATAAAAAAACTATTATAGTTACTGGTTAGAGTTCATCCAATCCCAATACACAACATATCTTTGTCTGTGAACATTATATAAAGGTTCCAATATTATATTTTCTTTTGCAGCCTTAAATATAAGTCGACCATCTATTCTCTTAATATCCTTTTCTATATTATTTTTATCAATGCTCAATGTTGTTTTGAGCGATGAAGGAATATTATAATTATAGGTATAATAGTCATTATACAGATTAGGATTTGAATAAGGAGCACTTTTTATAAAGTTTTCTGTACCCATTTCCCCAGCCAGAACTAATGGCCCATATAATATGGCTACTTTTTTATCGTTGTCAGGTGTAGTCTCCGTTCTTAACTTCATAGGATAAGTTATTTCTATCCTGTCACCATCTTTCCATTCGCGATTCAATATAATATAAGAGCCAGGAACTTGCTTTACCTTGAGTTTCTTCTCATTGACCTTTACCACTACATTCTTTGTCCATGAAGGATAGCGTAAGTAGAGATTCATTTTCACTTTATTCTGAGTATGTAAAGTTAACATTGTGCTTTCCTTTTCTGGAAAAAGTGTTTCCTGGGTGAGTTTTACCCCTTTTTCTTTCCATGTCAACTCTGAAGGAATAAAAAGATTCACATAAATTCCATTATCATGATGATAATAGATAGCTTCACCATATTTAGCATGACTTTCAAATCCACTACCTACACAACACCAGAAAGAGTTCTCTTTAGTACTATATACTTTATGAGCTCCGGATAACATTGGAAGGAAATAAGCGACCATACCGGTTTCTGGATCTTGCTGACCAAGTATATGATTATATAAAGCCCGTTCATAATAATCAGCATATCGTGGATTTGCATCCCAACAAAACATGTGGCGGGTAAGTTTAAGTAAATTGTATGTATTGCAGGTTTCTCCTGTATAACCGGTTAAATGTTCCGAAAGATGATTATGATCAAAGAACTTCTCTTTATCGCTATTACTACCAGTAACAAAAGAATGACTGTTCACAACATTATTCCAGAAGTTTAAAACTTCTTTCTTACTTTTTCCGTCATTGTTCAGTTCATAATTACGAGCCTCGGCAATTAATTTAGGGATAAAGGTATTAGCGTGTTTTCCTGCCAATTCATCTTTATCGTCTGCCAATGGTTCTATCATTTCATTATGGTAAAAGAACTTAGCCAAGGTTTCATATTTTATATTCCCGGTATAGAATAAAGATTATAAAAACATTCTCCTACACCACCAAATTCATTTCGAATCATTTTGCGACGAACCTCGTCACTCAATGGTATCAATTTATTATATGCCCAATCGGCCATTTTTATCACAACATTAAGAGCTTGCTTATTATCGCAATAAAGATATTGGTCTATTAACCCAGCATATATTTTGTGAAGAGTATACCACGGTGCCCAAACACCTTTGCCAGCAATATTGCGATCAATCAGTCCTTCTGGAAATGCACTTAAATATCCACTTTTGCCTAAAGCTAGCTGCACTTCAGCCAATCCTTTAACAAGTGAATCAGCCTTTATCTTGAAAGCATCGTTACCCGTAGAAGCATACATCAGAGCCAATGCAGAAAGAAGATGTCCGGTGGTATGTCCCCGTAAATCACAATCAAGGGATTCCCAGCCTCCCAATTTTTTCATCGTAAAGTATCCGCCTTCATTTGCACTGTAAACTCCCGCATTTGTTCTGAAGCTATGCAATAATCGTTTTGTATCAATAGACATCATCCAGGCAGAGTCTCTCATCATATTCTCACGGAAACGACTTGGAAGCAATTTTACTTGTTTCAGGTCAAAGCTATAAGCTTTAAGCGGTGCTGTTATATTTTCCTTTATTTTACCGTTATGTTGTCCCGGATACACGGATTGTGCTTTTCCGGTATTCCATCCAAAGAGAGACATAAGAATTACAAGTAAAGCAGTTCCTTTTTTCATTGCAATTACCATATCTACAATTGATTATTCTTCTTTAATTTCGCAAGACTTTTAATTTCTTTTGCTGTAGCAGGAACAAAATGCATGGCTACTCCCCCACTTGCTTTTACTGAAAAGTTAAGTACGCTATCTCCATTTACAATATATTTAGAAACACGCACATGTGTTTTAGTCTTAACTGCATCATCATCAGTATAAATGCTTGCTACATATTTTTTCCCTTTATCCAGGAAAGTAAGTGGAACAGTAACCTTACGTGCTTCTGTATTTGTTATGGTTCCTGCAAACCATTCATCTCCACTACGACGAGCTGTAGTTATATATTCGCCAATCTCTCCATTAATTACTTTTGTGTCATCCCAAACAGTCTTCACCTTGTCGAAAAACTCAATCTCTGGTTCACCTGTATAGGATGATGGTTGAGCATACCAGTAAAGAAACTGAAGCGGACTATAATAAACAACAGACAAAGCCAGTTGATGTGCATTTGTATTTTTTACACGTGAATTGTAATAGCAAACAGTATAATCACCAGCTCCGGCAAGGAAACGTGTAAAAGGAAGAGTAGTATTATGTGTTGCATCCGGCATTTCTTCATTGCCACGAATTCCCTCCTGACTCATCAGATTCGGATAAGTGCGACTGAAACCAGTTGGGCGATACTCGTCGTGAATGTCCACCATCAATCCGTATTCCGCACACTTCTTCACAGCTTCGTGCATCCAGGTAGTCCAGCGGTTTGAGCCAACCTGAACGAACCCAAACTTAAGGCCTTTCAATCCCCATTCCTTATAAAGCGGAAGAAGCGTATCAAGTTGTTGAAACAATGCACGTTGATTTACGTAAACAAACACACCAATACCTTTTGAAGCTGCATAGGCTGTAAGTTCCGATATATTCAAATCTCTGGTTTCAGAAACTTTTGCTGCATCCGAACTCATTTTTATTTCCGGGCCATACCATCCTGCATCAAGATGAATATATTGCAATCCTCTTTCTGCAGCAAAATCTACGCACAACTTAGCATCAGCCTGAGTAAGTTTGCCAACACGAATTACTTTTCCGGGCTTTATCCATGATGTATTCTCCAGTTTATTTTCCGGATTCAAGTTCAAAATAATATTGTTATGCTCAATTAAGTCTCCTGGCCGTTCAGCTGCCATAATTACTCTCCAGGGAGTTGAATAAGGAGAAATTATATCAACTTTATCATAAAGTGAAGCTTGTAAAGTATTGCTTTTTATTGCATTCAAGCGAAACTTCATACGAGAGTAATCAACCATTTGTGCTTCGGCAAGAGCCACTGTTAAACCATTCTCCAGTTTCAGAGTAAGCGGACGTTCACACTCATCTTTCCAATCCTTTAAAGGGAGAAGAGAATAAGGTCCTTGCGCCCATCGCTCATAATACGCCTGCGTATTCTCTGGAAAAGAGAACTGAGTCTGCTCACCGGTGATATGTAAGAAAAGCCCGTTACTTGTTTCGGGAAAGAAATAGCGCAAAGCCACGCCTTCATTATAAGCACGAACAATGATATCCATGCGGTAAGCGCGACGTTTATCATATCCATCGGTTGGAATGGCTGAATTTCCGTTTCCATATTTTTCGAACCTGAGAGTTAGCTGATTATAATTGTCCCTGATTATGCTTTTCTCACCATAAACAGGTTTCCAGCTTGTATCTACTGACGAGCAATCAGCTCCAATCAAAGCAAGATTTTCACACCAAAGATGGCAAGTATCATTAGGCACAGCCAATGCTGATTCGAACAATTGGTTTTCTATTAGAACGCCAAGCTCTGATTCTTTCATCACTTCTTTTCCTTTAAAAGAAAGAGTATAGTACATTTGCTTAGTTCCGGAAGTAATTTGCTTCTGATAGAAGGTAAATTCATAGGCACCATCGGGAGATTTTAGCTTTTGTTCGGTCTGCCTAATAATTGCTTGTGCAAATGCAATAAATGGCATTAAGCTAAATATCAAAGCAAAAAAGAATCTCTTTAAATCACACGTTTTCATTTCGTATTATTTTTGCAGTTTATATTTCTTATATAAACTATACGAATATAAGAAAATATATACTCAAAATAAAGCGCAATTAATTCTCTTGAAGAAGATTATTATTGGCAATCCATTTCAATGTCTATATTGTAAGGCTATTTAATCTCTTTCTTGTATAAAATTCTAGAGGTTATGTACGGAATAACATATTAAGTTAGTGAAAAATGTTTTTCTTTGCATTGAATTCTGATAAGTGAAAAGAATCTAAAGGAATTAATCTACGAAATAATATTATGAAAATCAATTTTTTAAAATGTCTCGCAGGAGTCGTTGTTTATCTGCTTACATCATCTTTTACTGTTCCTAATGGTGATTATAGCACAGTAAAAGTAAAAGCTCCCTTCCCAATGCAGCCTATTAAGGTATTCAATTATCCGAAACAAGATTTTCCAATTACCAATTACGGAGCCATTGAAGGAGGAGTTGCCGACAACACAAGAGCTATAGCCTTAGCCATTGATGCATGCAACAAAGCTGGTGGTGGACGAGTTGTTATTCCTGCGGGAACATGGCTTACAGGGCCTATTCATTTTAAAAGTAATGTAGACTTGCATCTTGACGAAAATGCAGTATTGCGTTTTTCTGATAATCCATCCGACTATTTGCCGGCAGTGCAAAGCTCTCTGGAGGGAATGGAATTCTATAATTACTCACCTCTTATTTACGCATTTAAATGTGAAAATATAGCTATCACCGGTAAAGGAACAATTAGTCCGAAGATGGATACATGGAAAATATGGTTTCCACGCCAGAAGTATTACATGACTGCGGCCGGAAAGCTTTACACAATGATGTCTACAAATGTTCCTGTTCAGGAAAGACAATTTGGAAACGAGGAAAACAGAATGCGTCCTTACCTAATACATTTTAACCGATGCAAGAATATCATGCTGGATGGATTTAAAATAAGGGAAAGCCCTTTCTGGTGCGTTCACATGTATATGTGCGATAATGGTATAGCACGTAATCTGGATTTAAAAGCTCACGGACATAACAACGATGGTATAGACCTTGAAATGACTCGTAACTTCCTTGTAGAAAACTGTATCTTTGACCAAGGAGATGATGCTGTTGTCATTAAATCGGGAAGCAATCAGGATGGCTGGCGCCTTAATACCCCCTGCGAAAACATAGTAATCCGTAACTGTTCCATTCTTCAAGGACACACGTTATTGGGACTAGGCAGTGAGCTATCAAGTGGCATCCGTAATATTTATATGCACAACTGCACTGCTCCAAAATCTGTATTACGACTGTTCTATATCAAAACCAATCATCGCCGGGGCGGATTCGTTGAAAACATTTATATGGAAAACATAAAAGCTGGAAAAATGCAAAGAGCTTTTGAAATTGATACCGATGTTCTATATCAGTGGAAAGATTTCCCGACTTACGAAACACGTATTACTCCTATTCACGATATTCACATGAAAAACGTTACCTGCGAAGAAGCTGATGCCATTTACGAGATAAAAGGCGATGAGAGACTTCCGGTTGAGAATGTAGAGCTAAAGAACATTCATGTAAACAATGTGAATAAGTTCGTTAAAAAGGTTAGCAATGCCAGGAACGTAAATGAAAAGAATGTAACTTATACGAAGTTAGCCGGAAAATAATATTCTAATGATAAATCTTATATAAAAAATGAAACGAATTTCTTATTTATCGCTTATAGGTGTGCTGCTATTTTGCTGCAACCTTACATTTGCTCAACAGAAAGTAATTAAAGTGGCTTGTATTGGTAACAGTATCACATACGGATCTGGCATTAAAGACAGGAACAAGGATGGTTATCCTGCTGTATTGGGAAGATTATTAGGGAGCGACTACGAAGTGCAGAACTTCGGAATTGGAGGAAGAACCTTACTTATGAAAGGTGATCGCCCTTATATGAAAGAACAAAAATTTCAGGATGCATTAAGCTTTCAACCGGATATTGTAACCATTAAACTGGGAACTAATGATACTAAACCTCAGAACTGGAAATATAAAGCGGATTTTAAAAAGGACCTTGTAACGCTGATCAATGCGTTCAAACAGTTGCCTTCAAATCCTAAGATCTATCTTTGTTTCCCAGTTCCTGCTTATGGTGTAAAATGGGGAATAAACGACAGTACTATTACTCGTGAAGTTATTCCATATATTAAAAGTGTGGCCAAAAAGATGAAATTGGAAACCATTGATTTACATACTCCAATGAGTGGACTCCCAATGTATTTCCCCGACCAGATACATCCCAACGAAGCTGGTGCCAATCGAATTGCCGAAGAGATTTATCGGGTGATAAGCATTCAGAATCAGAAGAATTAATCAGCAGATAACAATCGAGTAGGAGGAAAATGAAATAGTTTTCCTCCTATTTCATTTTCCGACCTCTCACACCACCGTACGTGCGGTTCCGCATACGGCGGTTCCTTATTTACGATACATTTTACTGTAATAGTCCAACATCATTGGATAACCTGCGTTTCGCAGTTTATCTGTATCAATTGCACGGTTAAGAATCGGGCTACCAGCTATTCGCCAATAGCCTTGTNCATACCCCCAGTTATGGGCATGCCAGCTATCAATACCGCAACGCAACAGATTGGTTATTCGAGTACTGACATTCTTCCAACTTTTCCATATACACATACGAAGCCGGCGACGGAGCCATTTATCTATCGCCTTCAGATGATTTTGCATGTCTGCCAGTTTGAAGTATTCCATCCAACCACGAATGAATTGATGAAGTTCGTATTTACGTTTATTGTAACCCATACCATTGCTGCGCCCTGTCAGCTCTTTCAAACGAGCTTTCAGTTTCATGTAGCTTTGGGGATGCACAGATAAACGAAAACCTGATTTATTCTTATAAAAAGAATAACCTAAAAACTTCATACCCCGCACATATCCTGCTTTCGTCTTCTCACAATTCACCCTCAGAAAGAGGGTTTCTTCGATAAAACGGATGATGTGATTCATCGTGCGGATGGCTGAACGTTTACTTTTGCAAAATATCATGCAATCATCTGCATAGCGGACAAACGGATGTCCTCGTCGTTCCAGCTCTTTGTCCAGTTCATTGAGCATTATATTGCTCAGCAGCGGACTAAGGGGACCACCTTGAGGAACTCCACGATGGCTTTCTTCAAATTTATGATCAGTTATCACTCCAGCACGGAGATATTTATGGATAAGAGAAACGACTCTACCATCTTTTATCCTGCGGGAAAGAATTTCTATCAGCTTACTTTGGTTGACTGTATCGAAAAAATTCTCCAAATCTAAATCTACGGCATATTTATTACCCGCATTAATATAGTTCTGGGCTGTTCGCAGCGCTTTATGCGCACTGCGTTTCGGACGAAAACCGAAGCTGTTGTTACTGAACTCTCGTTCATAAATTAGAGATAAGACTTGGGATATGGCTTGTTGGATAAGACGGTCAACTACAGTAGGGATACCAAGCTGACGCTTCTTGCCATTCTCCTTCGGGATTTCTACCCGACGGACAGGATTAGGATGGTAATCACCATCCATTAAAGATGTTACCAGTTCATCTTTATGGAGTTTCAGAAACGGAAGAAGTTCTTCTGTTTCCATTTTATCGACACCTCCACTGCCACCATTCGATACGACCTGTTTATAGGCCTTGTTCAAATTAGCAGGCGATAATATACGTTCCAGTAAATCATCTTTTGTAAAATGCACTTCCGTGAGGTTGTTTTCAGTAATCCCAATAAAAGTCTGCACTCCCACATAGCCTTCGGATTCCGTCCTATTCTTTTGCGGGCAGCTATCATTCACTGCTGATATTTTCGGCATTCTTCCCTTCATTAGGTTACATTCATTTACTTCTCACTTAGATAAGGTTCGGACCTTTCCCGAATGGTCGATTTTAAATCGGGTACTATGTCCTCGGCTGACTTCTCACGGCAATTGTTATCCGTGTTTCTGAAAAAAAACATCCACACGTCCGTGAGATCTCCCCAGTTATTAACTACTACTTTCTTCCCATATATCTGCCGGATTTACTCGCATACATCAGTATAGCATAGGACTTTGTTTTAGCGTGCAAACTCATCCATATATTTTGAGCCTTATATCCGGTTTCTGTTCGTCAGACCAGGAATTTGCCGCAGGCTTCCTTCAGATTCCACTTCACAATGGACACCCTTGCCTTAAGCTAACACTTCCAGCTATAATGGCGTGATCGGGACTTGCACCCTAAAGTAAATAGTTCATGCTGGGCGAACACTCAAAAAAGAATGGCTCAGTAACTTGAGCCATTCTTTTTTTATATCTGGCGCAAACAAGCTCTGTTCATTCACCAATGGATTGAATTTATTGNTGAATAAANTTNATCCATTGACCAATAAAATAAATTCATTGGCCAATAAATTCAGACTACTCTTTGAGTCTTTTGCAGCGTCAGCATTTCCTTTGGTACGGACGAGCGAATACTTTCCTTTATCATGTTCAATATTGTATAGCGCACAAAGTCTGTTTTTGTCACAATACTGATCTCGCGCGTAGGTCGAGGTATAGCAAATGGCCTGACAAGCTCTTTCTGTTCCTGACTAAGCTGGTAAGAAGCTAGTTCCGGAATAAAGGTAATTCCCTTCCCTCCTTCTACTATTCTCATAAAAGTTTCCATACTTCCCAAATGATAGGCAGCCTGATGGAGTTTTACCGTTTCGAGCTGGCAAAAACGCATCAACTGATCGCGGAAACAATGACCTTCATCCAAAAGCCATAGCCTTTCTCCACTGATATCTGTAGAACGAATCATCTCATTTTTAAAGATAGGTTCCTTACGGGCCACATAACCCAGAAATTGTTCATAGAAGAGTGTCTCGGCCTGCAAGGATTTGTCGGTCACAACTGTTGCAAGTATTGCCGCATCTACTTTTCCCGCAGCAAGGGCAACCAGTACATCCTGTGTTTTCCTCTCCGTAACCCGAATATCCAAATCGGGATAATCTTCCATCAATTTCGGGAAAAACCTAGGAAGCAGGTAAGGCGCTATAGTAGGCAATATGGCCAAACGAAAAACTCCTTTTATAGAGTGACCTTCTTCCTGCACTATNTCCTTTACCTTTGAAGCATGCTCCAACACCGCACGTGCCTGCTCTATAATTTTATATCCAATAGAAGTGGGCTGAATGGGTTGCGTACTCCTGTCGAATATCTTCGCTCCAAGTTCTTCTTCCAACTTTTGAACCATCGCGCTCAGGGTTGGCTGAGTAACCATGCAATGTTCTGCCGCATTACCAAAATGACGGAACCTGTCCACGGCAAGAATATATTCCAATTGTTGTATAGTCATACTCTATAAATTAATTATAAATCATAGATTTCATCTATACAAAGATAGAAATTATCGGTTGGAAAAGCATCCTTTCCAGTTTATCTTTGTATCAACAAAATAAAAATACAAATCTTTAAAACAAAAACAATATGAAAACTTTAGATTATATAAAATTAGATGCTTCAGCAGTAAATAACGTAGTAATATCTTTGCAACAATTACTTGCCGATTTACAAGTGTATTACACCAATCTGAGAGGTTTTCACTGGATGATCAAAGGTCACGATTTCTTTGTTCTGCTGCCCAGACAAATTTGGAAGTAATGTACAATGATTACAGCTTGAAACGCTGATGAAGCTAGCCGAAGCGTTCCTTAACCCTTGACGGTGTTCCGATGCGCATAAATGTT
>JGI20225J20221_1001800_pt2 | contig 13947 bp, 13 predicted proteins | sample BioMet4_FD_20221 | JGI IMG/M metagenome (IMG submission 20221) | reverse complement strand
TATGCTTTTCCACTTCTTTCAGCTGCGCGTCCGTAAACTCATCAAGCGCCGCCTGCGCTCTGGGCTTTGATTCCTCCCAGTAGATACCGTTGTAGACGATGTAATCCGTTGCCGGGGAATACCGGACATAGTCGCGGCAGAACTTGGCGAAAGCATACGCCTGACCGAGATCTGAATAGTCCGCAGGCTTTCTCGGCGTTGGATTGTTGTAATCCTCCGGCGGTATGTATCCGTCCTGCTGCGATACCTTGCCGCCAAACTTTATGGCGCTGCTCCAGATGGTCTGCAGTTCCTTGGGATCAAGCGGAGGATTGCAGGCCTCAGCTTTCTCGGCGAATCTGCGCTTGGCTTCATTGGTATCGCCGTAGCGTTTGATGATTCTCCCGGCGATATGTGACATAGTGCTGTTACGCTGCCCTTCAGGGATAGCCTCATCGAAATCCGGCTCCTCGGCTGGTGCTGTTATCGGCTCCTGTTCAGTTGCCTGCGTTTTCATAAATTCATTCAGATTCATCTTTGGCACCTCCGTGATATTCAACTACAGGACTTTTTACACCGAAGAAGAATCTGGCCGAATCCTTGGCATTCGTATCGAAATACGGGAAGAATGCGATTACGGAATCTTTCAGGCTGCGGTAAGCATTGCTGTCCGTAACAGGCTCAATGGGAAAAATCACATGGAACCTCGGTCTCGGACTATACTTGTTTTTCTGTTTCATGTGGTGCCTGCTGTAGATGACGTAGAACGGCACTCCGGGGAATGCTTGCTCTACATCTTCGGGCGTTACCCATTCTTCCGGATCATCTGAGTGGTCGTTGTCACAGTCGAACGGCAGACAATCGGAATTGAGAAAATCGTCGATTGCCCTGTGGCTGTTACGGTACTCGGCAAAGACCTGATCAAAGCAGGCGGCAGCTTTCAATTCGTCTGCCGATGTGATGATGTGCTTGTCGGGATAGCATGTATTGAGCGGATTATCCCTGCAGTTTGCCGTATAAATGGTGATGTGTTTCATTCGGGCGTCCTCCTTTCAAAAGTTTGTTCATGGCGTTTTTGCTTCTTTCCGAGGACGTCAAGTCCTTCACTATACGGAGAAAAACAGGCTGTTTTGTACAGGTGATTTTNAGAAATGTTTNTTGAATTTTTTCTTTGCCGCNNCCAGTGATTCCATNACGGCATTGACCGTGGTGCCTTCCGCAGCGGCAATTTCCCGGAGCGTCATGCCATCCGCTTTCATGGTGAGCCGCCGAAGCTGAACGTCTGTCAGGCAGGAAAGCGTATCGCTGATGTGCTGCTGTTCCTCTTTGCGGACGAATACTTCTTCCGGCGTCAGGCGGTATGCAAGGGAATCGCCCTCATACTGCATGGCTTCGATGTGATATGGGCAGTGATAACGTTCCTTGCGGTCGGCGTTTGCCATTTCCCGGTCGTTTTCAAGAATGTAGGCGGCAGTTTCTTCTGTGACCTCCACCAGCACAGTGGAACCGTCCTCCAGCCTGTAATTGATAAACATATCCGTTCCTTTCCGCCTGAACGGAAAAGAGCCGGAATGCATAAGGGCGGCTGAATAAAAGAGCCTGACTGCATAAAAGGGCACAGTTATCCAGAGGTACCGATAGTCCTCCTGCCTTGCGGCGGTGTTGACTATATGTATCCCGGCCCTATACGTAATCAGGCTTTCGATATTTTGTTTGGAGGAGTTACCTTCCTCTGTTCCTTACCGGGAAAATCAACCCCTCTTACTTCCCACTGGAGATAAACGAACGATTTGAGCGGATATTTGGACAAAAAAATATCCCCTGCCGGAGGGCAGAGGAGTTGGTTCAGGCTTTTCATCAGCAACTTGAAAAATTCACATTTTCGTGATATACTTTTTATATGTTGTTTTGCATGACACGGGAGGTGCCTTATGGCTGTTTCATACAAGAAACTATTTCATATGATGATAGAAAAAGAAATGACAAATGCGGAGCTGCAGCAGAAAGCAGGTTTTTCCGCAAACATCATCACACGCCTTAAGCGCAACGGTTATATCTCCCTTGAGAGCATAGAAAACATTTGCCGGGTAATGGAATGCGGCGTGGATGATATACTGGAATTTGTGCCGGATGATACTATAAAAAACGGAGGAAAAGTTCGTGGCTAACCTATCAAAAATTAAAAGAGAACGGATGCTGGAGTTCCTTGAATCCTTAAAAGCCGAACATACTGATGACAAGAGCATTCGCGCATTTACAGAAATTGAGAACCAACTGCGTGATAAAAAATATGGACTTGTTTGGGAAGAACATACAGAGCATGTTGACAAAATGCTCGAAGATAATATTCCTATTTTTACTGAAGATAAAGATAGAAAAATTGTTAGCTCTGCGGATGATACATATAATTTTCTTCTTGAAGGGGACAACCTTCAGTGCCTTTATCTTCTGGAAAAGACGCACATGGGGGCTGTTGACATCATATATATAGATCCTCCATATAATACAGGAAATAAAGATTTTATATACAATGATTGTTATATTGAGTCAGAAGACTCTTACAAACATTCCAAATGGATTTCGTTTATAGAAAAAAGAATTAAAATTGCTTATCGTTTGCTTTCGAAAGATGGAATCATGTTTGTTTCAATCGATGACAATGAAATGTTTGACCTTAAGCTTTTGCTTGACGAAATATTTTCGGAGGAAAACTTTATTATTGCGCTTCCGAGAATAACTAAAAAAAGTGGTAAAACCACTGGTTCATTTTCAAGAAATCATGATTATGTCCTTGTATATGTAAAGGAAAATAAAAATATATTCAAAATGGAAGAACATACTGATCCGGCATTTTCATATGAAGATGAATGGGTGTCAGAGCGAGGAAAATATAAACTCAATCAAACATTAGACTATGACAGCCTTTCGTATAGTGCCAGCCTTGATTATCCCCTTACCGTCGAGGGCAAGACCTTTTATCCCGGTGGCAATATTGAGGATTGGAAAAAACGACAACAAGGAAATCATAAACGCGCCGATTGGGCTTGGCGATGGAACCAAAAGCTGTTTGATTTTGGGTACAAAAACGGATTTGTTGTAATCAAAAGAAAGGATGACGGCAGCGCACGCATATATACAAAAACATATTTAAATGCAACAATAAAAAAAGAATCTGGAGATCATTATTCTATTGAATATAAAATTCGCACAAAGCCACTTAGTTCAATAGGGCTTACTGAGAATATTTATTCTAATGATAATGCAAAGAAGGATTTAAAACCCTTTGGATTGCAAGACGAATTTGATTATTCTAAGCCTGTTGAACTTATAAAAAGGCTCATAAAGAATCATTTTAATAAAAACGCAATTATTTTGGACTTTTTTGCAGGTAGCGGGACAACTGCTCAAGCTGTTATGGAGCTAAATATTGAAGATGGCGGTCACCGGAGATTCATTATCTGTACAAATAATCAAAACAAAATCTGTGATAATGTTACATATCCGCGTTGCAAAGGTGTGATTACAACATATGCCTACAATAAAGCCGATAAAACAGAGCTGTTGTGTGAAAAGATAAAAGTATCCGATCTTAATAATTCTTCTCTTTATGACAAAATAGCAGAGGTCAAAAACGAGCACAAAGCAGAATACAAAAAATTTACAACGGAAATAAAGAACGAGTTTGTTTATTTATATGGAGTAACAATTTACAAACAGCTTGCAGGTCTTCCTTACAATATGAAATATTATAGATGTGATTGGACGCCTCGCAAGCCGGAAGACTATCTTTTGAGTAATGCTCTCTGCCTACACATCCGAGAGATGATTGAATTACAGAATGGTATCGAAGTCGATCAAAAGAAAAATATCCTCATTTTGAATATGGATGACTTCAAAAAGACCGTAGGTAATCCGGAAATATACGCACAGGCAGAAAACATCTGGATCAATCAGAATATGATACTGGGTGCTGAAGAATTGGAACTTCTCAGTGCAAAAGGATACAAATACATTCCGAAAGAATTTTTCGGTCAAGAATTAAAGGAGGCGGCAGAATAATGTTTACGGCAAAGCTATTTGATTTTCAAGCGAGGCACGAAGAGAGTCTGCTGGCAAAATGTGCCGACCATGAAGAACTTGTTCTTTCCGCTCCCACGGGCGCAGGAAAGACAGTTCTCGTATCTAAGTTCATAGATGACTATCTGGATGAGAATCCGAATACCGTCTTTTTATGGCTCTGTCCCGGCGCGGGCGGACTAGAAAAGCAGTCGCAGGACAGTTTCAAAGAAGTGACATCTGGCGTCCCGGACGGCGATGTGTATGCTTTTATCAATGAGAGCAATCCTCGCGGCAAGGTTTTCTTTATCAACTGGGATAAAATTAACCGGGCCTCGAATGTTGTTCTTCGTGAAGGAGAGCATCGTGACCTGATGGGCAAGGTGCTGTTCTGCCATACGAACGGCATTGATATATTCATGCTCATAGATGAGGAGCATAAATACCAAGAAACGGCGAATGAGTACGTCGGCAATATCCAACCTGTCCATGTGCTGCGTATTTCCGCTACTCCTGTTAGCAAGGGGGATCACACGGAAATAATCCCGGACGATGAGGTTATCAGCGCAGGTCTGATTGCAGCCGGAATATCTATCAACGAGGGCGTTTCTGCTGCCATTGAGGATAATAACAAGCTGGACGATGACCTGCTTTTGCTCGATTTGGCAGATAAAAAGCGTAAGGAAATACAAGCGGAGTATGACCGCAGAGGACTGAAAATCAGGCCGCTCGTGCTGATCCAGTTCCCAAACGGCTATGACGAGTGGATTGACCGTGTAAAACAGGCACTGGAGGATTTAGGGTATTCTTCCACCTCCGGTCTTGTTGCGTCTTGGTTCAGCGGCGATCACCCGGATAACCCGGATGAAATCAAAAAGCTGAATGGTCAATATGCGTTCCTGCTGTTCAAACAGGCGATTGCCACGGGCTGGGATTGCCCTCGTGCAAAAATTCTTGTGAAGCTGCGTGAAGGTGGCACAGAACGGTTTAATATACAGACTGTGGGACGTGTGCGCCGTATGCCGGAGCGCAAACATTATAACTGCACGCTGATCGATAATTGCTATGTATATACGCTTGACAGTGAGTATGCTGAGGGACTTACAAACAGTATAGGCGATTCTTTCTATACCTATCTGTATAAGCGCAAATTTGAAGCGCCGAACATTGTTCTTCAGAAAGAATCACTCAACGGCAGCGACCGCTATGCAGTTAATCCTGAAGCGGTGGTTAAGGTTATCCGTGAGCAGATGCTGACGGATTGTGATCTCGACAAAGACGGCAAGTTGGACAAGCATGAAATGGAAGTCAGCAAGGGCTACGTTTTCGGCACAAAGCTGAAAACAGAAGCCATTGAGGGCGTCGCACGGACTACGCATGATATCCGTTCTCTGAATCGTATCTTTGGCGGAGAACATCAGATCAGTAATCACGATGATGGCTTTATCATACGTGACGCAAAGCGCCGTATTGCTCGTGCTATAGGCATTGACGAAAACATCTCCAACAATGCGCTTCGTGTGCTTTTTGGTCCGATTGATATGCAGATGTCATTGTTCTCGGAAGAAGAGATTGCTTTTGAACGGGAGCATAAGCTGATTGACGGCTTGAGCCTTCGTGAATACAACGCTTTTCTCGTAAACAACCGAGAACGTCTTGTGGATGTATTCAGCGGTGTCAGCGCAGGCCGTATAGCGGAAATTGAGCAAGCGGATATTCTTACTACGGATTGGGCAATTCCGAGAGAGCAGTATTACAAGCAGCACAAGCGCATTCCAAGCACAAAAATCATGGGTAGGAACCCGTTTGTGGACTATGGTAACAATATTCTTATTCAGCCGAATCGCACCTTTACAGAGATTTCCTTCGAGGATTGGTGCGAACACTATGATGCGGTGGAATGGTGCTATAAGAACGGAGATAAGGGCGATGAGTACTTTAGCATCGTGTATCGTATGGCTTTCCGGCGCAGCAACTTCTACCCGGACTATATTATTCAGTTAAAAAACGGCGATGTATGGATCATTGAAGCCAAAGGCGGCATGACCGCAGACGGCAGTTCCAACAACATCGATAAATATGCTCCCCGCAAGTTTGATGCCTTGAAGGAATACGCATCTCGGCACATGGAAATCAAGTGGGGATTTGTCCGAGCAGTCGGCACGCAGATTTATCTTTCAAACACTGAATGGGCGGAGGATGTAACTAATAGAAATGTGTGGAAGCCAATTGAAGTGTTTATATAATATATAATCTGAGGTATCGGTGCAATGAAGGTAAAAATAAACGATAAGATCCTGCTCCCACAATATGCTAAATCTCTCTCTGCCATAGCAGCTATACTTTCTCTTATTTTAACCGTTTTTGATATAGAGCAAAAATGTAAAATTGTTATTGCAGTTTGTTTTCTTGCTGTTTTTATCACTGTGTGCCTTGCTTTATGGATCTATGCTAACAGATTACAAGCAAAAGTTCTTAAAATTAATGGAACAAAGGTAACCATAAAATATAGTGATCTCTTTTCTGAAGCAGGAAATAAGATTATTGCGTTCAATGAGTATTTTGATGCAACGGTAGACGATAAAATTATTTCTGAAACATCTCTAAATGGGCAATACATTAACGGTCATGTACAAGATATAGATGAACTGAATAACAAGATATCGTCTGATCTACGTTTAAAAAACGCTATAGTAGAAGCTAACGTAAACCGAGCATATGGAGGTAAGACCACTAAATATCGGCTTGGTTCTATTTGCCCAGTAGATGATTTCTTTCTGTTGGCTTTTACACATTTTGATGATGATAATCGTGCATTTATATCCCTTGAAGATTACATTTCTTGCTTAATGCACATGTGGAGTGAGTTAGATGTGGTTTATGCAGGGAAACCTATTGTTCTTCCTCTATTGGGAAACGGAATAACAAGATTTAATAATGCAGAGGTGAAGCCACAGGATTTACTCAAGTACATTATTATGACCTTTAAGATTAGTAAAGTTAGATTTGGAAACACATCTTCCCTAACTATAGTTTTAACAAATAATATCAGGAATGAAATAAATTTATACAGCATACAGGAGGACTAAAATGGCTTATAAAAACAAAACTTATGTCGCATTTGATGGTGATAACGATATCAGATATTACAATCTCATGAAGGCATGGAAGCAATCAGACAATACCGATTTTAATTTTTACGATGCTCATGATTTAAACAATGCCAGTGATACAAGTAAACCGGAAAGTATAAAAAAGCAGCTTGCAGAACGAATGGCAAATTCTAAAATCTTTGTACTTTTGCTTGGCGAAAAGACAAAATATCTTACAAAATTTGTGAAATGGGAAGTTGAGCATGCATTATACTTGGGTTTACCGATTATAGTAGTAAATATTAACAGGAAAAGAGACGCAAATTGCAAGTGCAAGTTGGACACTCCGGTAAAACGGTAGCGGGGGTTCAGGCAGCGTAGACGCTGTCCAGGAATGCTTCGAACAGCTCCTCCGGTGTCTGGTAGCCGAGCCGCCTGCGCGGGCGTCCATTCAATTCATCGGCAAATGCCAAAATCTGCTCTGGAGAGAACTCCTCCATAGAGACGCCCTTTGGAATAAAACCCCGCAATAGGCCGTTGTGGCGCTCATTTACGGGCCGCTCCCATGACGAGTACGGATGTGCAAAGTATATCTCCGTGCCCCACTCTTCAACCAGAGCGAAGTCTTCAAACTCCGAGCCGTTGTCAACGGTAATACTTTTGAAAACATCGGAAAAGCGGTTACCATATTCGGCATGGAGGGCCTGCATGGCGGTTTGCACTGCTTCGCTGGTCTTGCTTGGAATACGCATGGCGATATAGTTGTCAGTCACTCTCTCAACAAGGGAGAATACGACCGCTTCTTTGCCGTTCCGGAGTCCAACAACTGTGTCAGCTTCCCAGTGACCCAACTCAACACGGGCGGCAACCTCAGCGGGGCGTTCCTCAATGCTGCGGCCTTTGGGGCGTTTGTTGACATGGCTCTTTCCATTGGAAACCTTACGTTTTAGAACATCGGGGACTTCAAAGACCGTGAGCGGCAGATTGCCTGCCTCCAGTTCATTGTAAAGAGTCTTGGTGCAAACAATTTCATCATCTCGGAACAGTTTATGTAATCTTGCATAGCCAACACAGGCGTCCAGAGACCAGCTGTGCTTTCGGACCATCTCAACTACGAACGCCACAAACTTGGAGCAACGGAGAATGGAATGGTGCTTTCTGCATCGCTCTCTGTTGCTCTTGTAAACGGATTGACCCCGCTTGGCACTGTATCCGGGAGCACGACCCTTCCGGCTTTTACGGGGCGGTGTGCCACGTTTCAGCTCATTCTGCACCGTGCCGTGAGCACAATTCACTTTGCGGGCAATGGCTCGATACGAAAGCCCTAATTTGCGCAGTTCCTGAATGGCACCACGTTCTATAGGACCTAAGTGCTGTCCTCGCTTGCGTTCCGGTTCAGTTGTGATATAATCTTGGCAGTCCATAGTGATTGCCCCCCTTGGTATTTGGTGTCTTTGTCGTTACCATTTTACCATGAGGAAAATCACTATGGATTTTTCTGTTCAAGTGTCCAACTTCATCTTACAACCGGCCAAAGTGAAATAATTGAACGGTATGGTTCAATCGAGGCGGTTGATGTAAAGAGCCTTTTGGAGTCCATTCACGTTATATACGCTCTAATGGATGATGAATTGTCGCGTATCCCTGCTGATTTGATTCCTAAAATTGAGAATTGCTTGTTGGAAAATCTGTTTTCAAAGTTGGAACAACTACAATCGTTCTGTGAAGAAACCGATTCCTATTTTGAAAACTATGGTCGTGAACCATTAGAACCGTTTGACGATACTCCTGTGGTAATTATCGACGATATTGGAGTATAAATTGTGGTTGATTCGAGTTGCCCATTATGTTTATAACCTCAATTAGCAAGTTCAAGTGCTGGATGCGAACACGACGCTGCCCGCACGGTTCACATCCAGCACAAAAATCAGGGGATGGACTCGCGTGGGGGCCGTCGTAATCGCATCTCTTTCCCGCTCCAGCGCCTCCAGCGGACAAGCCCGCAGCGAAAGTGCCAGAAAGCGAGCCGGTTTCAGCATCCTTCAAACCATTTTCAGTAGTCTGAATTAAGCTAAAACCGGCCCGCTTGGGAGAGCGCACGGTTCGCATCCGTGAGGTCGAGAGTTCGAGTCTCTTTGGGTCCACCAGATTTGGGATCGTCTGTAAAAAGACGATCCCGATTTTTTTATGCCGTGGCGAACGCAGCTGCTGCACGGCCTCCGCCGCGCCGTTTGCCGCAGTGCGGCGCGGCAGGATTGCTCATTTGCGGATTGCATGCGCGGGCGTTTTCGCGTATAATAACAAAATAGGGATATCCTGAAGAAAAGCTGAGACCGCGACGCGAAGCCCAAGGGCCTGGCCCATTATGCGGACGGCAGCCGGTTACAGGGGATCGCCGCTCTATAGCAAGGAAAGGCAAAAAATGAAATTTACGGATAAACTGATTTCCCGCGCAAAGGACAACTGGAATCAGCCGACTGCCTCCGTCGCTTTTTTAGGCGACAGCGTTACACAGGGCTGCTTTGAGATTTATACGGATGCGAACAATGAGATCGTCCCTGTTTTCGACCAAAGCGCGGCGTACGAAACCGATTTCGCGAAAATCATGTCGATCCTGTTTCCAAACGCGCCGATCACGATCCTGAACGCCGGCGTCAGCGGAAGCAACGCCGTTCACGGGCTGGAAAGACTAAAACGGGATATTCTCCCGATGCGGCCCGATCTTACGGTCGTGTGTTTTGCGCTCAACGACTCCGCGAACGGAACGGAAGGGGTCCCGGCGTATATTTCTGCCCTGCGCGAGATTTTTCAATCCTTGCGGCAGAATCAGATGGACGCTCTTTTTTTAACGCCCAATATGATGGCCACCGAAGTAGACTGCNGCATNGNGCCCGGCGTGATCCATGANGCGGCGGCAGCCTGTGTGAACGTTCAGAACACGGGCGTGCTGGACGCCTATATCAGCGCTGCGAAGCTCCTGTGCAAAGGAATGTCCGTTCCCGTATGCGATTGCTACGGCATCTGGAAAGACTTAAATAAAATGGGCGTAAACACAAACGCGCTGCTGTCCAACCATATTAATCATCCGACCAGGGAAATGAACTGGCTTTTCGCGTATGAGCTTTCCAGGGCAATTCTTTCCCTGTAGATCCGGGAAATCGGAACGGCTGACGCGCATCCGCCGCTGGCAATCGAGCAGCATATAAAATAAAAACCGGCGGGGGGCTGTTCCGGGGCGGATACCGCTTGCAATCCGGGTAGGACAGCGGTACAATAGGCACAATTGAATAACAGGGGAGCTTGCGGACCTTAAAACGTCATGGCAGGCTGAGAGGAAGGATGAGCCTTCGACCCTTAAACCTGATGCGGATAATGCCGCCGTAGGAAGTCGCGAAACATTGATTTTTTACAGGGGCTGCCGGGCAGGCAGCCCCTGTTTTTTCTTTTTGAAGGGAGGACGGATTTTCGCCGGAGACGGCGGCGGGCCGAGGGGGAGCGCCCTGGGCCTGGAGTGACAGCGATGGGAAGCCGTGTTCCGGCGTGAGAGGGGACCAGAGAGTCCCGACCGACCTTCCGGCGGCACCGCGGGCGCGGAGCCGCGAAATATCAGGAAGCGCTGCCGTGTTTCGCGCCGTTTCCCAACTGAAAGGAATCTCTCAAATGAAAAACGTCAACGTCAAAAAACTCGCGCTGTCCGGCCTTCTCTGCGCCGCCGCCGTGGTGGGAAGCCTGTTCTCCTTCCCGGTGCTCGGGAGCAAGTGCGCGCCCGTGCAGCACATGGTCAACATCCTCTGCGCCGTCCTGCTGGGCCCGGGCTACGGCCTGGCCGCCGCCTTCGCCGCCCAGCTGGGCCGCAACCTTCTCGGCATCGGCAGTCTGATGGCCTTCCCCGGCAGCATGCTCGGCGCAGCTCTCTGCGGGCTCGTCTATGAAAAGACGAAGAACCTGCCGCTCACCCTGGTCGGCGAGGTCTTCGGCACCGGCGTTCTCGGCGGCCTGTGCGCCTATCCGGTGGCCGTGCTTCTCATGGGCAAGAACGCCGGAGACATCGCGTTTTATGCCTACGTCGTCCCGTTCTTGATCTCCACCGCCGCCGGTTCGATCCTCGCGGGCGTGCTGGTCTATTCGCTTAAAAGGACCGGCGTCCTGCCGTCCATGCAGCGGAAGCTCGCGCAGTAGGAGGGAAAATCATGTTTGACACCATGCTGGAAAACGTCCGCAGAGTCCATCCGCTCATCCACAGCATCACAAATTACGTCACGGTCAACGACTGCGCGAACATTCTGCTGGCCTGCGGCGCGTCGCCGATCATGGCGGACGAGCCGGCGGAGGCCGAGGAAATCACGACTCTGTGCCGGGGCCTCTGCGTCAACATCGGCACGCTCAACAGCCGCACGATCCCGGCCATGTTGGCGGCGGGCAGGAAGGCCAACGAGCTGGGCCATCCCGCCGTTCTTGACCCCGTGGGCGCAGGCGCGTCGGCGCTGCGCACGAACACGGCGCTGGAGCTGCTGCGGCAGGTGCGTTTTGCGGTCGTCCGCGGCAATATGTCCGAGGTTCGGACGCTGGCCAGGGGCAGCGGCACCACGAAGGGCGTGGACGCCGACGCCGCCGACCGCGTCACAGAGCAGACTCTGCCCGCTGCCGTTTCGTTCGCCAGGGCCTTCGCCAAAAACACCGGCTGCGTCGCGGCCATCACGGGCGCAATCGACATCGTGACGGACGGCGAGCGGGCGTTCTGCATCCGCAACGGCCACCCGATGATGTCCGCCGTGACCGGCACGGGCTGCCAGCTCTCTGCCCTGACCGCGGCGTTCGCGGCGGCGAATCCCGGCCATACGCTGGAGGCGGCGGCTGCCGCGGTCTGCGCCATGGGGCTGGCGGGCGAGATCGCGCACAGACGGCTCGGGGAGCTGGACGGCAACGCCTCCTACCGAAATTATATCATCGACGCCATCTGCAACATGACGCCGGAGGAACTGGAGAGGGGCGCAAAATATGAAGTGCGATAAAAAGAACATGCTGCTCTACGCCGTCACCGACCGGGCCTGGGTGGGGCGGCAGACGCTCTATGAGCAGGTCGAAGCCGCGCTGAAGGGCGGCGCGACCTGCGTGCAGCTCCGGGAAAAGGAGCTGGACGACGAAGCGTTCCTGCAGGAGGCGATCTCCATCGGCGCCCTCTGCCGGCGCTACTCGGTGCCGTTTTTTGTGAACGACAACGTGGACGTCGCCGTCCGCAGCCATGCCGACGGCGTGCACGTGGGCCAGGCGGACATGAAGGCGCAGGACGTCCGCCGCCGCGTGGGAGACGGCATGATGATCGGCGTCTCCGCGCATACGGTCCGGGAGGCGCTGGAGGCCGTCAAAAACGGCGCGGACTGCCTCGGCGCGGGGGCCATGTTCACGACCGCCACGAAGGCCGACGCGGAGGTGCTGTCCATGCAGACCCTCCGGGACATCTGCGCCGCGGTGGACGTGCCCGTGGTCGCCATCGGCGGCATCAGCCGGGACAACATTCTGCAGCTCTCCGGCACCGGCGCCGCCGGCGTCGCGGTCGTCAGCGCGATCTTCGGCGCGAAGGATATTGAAGCAACCTGCCGGGAGCTGCGGTCGCTTTCACAGAGGATGGTGAACGCATGAAGCTGCAAGGTGCGATTTTTGACTTCGACGGCACGCTCTTCGACTCCATGTACGTCTGGGACACGGCGGGCGCGGACTATCTGCGCGGCCTCGGCCTGGAGCCGGAGCCGAACCTCGGCCGGACGCTCAAGACCATGAGCCTCGCGCAGTCGGCGGCGTACCTGAAGGAGAAATATCATCTGAAGCAGACGGCAGAGCAGATCACGGACGGCGTCAGCCGGACGGCGGAGCACGCCTATTTTTACGACGTGCAGCCGAAAAAAGGCGCGAAGGAATTTGCGCGCCGCCTGCAGGAAAGCGGCGTCCGGCTCTGCATCGCCACCGCGACCGACCGCTATGAGATCGAGGCGGCGCTGGCGCGGTGCGGGATGGGCGGCTTCTTCCCCGAGATCCTGACCTGCACCGAGGCCGGCAGCGGCAAGGACGAGCCGCAGATTTTCCGAGAGGCCCTGCGCCGCCTGGGGACGTCGAGAGACGACACCCTCGTTTTCGAGGACGCCTGTCACGCGATCGAGACCGCGAAGGCGGACGGCTTTACCGTGGCCGCCGTATACGACGCGCACGAGGAAAAACAGGAGCGCATCCGCAAGGCGGCGGATTTTTACCTGAACGACCTTACGGATTTCGATTCTTTCCGGAAGCTTGTTTCGGCGATCTAGCCGAAACCTTCAAAGCGGCGGACCGGGGGCACCACCTTCCGTCGCTCAATAAAAGTAGTGCTGAGTAAGAAAGGAGAAACATGAAAACAGCATTATCCATCGCTGGCAGCGACTGCAGCGGAGGCGCCGGGATTCAGGCCGATCTGAAAACGATGACCATGAACGGGGTGTACGCCATGAGCGCGATTACGGCGCTCACGGCGCAGAACACCACCGGCGTACAGGGAATTCTGGAGGTCACTCCCGAATTTCTCAGTCAGCAAATCAACAGTATCTTCACGGACATCCGCCCGGATGCCGTGAAGATCGGGATGGTCTCCTCGGCGAAGCTCATTGAAACAATTGCCGAACGGCTGCGGTTCTACAAGGCCGAGCGGATTGTGGAGGACCCCGTCATGGTCGCGACCTCGGGGGCCAGGCTCCTGGAGCCGGACGCCGTCGAGGCGCTGACAAAGAAGCTGCTGCCGCTGGCGGCCGTCGTCACGCCCAACATTCCCGAGGCCGAGGTCCTCTCCGGCCTG
>JGI20225J20221_1002427_pt5 | contig 13951 bp, 19 predicted proteins | sample BioMet4_FD_20221 | JGI IMG/M metagenome (IMG submission 20221) | reverse complement strand
AGGTATGGCGCTGAGTAAGGAGCAGACAGCCCTCCTCAGGAAGCTTGGTCTCGCGACCGACTTCTCGACTGGCATGACGAACGAGCAGTACTTCAGGATCGACGACGTCATGAGCGACGAGATGATGAGGCATGGGATCAACTCGACCGGTGACGGGCTCAACGACTACGGCGAGCTCTGTCGCAGCATCATCGTCTCCCTGCCGGACGACTAGCCCATAGCCACACGACGCACCACCCGAGGCCCTCGCGAGAGGGTCTCTTCCTTTGCTGCGTTACCGGGGCGCGACCCTCCTATCGTCGGGGCATCCCTGCCCCGACATGCCGAAGAGGAGGTACGAAATGCCAGGTGCTGCATCAACCGAGGGCGAGGACGGCAAGCCCCAGGACCCCAAGGCCGGCGAGGGAGCGAGTCCCCAGGACCCGGAGCAGGACCCGAAGCCCCAGGAGGGCGCGGACGGCGAGGGCGGCAAGCCCCAGGACCCGGACACGCACGAGGGCGACNCGGTCAACCGCCACCAGTACGACCGNGACATCGAGCGCAGGGACANGNAGATCGCGGAGCTNAGGGAGCAGGTCAAGGCCCAGAACGACGCCAAGGCCGCCTCGGGTGACGCAACCGCCAAGNTGCGCCAGGAGCTCGACGAGTTCAAGGCGCAGCTCGCGAGCGAGAAGGCCAACACGGCCCTCACCGCGGCAGGCTGCATCGACCTCGAGCTAGGGNGCGAGGCGCTTGCCAAGTTCGACGGCGACGTGGCAAAGCTCGCGGAGGCAAAGCCGTACCTCTTCGGGGACAAGGACAGGACCATCCGATCGACAGGCGGGAAGCCTGCCGGAAGCGCCACCGGGCCCGCGAAGAGCATCCGCGACGCGCTCAGGGGCTAGAAAGGAAGACAAATGGCAACCACACTCGCGGACCTCGCCGCCAACTCCCAGGACAAGCTCGTCCAGGGGTTCGTGAACGAGATCATCACCGACGACTACCTGCTCGGCGCGATGACGTTCGACGACTGCATGACGCCGAGCGGCACGTCCGACCTGACCTACACCTACAAGCGCGTGAAGACCCCCATGACGGCCGCGTTCCGCGCCCTCGAGAGCGAGCCCGCCAAGACCGAGGTGTCCATCGAGAAGGTCACCACCAACGTCGGCATCCTCGCGGACGCCTGGCAGATGGACCGCGTCGAGAGGGACGCCGCCGAGGACCTCTACGAGCTCAAGCTCGAGGAGTCCAAGAACGCCATCGTCCGTGCGTTCGACGCGCAGGTCGTGTCCGGCAAGAAGGGCACCAACGCCTTCGACGGCCTGGCGACCATCCTCTCGGGCACGTCCACCGAGGCGACCTCGGCAGTGGACCTCTCCACCCTCGACCAGGCCAAGTCCCTCGACTTCGCCGACGAGCTCGGGAACATGCTGTCCGTCCTCATGCGCACGCCCGACGTGCTGCTCGTGAGCAGCACCATGAAGGCCAAGCTCGACTCCATCGCCCGCCGCATCGGCATCGGCACCGCCACCGTAGAGACCGCGGGCGGCACCATCACCACCTGGGACGGCATCCCCCTGCAGCCCCTCAAGGACGGNGCGCTCACGACCAACGACATCTACGCCGTCTGCCTCGGGCTCGACGCCTTCCACGGCATCACGCTCAAGGGCGGCTCCGCCATCACCGTCACGCTCCCCGACTGGACCGCNCCCGGCGCCGTCAAGTCNGGCGACTGCGAGTTCGTNTGCGGCTGCGCCCTCAAGGCCACCAAGGCCGCAGGCGTGCTGCANCCGAAGGCCGCNGCNTAGCGCCATGNCNGCNCCNGAGCTGACATACGCCNNCTACNCGGNCGACGCCTACCGCGGCAAGCTCGGGGNGGNCGCCTTCGCGGACGCCCTCCCCNTCGCGCGCGCACGNCTCGTGGCCATNACGGGCGAGGACGTGCCNGACNGGTGCTCCGNNGCGTGGTNNNTGGCGCTNTGNGCCATGGTCGACCACGTGACCGGGACCGACGGCAGCCACGACGGCCTCAAGAGCCAGACCATCGGCGGCACCTCGAAGACGTGGACCGACGCCCAAGCGGCCAGGGGAGACACCGACGCGGTGGCTCCGTGGCTCACGGGCACGGGACTGCTCTACTGCGGCCTGTGCGGGAGGTCGTGACATGGCCATCGAGCGGGACACCGTCACCATCTGGCACAACGCGGGCACGCCGAAGGCGGCCGAGTGGCACCGCACCATCGTGACCAACGTGCGCGTCGACTGGTCCGCTGGGAGCGTCCCCGGCTCCGTGGGGGCTACCACCCAGGACCAGATGACTGCCTACCTGTGGTCGCAGCCGACGATCGCCGCGGGGGACCGCATCATGGTCGGCCCGTCGTCCGAGGCGGAGCCGCCCATGGCGGCGATGCGCGTGTCACGGGTGCAGCCATGGACCGACGACGGCCGCTTCGAGCACATGGAGGTGACGGCGCGGTGAGGATATCCCTTAAGGGCATCAACCTCGGCAGCGTGCTCCCCGACGAGCGCAGGAACCTCAACGCGGCACTCGGGACCGTCGCCGAGAACGCCCTCGCGGACTGCGAGCGGTTCGTGCCGTACGACACCGGGGCCCTGCACAGGTCCGGGCGNGCCGNGCTGTCCGACGGCAAGGCCACGCTCGAGTGGGGCGGGACCGAGGACACGAGCCGCTACGCACGCAGGCAGTACTACGACGGCTCCCTGCACCACACGACCGCGGGGACGTGCTCCCACTGGGCCGCCGCGGCCGCCGCCGTGCGCGGAACGACCTGGGCTGCCATGTTCAGGTCCGCGATGGGAGGCGGCAGGTGACCGACGTCACGCAGGAGGTCGAGTCGTGGGTCGAGGGGATACTCTCCCCCGTCCCCGTAGCCGTTGGGGAGTTCAGCACCATCGTTGAGGTCTCCGCCCAGATCCAGCCAGCACCGACCCAGGCGGTCGTGCGGAGGTACCTGGCCGGAGGTGGGGTCTACCAGTACGGCTGGGAGCTGTACCTCAGATGCCACCCGTCCGACGAGCGCGGGCGCATAGACGCCATGGGCGAGCTCGCGAAGGTGGCCGACGCCATCGACCGCAGGGGCTACCCGGAGGCGCCCGACGGAGTCACCTGGTACGCGCACGAGGTCACCGCGCGACCGAACAAGTTCAGCACCAACGAGGACGGCACCGAGGACTACCAGATGATCGCAGTCCTCACCTACATCGAGAGGAGCCAGTGATGGCAGACACCACGGCACGCGTGCTCATGGGCACGTGGGAGATCCAGCACTACCTGACCTTCAAGGGCACGGACGGCACGTTCGGCACGCCCCTGAAGGTCACCGAGGACACCAAGGCCGACACCAAGGTGGACGACTCGGAGTACAAGCCGAAGTATCTCGACCGCAAGGAGATGCCGAAGTACGTCATGGGCCGCTCCCTCTCCATCGAGTTCGAGCAGGACGCCATGATCCCCGGCGAGGTGCAGAGCGTCATATTCGCCCACGAGGACGAGGTCAACATCCCCTGCCAGTACATGCGCACCATCAACTACGACCCCGCAACCGGCACGGCCTGCCCCGCGGCGGCCCTCATCGCCAAGCGGGCCGAGGCGACCCTCACCCCCGACCCCATCTCGGGCGACTCGGGCGACCCCGCGAAGGTCACGTACACCGTGAACAAGAGCGGCGAGTGGGAGTACGGCACGTACGACCCGGCCACGAAGACGTTCACCGCCAAGACCGCCTAGACCGCCCGGCAGACGGACGTGGCATCACCGAGGCCGCCCCTAGGGGCGGCCTCTTCGTTACCCCGGCGGGACCATGCCACCAGCAGACGCAGACGGCATGGAGGCCATATGGGCGACACGATCACGCTGGACATCCCCGAGAACCCGACTCTCGCGGTGAGGGTCGGGAGGCGCACGCTCCACCTCGAGCTGGGGAACATGACCTACGCGCTCGAGTGCAAGGCGTGGGTCGACCACCTCCAGGCGATGACCGGGAAGACGGACGAGCGGGCGGCCTACGACGCCATGCAGGAGATCGCGCGGGAGGGCGCCGACATCGTCTCGAGCGCCTTCGTGGAGCCCGATGCCGTGGACGTGCTCGTCGGCGGACGCGACCGGCTCAACATCGTGCGCATCGTGGCGGTCATCCGCTTCGTCCTCGAGCACACGACGGACCAGAGGAGCGTCGAGGCCATGACGTCCCGAATCGCCGAGTTCGCCGACACGGGCGACGAAGACTAGGCGATGGACTGGCTCACGCGAGACCCCCCATCGAAGGTGAATGTGTGCGGCGTCCCTGTGCCCATCAGGACGGGCTGGAAGAGGGCCGTGCGCTCCCTCGTCCTCCAGGGCGACAGGGACCGCATCCCGCTCGTGGATGCCGACGAGATGCTCGGATCGTGGTTCTCGCGCGACGGCGTCATCCCGCCGGAGGTCCTGGGGCACTGGTACGAGGCGCTCACGGCGGCCCTCGGGTGGCGCGACACGGCGATGCGGACGGCCCTCCCCTACGGGGAACGGGACGCGGGGCAGCCGCGCGCCCGCGTCTTCGACTGGGAGGCGGACTCCGGCATCGTCGTCGTGGACTTCCGCCGCATCTACGGCATCGACCTCGCGACCGCACAGATGCACTGGTGGCGCTTCGCGCTGCTGTTCGACGGCATATGCGCCACGCCGGGCTCGCTCGTGTCCACCGCCATGTCCGCCCGACGGCCCATCGGGAGCGGTGCCGGAAGGCCCGAGCGCGATGACCACGAGAGGGCGGCGGCCGCCTGGGCGTTACCTCTGTCGGACGCTGAGGCCACGGAGAGACGCAACGCCCGCGTGAGGGAGGCGTGGTAGCTATGGCAAACGAGATGGTCACCTTCGTCATCGACGCGGACGACACGGACTTCAAGGAGAAGGTCGAGGCCCTGGGCAAGGAGGCCGCGACCCGCCTCGAGCAAGCGAGCAAGGGCCTCGGTGACGTCGGCAAGGGGCTCGGCGAGACCGAGGAGTCCGCGAGCGGCCTGTTCGGCGGCGTCAGCACCAAGGCCGCGGCCATGGCGGGAGCCGTCGGGGGCCTCGTGTCGAGCATGGCCACCGCAGCGATAGGCCAGTTCCAGCAGCTCGCGTCCGAGGCGATGGCCGCCAGCGACTCGACGGACAAGTTCAGGCAGACCCTGGACTTCGCGGGCATCGACACCTCGACCATCGACGACCTCACGCAGAAGACCCAGGACTACGCGGACAAGACCGTCTACGGGCTCTCCGACATCCGGAACATCACGGCCCAGCTGGCATCGAACGGCGTGCAGGGACCCGAGCAGCTGGCCGAGGCGCTCGGCAACGTCAACGCCGCGAGCGGCGGCACGGCGGACACGTACTCCCTCCTCGGCCTCGTGCTCACGCAGACGAACTCGGCCACCAAGCTCACCGGCGACAACTGGCGCCAGTTCTCCCAGGACGTCCCGGGCGCGGCGGGCCAGGTCAAGCAGGCGCTCTCCGACATGGGCGCGTACACGGGCGACTTCGCCACCGCGATGGAGAACGGCGAGATCAGCTCGGACGAGTTCAACCAGGCCATCATGAGCCTCGGCATGACCGACGCGGCCCAGCAGGCCGCCACGTCGACCACGACCTTCGAGGGGTCGATGGGCCAGCTCCAGGCGTCGGTGGTCGGCCTGCTCACGGGTGGCCTCGACGTGGTGAAGCCCGGTATCACGGGGTTCGTCAACTTCCTCGCGGGCGCGATAGACGGCATCAGGGCGGCGTTCTCCGGAGCGTCGGGGGCCACGACCCCGTTCGTCGCGGTGCTGTCCGGGATCGTCCAGGCGTTCATGTCTGGCCTCAAACCCGCCCTCGATGCCGCACAACCCCTGCTGCAGGCGCTCATGACGCAGTTCCAGACCCTTGCGTCGGTGGTAGGTCCTCCGCTCCAGCAGATGCTCACGGCCCTGCAGCCGGTGGCCCAGTCGGTCGCCAACGTGCTCGGCGTGGCCCTCGGTGGGGCGATGACCGTCGTTATGTCCGCCGCGAACGCGCTCATGGCCGTCCTCAACGTCGTCGCGGCCGTCGTGATGCCGCTCCTGTCGGCGGCCGTGCAGGTGCTCGCGCCCATCTTCACCGCCGTCTTCGGCACGGTCGGAGCCGTCGTGACTGCGTGCACGGAGACGATCACCGGCGTCTTCGATGGTGTCGTGTCGTTCCTGTCCGGCGTGCCTGGCTCGATCGAGGGCTTCTTCTCTGGCATCGGTGACGGGATCGTCGCGTTCTTCGCACCGTTCACGTCGGGGGTCACCGGGGTCTTCGACCGGGCGACCTCCTTCATCTCGGGCGTGCCCGGAACGATACTCGGCTTCTTCTCGGGAATCGGAGACGGGATAGTCTCGTTCTTCGAGGGCATACCGGGGAAGGTGTCGGAGATGTTCGCGAACATCCACGTGCCGAGCCTGCACGTCGATGGATCGTTCAACCTCGACCCACTCAACTTCTCCCTTCCGACCATCGGCTTCTACGCCAACGGTGCCTACGTCGACTCCCCAACCATGGGCGTCTTCGGCGAGGCCGGTGGCGAATACCTCGTCCCGCGCGACACGACGTACATCGGCCAGCTCGCGGGCGACATCATGGGCATGCTCGGCGGGATGGCGTGGTCCGGCAACGCCGGCGGCAGGACCGTCAACCAGAGGTTCGAGCAGACGATCCAGGCGTCCGACCCCTACGTCACGGCCGCCATCATCAACCGGAACGCGCTCAGGCTCGCGGGGGCGATCTGACATGCACGAGGTGGAGTACGCGGAGCTCTCGTTCGGCGGGACCACGCTCAGGCTCGACGGGCTGGACGCCCCCGAGCCGCGCGACGGCCTCATGGTCACCTCCGAGGGCATCGAGGGCTGGTGGGACTCGCCCGACCTCAAGGTGACCCAGGTCGAGCGCGTGACCGGGGACGGCGCCCACGACGTGCCGGAGGGGGAGATCCTCTACGCGGCCCGCACGGTCGTCCTCCACGCCTCGGCGGTCGGCCCCTCCCGCGCCGGAACCCTCGCCGCCATGGACCGCCTCAGGGCATGCATGGGGCGCTCGGTCAGGCTGCGCGTGGTCGACGAGACGTCCGACACCTACGTGGAGGGCCACGCGTCCCTCGCGGTGGACCAGTCGGGGAAGTGGGACCCGCACTGGCAGCTCGCGACGCTCACGTTCGGGTTCCCCCGCCCGGAGCGCCTCTCGACCGCCTCACGGGTCGGCCTCATGGTCCCCGGCGCCCCGTCGACGCAGGGGCTCGTCTGGTCCGAGGCGGGCGTGCTCCTGTGGCCGCTCTCCTACGGCAACGCCGCGGCGACGGCGTCCGTGTGCACCGTGGCGAACCGCGGGACCTACCCGGCGACCCCCGTGATCACGGCCGCGGGCGACATGCCGGACGGGTTCGTCCTCACCGACGTCGCGACCGGCTCGCAGCTCGCCTACGGCCAGCCGGTACGCTGGCAGCCCGTGGTGCTCGACTGCCGCAGCCGCGTGGCCACCGTCGCGGGCGTGGACGTCACCCGCGCCCTTACCTCGCGCGGATGGCCGTCCGTCCCCGCGGGCGGCTCGCTCACCCTCGCGCTCACGGCCTCGGGAACGGGCCAGGTCGAGGTCTCGTGCCATGACACCTACATCTGATCGTGATTGGAGAACACCATGTCGGTAGCTTTCGGGATCCCACAGACGCCGGACGGCAAGGTCGGTACCACGGTGTCAGACATGCGCCACATCCTGGCGGCCCAGTGGGCCTCCACGGGCGTCGTGGACGGGCTCGCCGTCTCCGGCACGACGACGCTCGCCTACGAGGTCGCCTCCGGCGTCGCCGTGCTCTCGCGCGGCGACTCGGACGGCAAGGTGCTCGCGTGGTTCCCCGGCGGGAGCACGCCGGCCGTCTCGGCGGCCAACGCGAGCGACCCGCGCATCGACGTCGTATGGCTCTGCGCCCACGACGCCAGCCAGGGGGACGCAGACAACCTCGTGACGCTCGGGGTCACGCAGGGGACCCCCGCGGCAGCACCGACAGCCCCGACGATTCCCACCTACGCGACGCCCCTGGCCCAGATGCTCGTGCCGGCGGGGGCCACCACGACGGCCAACGCCTACCGGGCCACGCCCGTCGGCTATGCCATCCCGTACGGCGCGAGCCTGGGCAAGCTCGGGGACACCACGTGGTCCCAGAGCTCCGACTACGACTCCGCCATCACGCTCCCGGCGCATACGATCCACCTGCCCACCCAGAGGCTCGTCTCCGTCGAGGTCACGGTCACGTGCGCGTCGCTCTCGGGCTCCGACGGATCGGTCTACGTCCACCTCTACCTCGACGGCGTCCTCATGCGCACGTTCGAGCACAGGACGTTCCCGTCGAGCGCGACGAGTGGCTTCTACCGTGACGTGTGGACGGTGCCCGCGGGCGACCACAGCGTCTACGCGACCATCGTCCCCGGAGTGGCGAACTTCCACACCTACGGCACGGGGGACGCGAACGGATGGGCCGGGCAGCGCCTCATGACCTTCGACGAGGGGGTCTCCTGATGTGGCGCTGCTACCTCATGGACACCATGACCGGGCTCCTGGGCGCGCCCCTGGACGTCCCCAGGCTGTCGTGGGACCTCACGGTCCCCGACTCCTCGCTCTCCACGACAGACGACAAGGGGCTCGGCGCCATGGACGCCACGGGGCTCTCCCTCCCCTGGGCGGACGTCCCCGCGACGGACGCCGCTGGGCGCAACTCCGCCCTGGCGCCGTCGCGCCGCTCCGTCTGCCTCATGTGGGACGAGGGCGACGGCTCGGCGGCCGTGCCCGTGCTCGTCGGGGCCATAGGGCAGCGCACCGACGGCGAGCGCGACACGGGCTTCGACCTCTCGAGCCCCATGGCCATGCTCGACGACCGCATCGCCGTGCGCGAGGGGGCCTACGGCACGTCCGCGGGGTCGACCTCCACGGACGCCGTCAGCCTGTCCGGCATGAGCCTCCGGGCCATCGTCTGCGAGCTCGTGAGGCTGTGCACGTCCGCCAAGCCCGGGGGGACGCTCCCCATCGACCTGCCGTACCTAGGCGAGGCCGGGGGCCACGAGAGGACGTACTCGGCCTACGACGTAGCCAACCTCTCGTGCCGCCGCCTCATCGAGGCGATCGCGAACGTCTCGGGCGGCCCCGACGTGCAGCTGAGGCCATACCTCGCCGACGCCTCCCACGTGCGGGTCCGGCTGGTCGCCGGCTCCGACTCCGAGCCGTGCCTCGCCCAGGAGGGCATCGTCCCCACGCTCACGTGGTTCCCGGGCGGCGGGACCATCCAGGGCCTCAAGGTCGCACACACCGGGCCCACGATGCGCGTCTACGGGAGCGGGGCCGGAAGCGACGTCGCGACCATCGGCCACCTCTCGGAGGACCTGTCGCTGTGCTCGGCGACGGACCCCTGGCCGCTCGTCGAGGCAACGAGGTCCGACACTGACTGGGGCTCCGCCGACCTCGTGCGCGCCCACACGGACGCCGTCCTCGCCGCCTCGGCCGCGCCCCTCGTCCAGATCCAGGGCGACGTCTCGCTCGGGGACAGGGAGGTGCCGCGGCCCGGGGCCATATGGCCAGGCCAGATGGTCGACGTCGACCTATCGGGACACCCGTCGATGCCCGACGGGACGTACCGGCTGCGGCTCATGGAGGCCACGGGCGACCAGTCGGGCACGGTGACGCTCACGTTCGATCCCATTGCCGACCCGTGGGTCGACCCGTCCGTCTACAGGTAGGGGGGAAGGATGATCCACAGGAAGCTACCGGGGCTCATGGACGAGGGCGAGGTGCTGACACGGGCGACCCTCTCGGCCGCCAGGTCCTCCGAGTCGGCGAAGACGAGCCCCTCCGGCTCCATCTCCGTCACGAACGCTGACGGTACGCGCACCGTGCTCGGCGCGGTCAACTCCTCCGGCTCGACCATGGCCACCCACGTCGGCGACACCACGCCGCCCGGCGTGCCCACGGGCGTCACGGCCTGGAGCGGCGACGGCTCGCTGCACGTCTCGTGGGACGGCACGCTCACGGGAGGTATACCCGCCGACTTCGACCACGTCACCCTCCTCGTGGACGGCGCGGCCTTCGCGACGCTCGCGGGGGCCGGCAGCGCCACGTGCAACGGCATGACGATTGGTGCCACCGTCTCGGTGACGGTCACCAGCGAGGATGACGTCTGCGCCGATGACGGCACCGCCAGGCACAATGTCTCGGCCCCATGCACAGCGATACCCGTCATCGTGACCGACGTCGCAGACGGCCTCTCCAGGCTCATCCGCGAGACCGATGACGGAGTCGACGTGGGCAAGTCGGCGGACGGCACGACCTACGCCGACGGTACGAGCGTCACCCGGCAGGGGACGGACGGGAGCTTCTCCATCCTCAAGATGCTCTCGGGCGTGCTGACCTCCGTGGCGAGCTTCGCGGAGGACCTCATCGAGCTGGGGAGGAACAGCGCCTCGTCCATCATCAGGATGTGCGGCGGCAAGGTCGCGGTGTCCGCCGTCCCCGATGGGAAGGGCAGGTACACGGGCATCCTGAGCGGCGACTACGGCGCGATGATTCGCAGCGCGAACGGGACCGCGAGCGTGGGCGTCGACGGATTCCAGGACCTGATCTCGATGGTCTCGGGCAACCTGCAGGTCGACGACGGGACCGACGCCCTGACGCAGGTGTCGATGAGGCGCTTCCTCACCGCCGTCGAGCCCGTCGTACTGTTCAGCGGCCCGGCGACCACTGGGACCGTCACGCTCACGGAGACGGCAGCGGGCTTCAAGTGGGTGACGGTCTTCTACCACTACGGGGCCGTGTTCAGCTCAGTCATGCTTAGCGACCCGGACAGCAAGACAGCCGCTCTGTACCTGATGCTCTTGAGCGGGGCGGGACTGTGGATCAAGACCCGGAGCCTGCTGATATCCGGAACCGCCCTCACCAACTCCGGGCAAGCGGCGAACTACTGCGTCGACATGTCTTCTGGCGCGTGCGTCTACCACGGGCTATACGACACTCCCGAGATAATCATCGACCGCGTCGAGGGCAGGAGGTGAGGCCGGTGGAGTCGATGACGCTCAGCGAGACGATTGCGCTCTGCATGCTGCTCATAGCGATCGTCTCGCTGCTGGCGAACCTCTTCCGCAGCAGCAGGCGCGAGGCTGCGGCGCAGCAGGCGATATCCGACCAGATAAAGAGCGTGGTGGACGGCCTTGCCGACGTCCGCAAGGTGCTCACGGAGCTGAGGAACGACTTCGCGGGGCATGGCCAGCAGCTGGCGGGTCACGGCCAGCAACTTGCGGCGATCAGCGAGCGCGTGGCGAGCGTCGAGCAGCGTCTGACGCGCGTCGAGGACAGGTGCGACGCCCGGGGACCGGGCGGCACGGACTAGCACAGGCACCACGGCCGCGCCATCCGGGCACGGCCATATCACATAGGAGGAACCACATGAACAACCTCATGAACAGGCAGTGGTGGGCCGCCGCCGGCACCCGGTGCATCAAGACGGGCGCGCAGGCCGCGCTCGGCACCATCGGCGCGTCTGCGGCTGTCATCGGGCAGGTCAACTGGGAGGTCGTGGCGGGGGCCGCCGCACTGGCTGCGGTGGTGTCGCTGCTGACCTCGCTGGAGGGTCTGCCGGAGGTAGACTCGGGCACGACAACCACGCCCGTAGCGACGGCGGATACGGCTCCCGTCGTGGATACGGCTGCGACCGCTGACGCTGCGACTACCACGGCCCCCGTCGTGGTCACGGAGAGCACCACGGCGGTTACAAGCCCCACTTCTGCGGTTACGAACCCCACCACGACGAGCACCGATGCGGCATCTGTGCCTGCCGCGACCACGGCTGCGACCGCTGACACGACCGACACCACAACCGACAAGGAGGCATAGCCGTGGCATCCCTTGATGATGCCCTCGACGTGGTCGATGCCTACTGCTCGGACGACTCGCACGGGTACGAGCTGCGCTCGCGCGACTTCGACGCGGGGACGGACTGCGCGGGCCTGGTGACGCTCTACCTCAGGCAGCTCGGCTACGCGGTGGGTGACGACCTGCACACGGACACGATGCGCGCCGACCTCCCCGCGCTCGGCATCCCGTGGCACGACGGCCTCGACGGGCTCGCGCGCGGCGACGTGCTCCTCACGGCCCGGACGCCGGGGCACACGGTCATCGTGGACGTCCCCGGCACCTCCTTCTGGGGCGCGGAGGGCGACTGGGACGGCAGGCCAGGCGACGGGGCGGGGACCGAGGTCGAGCACAGGGGCTGGTACGACAGGCTCGACGGGGGATGGGCCGGATACTTCAGGCCGGCCACGACAGCGAACGACACGGGCGACAGCGCCCAGGAGGAAGAGGAAGACATGAACGAATGCATCGTTGACTTCAATGGCACCGGAAGGCTCGTCTGGATCGACGGCGCGGGGGTGCCGCACTGGCTCGACGAGCCGGACACCGCCGAGTCCGTCCGCATGGTCTACAGGCTNAAGAGCGGTGGCAAGGAGATCCCGGAGGGAACCATCGGCTCGCCTGACGCGCCCTGGATGAGCCGCTACCTCGAGGCCCACGGCGACGGCTCCAGCGAGCTGCCGGCTTTCACCAGCGACCACAAGTAGCGCACTTCATTTTTCTGACCACGATCGAGGTGCCGTCGTGCATCACCAATCGCCGATCGTCATAAACAACCGCGTTCGTGCATCACACGTGACATCGGAAGGCCCTCACCCTGCGGGGTGGGGGCCTTTGCGTTGCTGGGGCAAACGTCTAGAGGTTATGCTCCTTGCAATACGTCTCGCCCTTTTCCGTTAACACATATCTGGAATACCTTGCCCCGTTGTCTAAAGCAGGTGGTGCCCATTCAACGATTATTTCTGTTGTGGTCGGGCGGAGGTACTCCTTGTCTACTAGCCGCATTGCCGTGTCCAGATCCTTCTGCAAATCAAGCTCTTCTCCCGCGGCTTCTACCACTGCCCTCAGTACCCGTTCCTCGTCCTCGTCGAGCTGCTCCATGTCTCCACCTCCTTTCCTCATGCCCGAGTCTCTTCCTCATCATGAACCAGTGCGCACACGGTCTCTGGCATAATTCCCCCTCCCACCACAGGAGAGACGATTCAGTATCTTATGACCTATCCACCTCGCTCTTCGGAACTCTTCGGATTGTAACATCAATAATGAAAAAGGTCAGACACCATATAATGGCATCCGACCTGCTGTTTTCTATGGTGCGCCGTGTGGGGGTCGAACCCACGACCTTGGGATTAAAAGTCCCCTGCTCTACCAACTGAGCTAACGGCACGTTCCGTTCCGTGCAAACGGCGCTATTCTACCACGCGGGTCGAGCCGTTCTACTCCCATACCCACTGACCGTTGACAAAGACATCGGTCTCGGCACCATCGGCATCAACGCCCACGATGCTCATGTCGTCGGTACCAATCATGAAGTCCACGTGCGCGGCGCTCTGGTTGACACCTCGTGCGAGAAGCCCGTCCTTGTCGAGGCTTATCCCACCTTCGAGACACTCAGGAAAACCCAGACCAAGGGCAAGGTGACAACTCGCGTTCTCGTCGTAGAGCGTGTCGTAGAAGAGGATGCCCGACTGACGTATGGGCGTGTTCTTTGAGATGAGGGCGCACTCACCAAGGCGGCACGCATTCTCGTCCGTCTCGATGATGTGACTCAGCACCTCGCGACCCTGCTGTGCGTCAAACTCGACCACGCGACCGCCTTCGAAGCGAAGCCAAAAGTCACGAATCATGTTGCCATGGTGGATGAGTGGCATGGCGGCGTGCACCACGCCACTGGCCCGCATGCGATCGGGCGAGGGCCTTTGGCTGAACATTTACCGGAATTGGCCTACGGTGTAGACCCCACCCGCCCGCCGAGCAATCGCCGTCTGCCACCCGCAGTAAGGAAGGGGGGTTGGTACGGGTGCCTCCGTCCAGAAAGTCGGAGCGGCGCTG
>JGI20225J20221_1002422_pt1 | contig 13970 bp, 8 predicted proteins | sample BioMet4_FD_20221 | JGI IMG/M metagenome (IMG submission 20221) | reverse complement strand
TCCCCAGCCACCACGAAGTTTCAAATCATCAATCCATTTAATGTTCTTCATAAACTTCTCATTAGAGATTCTCCATGCTCCAGAGAAAGAAGGGAATATTCCCCATCTGTGTCCTGGTGCAAGTTTTGAACTTCCGTCGGCACGCATATTGGCTGTAAACATATAAGTATCACTCCAATTGTACTGTAAACGTGCGAAATAAGATAGTATAGCCCATTCTGAAGCACTTGTTCCTGTTCCAGTCCAAGATATCTTATTTGCAGCATTAAGAGTCTTTATATCTGAGTCGGCATAATTGCTTCCACTGATGTAACTATGACTGTATTTACTCTGAGTGTAAGAACTACCAGCCATGGCATCAAAGCGATGTTTTCCAAACTGTTTATTCCAATTCAACACATTATCCCAAACAAATACAGTTGTAGAATATCTTTCATCATATCCTGTTCCATAAGTATCACGTCCATACTGTATTTCATGAGGATCAAGGAAATTAAAAGTATTACCGTTCTCTCGATCAAATGTAAGTGAACTTGTGAAGTTAAGTTCCTTAACTGGGGTAACAGTTATTTTTCCTGTTGCTAGCATCTTGTCATAGCGACTCTTGTCATCTTTTGAACGTGCAAGATTCTCAGAAGGACTACTAATGTTAACGCCATAGAAATTATTATAATACTGTCCAGGATGGTCAGGATCCCACACAGGAGCATAAGTAGGTGTATTTACAATAGCGGCAATTACACCACCACGATTGGCGCCAGCACCTGTTGTTATATCTGTTCCAAGATATGTATAATCTGAATAAGCGATGTTTCCGTTAAATTTCAACCAGCTTTTGATTTCATTCTCTACNGANGCTCTGAAATTATAACGTTTAAAATTAGACATTTTCAACACGCCNTTCTCNCCNACGTAACCTCCAGAAACATAATATCTNAANTTNTCANTACCATTTGTTACNGACAACTGATAGTCTTGCACATTACCNGTGCGATANACCTCNTTAGCCCAATCTGTATGATCAGTTAATCCATCAGGAAGTTTNACTGTTCCGATNTCATTCATAAGATCTTTATATTCCCATGNATTCAGNACCTTNTCATGATCANNAACNTTATTCCATGCATAGTGAGCATTAAATGAAATCTTAGCNACACCATTNTTNCCCTGTTTGGTATTGATAATGATAACNCCGTTGGCAGCACGNCTTCCATATATNGCTGCACTTGATGCATCTTTCAACACCTGCATATCNGCGATATCATCAGCAGAAAGNAAATCAATACTTGTCAATGGNACACCATCAACNACNTATAAAGGAGAGTTTGAACCGTTTAAAGAAGTAGTTCCACGAACACGTACCGTTGGACTTGCTCCNGGTTGNCCNCTAGCNTGNCTTATCTGCAATCCAGCAGCTTTNCCCTGCATTCCTTNTGCGGCTGAGACGATTGGACGTGTATCCAAATCTTCTGTAGAAACAGNNGANACAGCGGTTGTNACATCTTTACGTTTCACNGATCCATAACCAATAGCNACAACTTCTTCAAGAAGATTTGTCTCATCTTCAAGCACAATCTTCATTCCTTGAGTTGCCCTAACNCTNTTTGTTTTATATCCAACATAGGAAATATCAAACACAGCATTCTTTCCTACTTGAATAGAAAACTTGCCATCAANATCGGTAACAACACCATTTGTTGTACCATGTTCTTTTACTGTGGCACCAATGANAGGCTCATTCTGNTTATCGATNACTTCGCCTGANATACTCACCTTTTGTGAAAAAGCTGATACAGACAAAAGCAACACGAAGANCAGAATTGANAATCTTTTCATCGTTAATAAATTGTTGTTTGCTTTCATTACTTAAACTAAAGTTAATAATAATTGTTTAGATTCAAGGCAAGTTTNTCACTTGTCNATGGCAAAGTTANCTNCTTTTTAAATATATANNCATGACGCAAAGCATAAAATGTGGACTTTNATATTANNATNNNAAATTTATANNNTTGATATTCAAGTNNTTAANTAAAANCTACAGCAATNTTTTGATATAGATTTTANNCGTGATTATATAGAGNTTATTGCATAAAATAAANCTCNTTAATTTTTATTTTATCATATTTATATATATCTTTGTCCTTGAATATTAAATCAAAACTCATGAAACGCAGATTAATACAAACGCTAATACTATTATCTATTTCTTTATGCACACAAGCACAAAGAATAAATCTAGATTCTTTATACAATTGTCTTGACAATGAAATAACGAANTCAGAGAANTATATAAATCAGAGANATCAACGTATCNANAATATTAAAGCTAAACTCGCAAGGACTTCCGCAATATTGCAGCGTCATCGCCTTTCATGGAATCTTTTTAAAGAGTATCAGGCATACATGAATGACTCCGCTATTCATTATCTCAACTATTGTGTAGATATAGCATATAAAACCAAACAATCTAAATTGCTTGTAAACGATTACATTGCCCTCATTCATCAATACGCAGCAACAGGCTTTTACAATGAAGCTTTGGAATACCTTAAATATATAAATGGCAATAAACTGAGTGGGCAACAACTTATCGACTATTATGCTTGCTGCAACCACCTGTATGGTGAAATGGGATGTTACTCCAAAGACCCAAAACTTAAAGATCGTTGTTTCANACTATCTNNNATTTTTCGTGATTCNNTATACAAAAAGGCTTCNCCTAACTCCAACATATATCTTTGGCGCAAGGTATCAGAACTNACTACAGACAATAAATACCGTGAAGCCATGAAAGAGTGCGACAAGTGGATGAGACAAGTAAAGCCGAATACTCACGACTATGCCAATATGGCTTTCTTNAGGTCAGAGATCTACAAAGGAATGCATAATATCGAGCTCTGCAAATATTGGTTGGCAATATCTGCTATTTGCGACATTCGAAATGCCGTTATGGACCAAGCTTCATTATGGAGTCTTGCCAATATGCTGAGCAGAGAAGGTAACTTAGAACGTTCAAATAGATATGTAGAGTATTCTTGGAACTGTACACAGAGATACAATACCCATTTGCGCAGTTGGCTTATATCTCCAGTCTTAGGAGTGATAAGCGACACATACAAGACTAATCTCAGAAAAGCCAATTATCAACTTAAAAGTCTTATTGGTGCAGTAAGTCTTCTTTCAATATTTCTATTGGCTTCATATATATATGTATATCACAAGAAAAGACAACTTTCAATAGCCAGGAACGAACTTAAGACTATAAACAGGAAACTAGAGAGTTTAAATTCAAAACTAAGCGGAAAGAATGAAGAACTTTCATCATTAAACACTAAGCTCAGCGAAACCAACAGACTGAAAGATGAGTATATCGGGAAATTTTTAAGTGCATGCTCTGAATATATCGATAAAATCGACAATTATCGAATAAAGATAAACCGCAAGTTAAAGGCTAACCAGATGTCTGATTTGATGAAGATGACAAGTTCTGACCAACTGAAGCAAGATGAAATCAAAGAACTTTTCGATAATTTCGACTCTGTATTCCTCAACATCTTCCCTAATTTCGTTGTAGATTTTAATCTGCTTCTCCAACCGCAACATCGCATAATTCCACCATCTAAAACTCAACTTACAACCGACTTGCGCATATTCGCATTAATAAGATTGGGAATAGAAGAAAGCTCTAGGATTGCGGAGTTCCTGCGCTATTCGCCAAACTCTATCTATAATTACAGAGCACGTATAAAAAGCAAGGCGCTTTGCAATAGAGATGAGTTTGAACATAAAGTAAAAGAGATTGGAATGGACATGTAGCAGCATCTTATTTTCAATTAAAATGCTTGTTTTTCAATTATTTATACTACCTTCGCAACAGAGTTTTATTAGCATTACAACANTTATTTATAAAAACGCAANGTGAATAAAAGTATTAAGACCGTAATTCTTGATTTCGACGGAACTCTTGGCGACTCCTACAACATCATAACAAAGACTATGATGCAGACAATTGCTGAGTTAAAACTTGAATATCGCACACCCGAGGAATGTGCAAAAACAATTGGGCTTCCTTTAGAAGAATGTTTCACAAGCATCATTCCTATGACCGATGAAATGGGGAAAAAATGCACAGAGACATACCGTCTCATATTTAATGACAACAATATTCCGGGAGCAGTAACCCCATTTCCAGGAGTTATAGAAACTCTTAAGAAATTACACGAAAAGGGGCACACCATTACGATTGCAAGTAGCAGAAGCCACCATTCATTGGAAAATTTCGTAAAAGAACTTGAATTAGAAGAGTATATCACGTACGTACTAGGTGCCGACGATACTAAAAAAGCGAAGCCTGATGCAGAACCAGTATTAAAAACGCTCAAACATCTTGGTGAAGAAACAACCAATACAATTGTTGTTGGCGATACAAAATTCGATATTTTAATGGGTAGAAATGCGGGAACAACAACTTGCGGTGTAACCTATGGTAATGGAAGCAGAAAGGAACTTCTCGATGCAGGAGCCGACTATATNATTGATGATTTCAGGGAACTGATAGAATATATATAAATAAAAATAAGCAATATGAACATTAAAGCAAAATTAGTAATCAGCCTTTGCACTTTTATACTGAGTGTAAACGGATACGCAGCCAATACTGTTATGGCTGACTCAACAAAGCAGGATGTCCATACTCAGGCACAAGATGACAACAAAGACCTGAAGAAAAAGAAAAAGGACGATAACAAGAAACCTGAAAAGAAAAATGAATATGATGAACTCATAAAGAAGGGCGGAACTGTTAAAAAAGGTCTGTTCATAGTAAGACATATTGAGGATAAATGGTATTTTGAAGTCCCTGACTCCATTATTGGAAGATATCTCCTTGCTGTTACAAGACTTACAGCCGTACCTCAGGGACTAGGTAAGTTCAGTGGTGAAGAAGTAAATGAGAATACTCTTTATTTTGAAAAGAGAGATGACAACACATTGCTTCTGAGAGCATACGTACTAAGCCAACTAGCTGGAGATGACACAAATATATCAAAGACACTCAAGGCTTCAACAATAGATCCGATCGTTGCTTCGTTCAAGATTATAGGCAAGAACAAGGATAAACACATGAATCTTGTTGAAGTGACTAATCTGTTTCTTAAAGATAATGATATCGTAAGCATTCCAAAAAACAACTCACGCACTTATGGTGTAAGTGGATTGCAAAGTGACCGAACTTATATAGATACCATGAAGGTTTTTCCTATAAATGTTGAGATTGCATCTACACGTACTTATGCCGCTGCAACGTCAGGTGGAAGTGACTCTAGCAGTGAAGGAACTCCAGGACGCAAGACTTTTACACCGGCTGCGTTCACAGGAAGTGTAACTATAGGCCTAAACACGAGCATCGTTCTCCTACCTAATGAACCGATGCGCAAACGTCTATGGGACAACAGAGTTGGATATTTCACAACACGTGTCACATATTTTGATGATGACCAGCACAAGACCGATCGTGAGCAGATTGTAGCTCGTTACAACCTTGTTCCGAAAGACAAGAAAGCATACGCGAAAGGAAAACTAGTTGAACCGGTTAAGCAGATTGTATATTATATAGACCCTGCAACACCAAAGAAATGGGTACCATATCTAATACAAGGTATCAACGACTGGAATGTGGCATTTGAAGCTGCTGGTTTCAAGAATGCTATTGTAGCAAAGGAATGGCCAAACGACAAAGATATGAGCGTTGACGATGCTCGTTTCTGCGTACTGAGATATCTTCCTGCAGAAATAGAGAACGCATACGGTCCACATATCATCGACCCACGAAGCGGAGAAATCATTGAGAGCCACATCTGCTGGTATCACAACGTGATGAACCTTCTCACNAAGTGGTATATGACACAATGCGGTCCGCTTGACAAGCGTGCTCAGACGATGCATTTCGACGATGAACTTATGGGACAGCTCATACGTTTTGTATCTAGTCATGAAGTAGGACATACACTTGGTCTGCGCCACAACATGGGAGCTAGCAATGCTACACCTGTAGAGAACTTGCGAAACAAGGCTTGGGTTGAAGCCCATGGTCACACTGTCTCAATCATGGACTATGCACGATTCAACTATGTAGCACAGCCAGAAGACAATATTTCTCCAAAGGGACTATTCCCACGTATCAACGACTATGACAAGTGGGCGATCAAATGGGGATATCAATACCGTCCTGAATTTAAGGATGAAATGGATGAAAAAAAGGGACTGATGAAGGAAACGACAGAGGTGCTTAAGAATAATTCTCGTTTGTGGTTTGCTGGTGAAGGACGTGACGAAGACCCTCGCTCACAGTCTGAGGATCTTGGCGATGACAACGTTAAAGCCAGTGAATATGGCATCAAGAACCTTAAGCGAGTAATGGCTAACCTACCAAAATGGACTCATCAGGATGATTATCAATATGATGATCTTGAGGAAATGTATGAAAGCGTTCGTGATCAGTTCCGCCGCTACATGAATCATGTAATCAAGAATCTTGGAGGACATTATCTCAACAACCTTCCTGGAAAAGCTCCTGTAGAAGTTGCTCCTGCATCAAAAGAACTCGAAGTACTCGACTATCTTGATCGTCAGATTTTCAATGCTCCGATGTGGCTTTATCCAGAAGACATCGTTACAAAGACTGGTATAAACGTTACAAAAGACATTAAGGACAGACAGGATAAACTGATAACGATTACACTCTCTGCAAGAATACTGAATATCATATATGATGATTCATTCTCGTCAAAGAATGCTCTGCAACTTGATACATATCTCAACAAGTTATTCTCTACGGTATGGAAACCTATCGACAACGAGAACAACATCAAGAATAACGCTCGTCGCTCACTACAGCGAAGCTATATAGACTGTATGAACACATTGCTTAATCCAGATGACAAGACTAAGAAAAGCAATGATGTCTATTATAACAGTGATGCTATCCTATATGCCTCACAGAATCTTGACAAGGTTGAGAACTATGTAAAGTCACAGGCTGCAAAAGCTACAGGCATAAACAAGATACACTACAACGATATTAGTAGACAGATAAAATTGATCAGAGACCAACAGACAAATATAAAGTAATGAGTATGTGTTTGTTGCTATCAATGCAATGATAATAAATATTGTTACAGCGTGATTTCATACTTGGAAATCACGCTGTAATCATTTGTACTCCTAAGGCTATTTTCACCTTTATTATCTCTTTGATTTCGTTATCTAAGTTTTTTATTACCTTTGCACTCGCCTTGCAACGAAGCAAGGTGAATAAGATACAATTAATGTACAAAACAATTTTCAACAAGCGCAGTAGCTTCAAGTTTACTCAATTCAGTAACAAAGGCTACTCACTCTTCTCTTGCTTGGGCAAGGTGGTGATTGTTGGCACACTTAGCGTAGCTTCGCTCACTAATGCGAGAGCTAACAGCATAAGCACTGATGTTGCCAAGATTGACACCTCTTTCTACAAGAATGGCAAGGAAGTTGTGCTCGACGAGGTGAATGTCACTGGGTCGAGAGCTCCACTGACTAGAAGTCAGCAGACGAGAATGGTAACTGTACTGAGCCGCGAAGATATTCAGGCGGCTCCTGTACAAAGTGTTAACGATTTGCTTAAATACGCTGTTGGCGTAGACGTAAGACAACGGGGACCAATTGGCGCCCAGACAGATATCAGCTTACGTGGTGGCAACGACGAGCAAATCACAATCCTCCTTAATGGCATCAACATCTGCGATCCGCAGACAGGACACAATGCTTTTGATTTCCTCTGTTGACATAAGTGGAAATCTGAACGTATTGAGATTCTTGAAAGGTCCGGCTGCCACGGTGTCTATGGTAGCTTCTTCACTACTTGGTGCAATCAACATTGTTACAAGAACTCCTTCAACAAGCAGTCTTTCCGCACATGTGGAAGGTGGAAGCTATGGTTATGCTTCAGCAGGAGCAAGAGCTAACATAGCAAAGGGTAACTGGAACAATTCTTTTTCTGCTAATTATACCCGCAGTGACGGATACACTCGCAGCAAGAATGGAAACCTGAATACCGACTTTGACGGTTTAAAGGCTTTTTATCAAGGTAACTACAATGACAATGACATCGTAGTGAAATGGCATGCAGGAATGAGTACAAAGGGATTTGGCTCCAACACTTTTTACAGCGCATATTCTGATGAACAATACGAACGTATTTTAAAGACATATACAGCCATTCAGGCAGAAAACCGATATGGCAAAATACACATGCATCCTTCCATTTACTGGAATCGCAACATGGATAAATGGGAACTTTTCCGTGATAATGCTGATGCATATCCATTCAACTACCACCGAACAGACGTTTATGGAGTAAACCTTAACGGTTACTTTGACTGGATAGCAGGACGCACTGCTATTGGTGCAGAACTTAGAAACGAAGACATCGTTAGCACGAACCTCGGTGAAATTCTCTCCGAACCTCGCCACATACATGGTGCCGATGTTGATTATACACATGGACTCAGTCGAACAAACATTCAGTTCGTCTTAGAACATAACATATTATTGAAACGTTTTACTCTTTCTGCAGGACTTGTAGCAGTAAAGAATTCATGGGCTGAAATGAATATGAAGGTATATCCTAGCATTGACGCAAGCTATAACATCACTGACAACTGGAAGGTTTACGCCAGTTACAACACGTCATTGCGCATGCCGTCGTTCACTGATTTGTATTACAATTCCAAAGGTTACAATGCTAACAAGGAACTGAAACCTGAGGAACTTGCTGCAACAGAAATTGGAGTGAAATACCATTCACAAACTGTAAATGCCAGTGTAAGCGGATACCACAACCACATGAAAAACCTTATCGACTGGATTGTAGACAAGAATGCCGAAACTCAGACTCTCACCACTACTAATTTCGGAGTGATAAACTCTGTCGGAGTTGAAGCGAACATAGACTTCGACCTACTCAAGCTTATCACTGGGCAACGAATATTCAAGAAGTTGAACATCGCTTACGCTTACGCTCATCAGGACCAAAAGAAATACGAAGGTATAGTAAGCCAATATGTTTTGGAGTATCTTAGGAATAAATTTGTAGCAAACTTACAGATGAATATCTGGAAGCAGTTAAATCTAGGGATAAACTATCGTCTTCAGAATCGTAACGGTTCTTACGTCGTAAGCCAAAATCCTACAACTAAGGAATACACCTATGCTAAGTATGCCACTTATGGTATTGTAGATGCGCGCTTGTCATGGGACATGTCCAAATACAGTTTATACATAAATGGCAATAATCTTTTCAGCAAAGGCTACCGTGATTTTGGCAGACTAAAGCAACCTGGCTGCTGGATTATGGCTGGAGCCAGCATCAATATGAATATATAATGAGAAGATTTCTTATAATTTCCCTGCTCACCTTTATGGTGACGCAGGGTTTTTCACAGATAACATTACGCCACATCACAAACACTTCGCTGCTGAGAGATGGAGACTTAATGTTTTGTGTTAGCGGGAAACCTAGTGCCATAACTGATGTTACACATGGCATCGATGAAATGGGCATAAATCACGTAGCAATATTCCATAAAGACAAAAAAGGTTCTTATGCCATCGAAGCTATCCACAAGGGTGTGTGCATGAATCCTATCGACAGTTTCATCAACGCCAACAAAGGTAATGATGGTAATCAGCAGATTGTTATAGGTAGAATAAATAGCGATTCCATCGATATTTATAAGAGCATTAAAAATGCACTTAAATATATTGGCAGACCATACGACTTTTATTTTGAACCTGGCGACAGCGCAATCTATTGCAGCGAACTCGTACAGATATCATTTGTAGACCACAAAGGTAAATTATTATTTCACACAATACCGATGAGTTTCCACAATAAAAGCGGTGAAATCACTACTTTTTGGAAAGATTACTACTCTAAAGCGGGCATGACTGTACCAGAAGGGGCTCCGGGAAGTAACCCCGGCGAGTTGTCAAGGGAGAAGATCATAAAAATGCTCTATATTATAATGTAGAAATATGTTATGCATTATTTTCACATTTTATTTGCAACGATTGGAAAATTATTAGTATTTTTGCACCCATTATGGTATTGAATTATATTTGGATTGCATTCTTTGTAATCGCTTTTATCTTTGGAGCAATACAGTTAGTGATGGGAGACACCACTATCTTTAAAGCAATGGTAGACTCGACATTCGATTCCTCCAAGACAGCATTTGAAACATCAATCGGTCTTACCGGTGTGCTTTCATTATGGTTTCATTTATGGTTGGGGCATTAATGAAGATTGGAGAGAAAGCCGGATATGGTTAATGTGCCTTGGCAAGAGCATTAAGTCCTGTTTTTCACCAAAGCTTTTAGCCCCACGTAGTTGGGTTTGTGCGAAATGCCGGGTTTCACGCAAGAAGCATTACCGTGTTCGTGGCTCAGTGTTTTCTGTTGGAGCAGCTGTTGCAATTGTCTTGTTGCTGGGCGCGCTGAATATCGCGGCCGAGTGCGCAGTCTGGCGTGCATTCCTGATTTGTTTTTTGAGGGGCAGGAAATAGCAAGTGCAGAAGAAAAATAAAATCAGCCAGCGCACTGAAAGCGTCAATATTGAGCCGTTATGAGAGCATATAATTAATTGTAACGCAGAGCGGGCCGAGTTATTGCAAGAGCGCATGGAAATTGTTGTATTCTAATAAATTGTAATGCTGAGATACATTTGACGGTAAAAAATCAACCATATGGGAGGCATTGAAATGAAGGCGAAATTAAAACCACCGAAAGATAAGAAAGATTGCATAAAAGTTGCCGCAGAGCAAAAAAAACGGGTGGGGCGGGGCAGAATAATTACTTCTTGGCCGTAGGAATGGGTGGCTGTGTGCTTGCGCGGAATTTTCTCTGCAATAAAAAGTCCTATAGATGGTGGGCGGATAAAATATTTGTACTGGCGGCGTCCCGTTGTGGTCCTTTGTCATGGGAACCGGTCCTTGCTTGTACGCATGTCGCTTTGCTTTAGCGGCGCAAGCAGCGTGTCGCTTTTCTTCGGTGCCTGGCAATTTATACTGTCGGGAGCTGGTGAACGCTGTGGCACCGACACAAAGATTATTCATATAACGATGAAGAATTTTGCTGGCCGCTCATAGTCATTTCTTTCTTGGCATTGCGCTCTTTTCTCCGCGCAGGATTTTATATTAAAATTGAAGGCGTATTCGCACGTCTATTTCTTTTCCGGCGGTTACGCTGCTTGTAAGCTCCGCGCGATTCTTCCCTGCCTCTTTTCCGCTGCACGTTGATAGAATCTTTCGCGGCGGTTTTTTCTTGCTTCATGGGCCGTCTCATTCTCTCCATCGTCTGCGGATTGGTCTCTTGGTAGTCATATTCCTGTGGCAGCAGGACACACGCAACGCTGGACAAGCAGTTCGCGTATCTGCAGGATGATTCGCCCCTCCCCAGCTTGTGAGCTGATGACGATGACAATATAACCGCTTCTGTGAAAAAGAACCTGCCTGTTCAATACAACGGCGGCAAACTGATGGCACTGGAAGTCGGGAGGAACCTCCACTGAATACGCGAACGCGCAAGCACAAGGCTGCCCGTTCTTCTTGGCTGTGCCCATTTTATCTTTCTCATGCAAAAGGCACTTCTAAAAATAGAAGATGGTCCAAGCAGCGCCGGTGAACCGTATGTTTCCTGAACATCCGGAGGCAGTTTCAAATTCTGTGCGCAAAGAGAACGTCCACCATTATTTTGCCTCCATAAGAAAAGGAAACTGTCGACGCTTGTGGGAAACCGTCTCCGTGATTTCCTGCGTCGAAGCCGCCTGCCGCTTTGTATATAAAACTACAAACGACTGCTGAGTACGCCAGGAAAACGAAGCGTGTGGCTTCTTGGCGTGGCTGTCAATTGATGAAGATTTGTATCCGGTCAATGATGTCGGCGTGGAAGCTCCGGAAGTTGGGCTTCTCAACGGCCGTATCTTGGTGCAATTGACAGTCGCTCGTCGCGCATCTATGACTCAAGAGCCGCAACACTGTATTTTTCTTTGAGCGCTTGTGCTTCCGTCTCTCAGGGCTTGCTTACGTCGCGATGTCCAGTTCAGATTAAGTTAATTCAGTTGCCGCAAATGCCGCGGGCTTCTCTTTACCTGCGCTTGAATTGCGCCTGATTTCCGTGCCTTGCAAACTAATCTTATGGGGAGTGTTGGCTGCGGCGGCAAAACGTGCGACAAAGACTTCGCTTTTCTTTATTTTTTCCGCGGCATTCAACGCTTGCGCCGGAAAATCCTTGAAATTCAGTATGCCCGCGCTGAACGGCATCCGGCGGTCCGGACGAAGCAATGTGGTCGCTGAAATAAAGTGAGGGGCTCTCTTGTGCAGTATTTCCGCTAGAATGTGGCCTGTGCTTTGAATTTGTGGCGGTTGAAACGCAAGCGAACTTTGGGGATTATTTAATTAATGCTAAAAGGCGGAACAAGTACACTTGTCCAGGTGCTCAGATTGAACCGAAAATGGCCCGTTTGTCTTTTAGGGCGGTGCGATTCTTATGGAGCAAGGGGAGATTTAATAAAGCGTTCTGGCCCTGGGCTTCGACATGTTAATGGGCACGTACAAACGCGCCAACCGTGACTAATCTGCTGGCTCCGTGCAAGACAACAACGCGACTGGATATAAAAATCAAACGGCGGAGCCGGAGCGACATTGAAGCAGGCAGCTTTTCTCTGGTATCGCCGATGAACCTTGTCCGTCGCTTGTATTGCGGCGGGGCAAACCTTGCTGCTTCTGGCAAAATGAAAATCGGCGAGCAGAGATGGCTCACTTTTGCAACCAAATCTTTTACGGTAGACAAAGACAGCGCTTGATGCAAAAATATGCAGTGGTCAGCGAGCTGTATGTGTGTGGGCGACTACAACAATGCGTATGGCCGTAAAGCAGCACGCCTTGTCAAGAAAAGATTGCCGCAGTGGCAGTGCTGTAGTAAACGGCTAAGTTGGAACATTTAGTCTGGGCCCTTGAAAAAAAATGACGAAGGCTTAACCGCGCATCCGGCATTGCAAACTTGTACGCCGCGTTCACCGTCTGATGAAAACGGCACAGGCAGGCTCCATCTTCCAAAGTGCTTGTCGCCATTCGGCAGAAAGGCAGGGGGGGAGGAGAGCGGGGTGAAAGGGGGAGATGAGAGGAGCCGGGGGAGGGAGAGAGAGGGATGAGAGAAGGAATAGCGTATTAATAGCAAGCCTGCCTTTCCTTCTGGGCAAATGCGGGCGTATGAAAAGTTTCTTGGCTATATGAAAGAAGTTCTTCTTTGAGGCCGACGAGGAGGAGCCGTGCTTCAACGAGCTTGCGTTCCAGCCTACTTCGCAATCCACGGCGAAGCAAGACGTCCCTGTAGCGCGCCTGTACGAAATGTACCTATGGGCAAAAAAAAGACTGGCGCAAGGCGCTAGTATTATCTTAAGCAGCCGTTGTCGCCCTTAACCGACAGTGCAGCTCTTCTTAAAAACGCCAACGCAGAAACTCGAATTCTCTCATTAAACAAGTAAAAATTGTCCGCCTGAAAAAAACCTCTGGCCCACGCTAGCATAATAACATGATAATTTCTTACTACCTATATAATTTTAATTTTAAGGAAGGAACAACAGTAGGTCTTTTATTCAATTTCTTAATCGAAGGTGAGAATGCCAGTCAGGGTCATTTGTTGGCAATCCGTTCACCATGATGATTCCGCCATTCGATTGTTGTCATCATGTATTCCTTAATGATTGCGCGTCGCAGAACAAAAAAGCAGAAGGAGCGGAGAAAGATGATGCCGCGTCAAGAAAGGGCGATAAAGTTGTGACATGCGGTGGAAATTACTGGCGTAGTAAGCTCAACAAAAGAGGCAGACTGTGTCGTCAAAGTCGATGACAATGCAAAAAATTTGAATTCAAGCAA
>JGI20225J20221_1002419_pt1 | contig 13981 bp, 12 predicted proteins | sample BioMet4_FD_20221 | JGI IMG/M metagenome (IMG submission 20221) | reverse complement strand
GGCCCCCGGGGGGGGGGCCAAAGCAGGCTAGTTCTCAAGAGCTGCACGCGACGGGCTCCGTGGCGCCTCCTTCTACGGCCAAACCCCCTCGGCGGCTACACCTGTAAGTTTCGATGAAGGCTGCTACCGGCCTGGCCGGACCGACGGGCGTTCGGTTTTGGCCCGGCATAATGCGCGATGTTTTAGGGTGGCGGCCGGTGTGTCAGTTCCTACCAAAACGAACGAAAGCCTAGAGAAAAGGGGTTGATCGGACGACGCGCGGGAGAAACGACGCTGGCATCGACAATGGTCCCTTCGCGGACCAGAAGTCCCTGGCGTTCCAGCTGATGGTTGAGTTTGTCCAGCGACCGCTTGAGGATATTACGCTCCACCAGGCTCTGGCGGAAACGGCAGATTGTGGTGGAGTCCGGCACCTCGTCGTGGTCCAAGGAAAGGCCCGTGAACCGGACAAAGGACAGGCGATCGCACAAGGCCTCTTCCACCGCCATGTCGCTGAGGTTGTACCACCGTTGGAGCAGAAGAATCTTGAACATGAGCAGCGGCGGATAGGCCGGGTTGCCGACGGCATTGACCACCCGCTTGAGCTTTTGGCGAAGCACTTTTTCGATGGGTTTCCAGTCGATAAGGCGATTGATCTCGTCCAGGAAGCTGTCCTTGTGCTTGCGGCGAGCGGCAACATAGTCGGCAATACCGGGCTTCTTGGAAGTACGTTCACTCATGGTCGCCTCCATCGTTTTGGATGGAGAAAATATACATCAAATACTTAAATTTACAATAGTTTATTGAAATTTTCCGTGCATCGGTCTCAAATTAAGATAAACCCTGTTTCCCAAATCGTGAGCAGCATTAAACACTATAACGAGCACACCATCCCTGTAAATTGACCTGCGAATGGAAGCCGATCACTGCATAATTTAATATTATTTTGCAAACATGACACTAGGAGTTGAAGTCACTGAATAGGCGGGCCAGTTCTTGGAAATTGGCGAATTGCGGTGACACCGGGCTTGGTGGCTGGCCATAGCCCCACCCCGCGTGCAGATAATCAATGCTGGCCCGACGAGCCGCCTGGCCATCGCTTTCCATGTCACCGAGGTAGACTGCCTCGGCGGGATCAACCCCCAGTTTAAGACAAGCCAGCAGGAGATGATCCGGGGCTGGCTTACCACGGAGGCCATCTTCCGGCGTCAATACGCAGGAGAACGGATGGGNAATCTTTCGAAGCACTGCGTCGAGGCGTACTTTTGATTTCGAGGTAATCAAAGCAGTCAGGATGTTTTTTCCCCGCAGGAACGCCAAGAAGTCGTAGGCACCTTCATAAGGGGTTATACAATCGACGTACTGGGCGGAGATTGTGTTGTAGTAGTTAAAAATAGCTTCCTGCTGTTCCTGGATGCCAAGCAGGGTCAAGATGTCGCAAAACGGTCTTCCAATGAGTTGCAGATAATCGTTGAAGGTGGGCTGCAACCCAAACTTTTCCCGAGTAGCGTCCCACGCCGTGCGCATATTTTCTTTGGAATCGATCAGCACGCCGTCAAGATCGAACATGAACAGGCGGGTGCGCGGCGTAGGGAGGACGGCGGCCGAGGGTGTCAGTAGGTCTGCGCACTGCTTGGCAAAGACGAAATCCTCCGCGTAGTCGATGTCGATAGCCTCAAGGGGGGGGACTGTTACAAAGAAGGGTTTGTCACCGATGCGTCGTTTTTCGTCAGCCATAAAGGCATGACGAAAAATATAAAAACCGCTTGTTTCGATATAGACGGGCTTGATGTCTTGGGTTTGGGGCAAGTCCCGAAGATCATAGTTTAACGTGCCGTCATCATCCCACATGTAGGTTTGGAATTTCTGGACGGCGAAGGCCGAATCATATTGTCCTGAGAGGACGGCGTTCAGACCTGCCAAAATCGAGGAAGCCGAAATAAAGGGACTGGTGGCGTGGGCGATGAGATTGATATCGCCGCCGATGAGTTTGAACGCTTCATGGAAGAGTTCAGTGCCTTTGATGGTATCCCCGTCCAAATATGGATCGCGCTGGATGAAGGTCACCGTATCGGGAAATAGGGACATGATCTTCGGGTCGCTTGCGAACACGCAGACCTCGTCAATTTCCGAAATACGGGACAGGGTGTTTATGATGTGCCAAGCAAGTGGCTTCCCCGCAAGGGGAAGAAAGTTCTTGTGGGGCAGGCGACGGCTCGACAATTTGAGCGGCACGCACGCTTTGACAACGGGCTTCATAAGTACCATCCGGCGTAGTAAGGCGGCTTGCGCCTCAGGGGTTGGGACGATTTTCGGCGCGGGGTCGGAAGAGAATTAAAGCGTCCGGTCCATGGCCTGAGCTATACGGCGCATGTGCTTGACTGTCTCGGCGAAAACGCTTGGTGACAAGGCCTGGTGGCCGTCGCACTTGGCGCAGGTCGGTTCGTCATGCACCTCAATCATCACGCCATCAGCGCCGGCCGCGATACCGGCCAGGGCCATGGAGGGTACGAGGGAGGGACGACCGGTCGCATGACTTGGATCGACGATGATAGGAAAGTTGGACAATTCCTTGATGATGGGTACGGCACTCAAATCAAGGGTATTGCGCGTGTACTGTTCGAAGGTCCGGATGCCGCGTTCGCACAGGATAATCTGTTCGTTGCCAGCGAGCTGGAGGTATTCGGTGGCGCGCAGCCATTCTTCTTTGATCAAACCGGAAAAGCTGCGCTTGAGCAAAATGGGCATGCCCGAACGGCCCGCTTCCTTGAGTAGGGCAATATTGTGCATGTTGCGGGCGCCGATCTGGATAACATCGGCATATTGTGCGACAAGCTCGACTTGTTCCGGTTGCACAGCTTCGGAGATGACCGGCATGTCCAGCTCGTCACGAACCTCTTTGATCATTTTGAGCGCTTCGAGTCCCAGACCCTGAAAATCATGAGGGGAGGTCCTCGGTTTGAACGCTCCGCCACGCAACATATTCGCACCGGCGGCCTTGACCTTTTTGGCTATGCGGAAGTAGGTGTCACGATTTTCAATTGCGCAGGGCCCGGCGATGACAACCAAAGCGTTCCCGCCGATGGGAACGTTTTTTACAGTAATCACTGTAATCTCCTTAAAATATTTCGTGCAGTTATTTATCTTAAATATCCGCTTATATGCGGAATGTAAATAGTAGCGTCCTTGCGGCCGCTACGTAATGAGCCTTCGCCAAACGGTGAGTCGCGGGCGAAGGCGTGGGATGGTCGAATGCGAGCGTCCCCGACTTAGTATTTCCCGGAGTGCCGCATCCTCGGGCTGGCNAGGTCGACNTGGTATCATCGTCCGAAGGGTGAATCGGCCAGTGACCTTTCCCCAGGCAGTCCCCGTCTGCTGACGCTCTTGCGCCGAGAGGGCTGGGTTGTGAACCACAAACGCGTTGAGCGCGTCATCGCCAGGAGGGGCTGCCATTGCATCAACGACGACGCAGAAAACGACCGAGCCACCTCCGTCGGGCCTGTAACGAAAACTGTGTAAACCTCCACGGTCCTTCCGGGTTTTCCGTGGGTAGGTGACCGGATATGGTCCGCCCCGGAGGGTGACCATGAAAGACACGGACCTGTATTCTCGGATTCTGGGGCTGAGCGACCCGTGGTTTGTTGCCGACGTCGAGTTGGATACGGCCGGAGGCCGAGTGGACGTCCATGTTGACCATACTACCGGCATCCGCTGGCGCTGTCCGACCTGTGGCCGTGAGTTGGCTTGTCGGGATCATGCGGAGCCCCGGGTGTGGCGCCACCTCGACACCTGCCAGTTCAAGACCTTCCTTCATGCCCGGGTTCCGCGCGTGGAGTGCCCTGAGCATGGTGTACTTCAGGTCAAAGTGCCTTGGGCTGAGGCCAAAGGGCGCTTCACCTTGCTCATGGAACGCTTGATCATCGACGTGTTGCGCGAGTGCGCCGCCGTGGCCGGCACCTGCCGGCTCATGCGGATCAGCTGGGATGAGGCCTGGAACGTCATGGATCGAGCCGTCCGGCGAGGGCAGGCCAGGAAGAAGACCACACCCGCACGCTATCTTGGCATCGATGAGAAGGCCTTCCGCAAAGGTCACGACTACATGACTGTGGTCTGCGACCTGCTCGGCGGAACGGTGGAATTTGTGGCCCAGGATCGTAAAACCGAGAGTCTCGAGGACTATTACTGGCAGTTCACAGTGCAGCAACTCGAGCGCATTCGGGCTGTGGCCATGGACATGTGGGAACCATACTTCATGGCCACGATCAAACATGTGCCCGGGGCGACGGACAAGATCGTTCACGACCGCTTCCACATCATGCAGCACGTGGGCCAAGCCGTGGGCAAGGTCCGCCGGCAGGAAAATCGCGAGTTGCTCCGTCAGGAAGACGAACGTCTCAAAGGCACCAAGTACATCTGGCTTTACCGGGAAGAGAACCTGCCGGACAAGCACCGCCCGACCTTGGAAGCCCTGAAGGGCACGAACCTGAAGGTGGCCAAGGCCTGGGCCATGAAGGAAAGCCTTCCGGATTGTGGAACTACCTCAGCGCCGGCTGGGCCAAACGGTTCATGAAGCGCTGGCTGACATGGGTGAGGAAGTCAGACCTAACCCCGATGCGCAAGGTCGGGGAGATGCTCTCCAGACACCTGGACAACATCCTGACCTTTTGCCGGCATCGGATCACCAACGGCGCGGCCGAGGGACTCAACAGCAAGATCATGGCCATCAAGCGCAGGGCNTGCGGTTACCGGAATCGGGAGCACTTCAAGACCGCCATCTACTTCTCCTGTGGCGGATTGGACCTCTACCCCAAGCAGGCCTGAGCGCGGTTACCCACGGAAAACCCGGAAGGACCTTCAACGATTGCAACAAGATTGGAACATCGAGATAATCGCACCTCACCGAGGTGGCCGCAAGCGATCGAAGACCCAAGACGGAAGACAGCTCAGGCGCTATCGCAGACGATGGAAGATCGAACGCCTCTTTGCCTGGCTGCAAAACTTCAGACGCTTTGTGGTGCGGTACGAGTACCATTTTGAAAATTTTCTCGCCTTGGTTCAACTCGGGTGTGCTGTCATCCTGCTGAGACATTTTTGAGATGGCTTCTAGAAGGAAATATCCTTGCGAGCCAGCACGGAGTCATAATAGTCTACAGCCTCCTTCTTGTCGTCAAACATAGTAAATACGCCATTGTCCAACACGGCGATTGTATCGCAGTACTCATTGATGACTCCGTAAAAATGAGACACCATTACGATAGATCGATTATTTTTGAGATTGAAAAGCTCCTGCTTGCACTTGGCATTGAAGCGCCGGTCCCCGACTGCCGACAGTTCGTCCATAAGATAGCAGTCAAAGTCCACCACCATGGAAATGGCGAAGGCCAGCCGGGCTCGCATGCCGGAGGAATAGTTGACTACCGGCTCGTAGAGGTAGCTGCCGAGCTCGGAAAAGGACACCACCGCCGGCAGCGCCTTTTCAAATGAGATGTCGTAGACGCGACAGATGAAACGCAGGTTGTCAATACCCGTCAGCCCGCCGACGAAGCCGCCCTGAAAGGCCAGGGGCCAGGAAATGGTCATTTCCGCCCGCACCGTGCCGCTGGTGGGCAGTTCCACACCACCGATGAGGCGGATCAACGTGGATTTGCCGGCGCCGTTGCAGCCGAGGATGCCCAGTTTCTGCCCCTTGCGCAAGGAAAAGGTGACATCGCGGAGGATACAACGCGGGCCGTGGCGCGTGGGATAGTATTTCGTGACTTTATCAAGATATAGCATTGATATCCTTTCTTTTCGAAATATAACTATACAACAGCACGACAAAAAATGTAAACATTATTCCACAAAATACAATATAACCTGGATAGAAATAGCATTTTACGACATTTCCAAACATCCCATAGCGAAGCATTTCCGTCAAATGAACAAATGGTATGGCCAAAATATATTTTCTTGCCACCACAGGGATCCAATCAACCATGACAAATGGGCAGGTCATGATGATCATCGATAATGAATACAAAAGACTCAGTCTGTCGCCAAGCACCACATAGGTCGACAACAGCCCGCTGAAGATGCACGAGATAAAAAGATACCACAGCATCAGGACTATTGCGAGGTAAAAATAGAACACATCGTTCATGGGCATGGGGGCAATGGAAAAAGCGACAAGATAAATAAGGATGAGCGCCGCAACCGTGGCCCCGATCATCATGATGGACCGGGCCAAAATTATATCCATAGCCTTGACGTTGCGATGATAAAGAAACGAGGCGTTGACTACTACCACGCCATTGAGCCTGGTGAGCGGATAGCGAAACAGCCACAAGGATCCCCATCCCGTCACAACGAACGCCGTTACAGGGAAGGCATGCTGTTGCCGCAGACGCAGAAGGGTCGATATGGCGATAATCCCCCCTATGATCACCAGCGGCTCGACGAACAACGTCAAAAATCCAAGCCCATTTCGTCCGTACATGGCGATGAAGTCACGACAGATCAACGCGCCGATGACGCGACGTTGAATTCGAAACGATTCGGAGAATGTGGTTTCCCTCATTTCAATAGCCATTACGATCGATGCTCTTTGACACCGGCGATGAAGAGGCGGACAAGTCCATAGAGTGCCAGACAGGTGATAAAGACCAGCAGGAGATCGCGACCTCGCCGGGGATACAAGGATTTGTCTGGTAGGTTTGGAGCGACAATCATTTCCAGGTACAGCAACTGACGTTGTGCTTCGGCCCTGGCCTGCTGTAACGAGGCCATAGCCGAGGCCAACCGCTTATCCATAAAATCCCGTTCCAGTGACAACCGCTCGTACTCGATCAACTTTTGGGTCATGGAATTATTCTTTCCCGCCACCCGGGACATTTCATGCCCAATTTCCTTTTCCAACTCGGTGCGACGTTTGTCCAGAGAGGCTATGTAGGGACTGGAGGAGGCAAACGAGTGGTACTGCGCCAGCTGGCCGCGTACGGCGATCAGTTCGGCCTCGAGCTTGCCCACCTGCTCCAGCTGCATGGAGGACTGCTGCTTGGGATCGAAGACCATTTGCTGATTGCGGTACGCGGACAGAGCCAGGGCGGCCCTCTTATTGGCCACTTCCGCCTCGTCGAGCTCCTGTTTGTAAAACCGCACCAAGTCATGCTGGGATCGAGCGTTCAGCTCATTAATCAGACCCTCACCCAAGAACAATAAGGCCTCGTTGACGCTGTGGGCCGTCTGGGGAGTGAAGGCCTTGATCTTAACGACGCAAATGGATGAGCTGGTGTCGATCTCTACACTGACAATGTCCTTGTAATATTCATAGAACTCTTCCAGGCTGTTGGCATCGCCCTGCACGTTAAACCGATGCATGAAATCGATGTTAGGGTTTGAGTATATCTTGCGTAGCTGCAGATTGTCATCGAGCAGCTTCATAGCATCGCGTGACATCATGAATTCACGCACAGCAAAAACTTCCTCATGAGCGCTGGTCATGCCGGCACTTTGTAAAAACATACCAAGTGACGAAGGCATCTTATTTTTTTCCTGCTGGCGTATCACGAACTGTGACTCGGATATATATATATCCGAAATAATTAATCCGTAGTAAATGGCTGCCAATACCATTGGAACAATAATCAACAATATGCTTGCCCAATAGCGACGCAGGGGATCGAGGAGTTTTTTCGGTCTGCGGCGCAACGGCTCAAGCAGACGTTGCAACAGGGCGTTGACCCGGGAGGCGGCCACGGCGACATCGCTCTCGCGGGTCCGCTTCAACACGAGACCGGGAAAACGGATAAGTTCCATCATGGTGTCACTCCACAGGTGGCGGAAAGCACCTCGCAGCAGCACGCGATCGCTTCCGTTTTACAGGTCACCCCGGCTATCGGCAGGCGTCCCAATGCTGTTGCGCCTGGTCGACTGTCAGCAGGTTATCGGCAACGCATTGATAGCCAAAAGTCGTCATATTGCGGCTATGGACGGCGCAAATCTTTTCCGCCGCCGCCTGTGGAAACAATTTTTTCCATAATCCGGGTTGTCCCTTCCAGAAGTGCCCATTTGAAGACAAGGGTCTGAGCTTGTCCATGGTATACTGGGCGACGACGTCCTCGTAGTGCACCTGAAACGCCGACTCGGTCCATCATTCCCGGCTGATCCCAGTGCAAAGAGTGCGGCGCATGTTCGGCATAGGCCGCCAAATTGTACATTTTTACCAACAGATGCCGCTCCCAGGTATTGCCCGAACGCGGCGTGCTGACAAGGGCTATACGCATAGACTCTTCCTTCAGGCCGCACCGCACGCGGCCAGCACTTCGCTTAAGCGCGTCTCGANCAGGGCCTGGATTTCCGCCAGACGCTGCGGGCCTTCGGCCTCGAAGCGCAGCACCAGGACTGGCTGGGTGTTGGAGGCGCGCACCAGGCCCCANCCGTCGGCNAACACCACCCGCACCCCGTCGGTGTCGATGATCTCGTGCTCGGCGGCCAGAACGGCCTTGACCCCGGCCACCACCCGCGCCTTGAGGTCGTCGGGACAGTCGCGGCGGATCTCGGGCGTGTTACAGGTGACGGGCCAGTCGGAAAGCAGACCATGGGCCGTGGTTTCGGGATGGTGGTCGAGCACCTCCAGGAAACGCACCGCCGCATAGGTGGCGTCGTCATAGCCGAAGTAGCGGTCGGCGAAAAACATGTGTCCGCTCATCTCGCCGGCGAGCAGGGCGCCGGTCTCGCGCATGCGGGCCTTGATCAGGGAATGGCCGGTCGGGGCCATGACCGGATTGCCGCCGTGGGCGGCGATATCGCGGTAGGTCAGATGGGAGCATTTGACCTCGCCGATGACGGTGGCGCCGGGGCGGGCCGCCAGCAGATCCCGGGCATAGATGGCCAACAACTGGTCGCCGAACAGCAGCTTCCCGGTTTCGTCCACCACGCCGAGGCGGTCGCCGTCGCCGTCCAGGCCCAGGCCGCAATCGGCGTGCAGTTTGCGCACGGTCGCGATCAGGTCGGCGGAGTTTTCCACCACCACCGGGTCGGGATGGTGGTTGGGGAAGGTGCCGTCGGGCTCGCAGTAGAGCCGGATNACCTCGGCGCCGATGGCTTCCAGGGCGGCGGCCGTGATCTCGCCGCCGGCACCGTTACCGCCGTCCACCACCACGCGAAGCGGCCGCGAGAGGCGGACCCCGTCGGTGACCGCGGCCAGGTACTCCGCCGTGATGTCGCGGGCGGTGATCTTCCCTTGCCCCGTGGGGAAGTCTCCGGCGGCCATGAGGCGGTAAAGTTCCCGGATGGCGTCGCCGTGGATGGTGGAGGGACCGGCCACGACCTTGAAGCCGTTGAATTCCGGCGGATTGTGGCTGGCGGTGACCATGACACCGGCCTCGGTGCCAAGGTGCTTGCAGGCGAAATAGCACATGGGGGTGGACACCAGGCCGATGGTGGTCACCTCCACCCCGGTCCCGGCCAGTCCCCGAGCGACGCGCTCCTGGTAGACCGGCGAGGACAGGCGGGCGTCATGGCCCACCACGGCCTGGCGAAAGCCCCGGGCCAGCAAGTAGGCGCCGCAGGCCTGGCCGAAACGTTCCACCCATTCGGGGTCGAAATCCGTATCCACGATGCCGCGCACGTCATAGGTGCGGAAAACGCCGGGCGTGATGTCTTTCATGGTACCTTGGGGGTCCCGTGGCGGGAACCGGTTTGGCCGCCGCCGGCCCGGGGCGGACCAGCGGCGGCGGCGGTCATTAGGAAGCGGGTTTTTTCACCCGACCATAGACATCGTCGAAGCGCACGATGTCGTCCTCGCCAAGGTAGGGTCCGGTCTGGATCTCGATGATGGCCAGGGGCACCTTGCCCGGGTTGGCCAGGCGGTGCAGGGTGGTCTTGGGGATGTCCACGGACTGGTTTTCGGTGAGCAGGATTTCCTTGTCCCCGAGCTGGACCTGGGCCGTGCCCTGGACCACCACCCAGTGTTCGGCCCGGTGGTGGTGCATCTGCAGGGAGAGCTTGCCGCCGGGCGGCAGCTCGATGCGCTTGATCTTGTAGTGCACTTCCTCTTCGAGCACGGTGTAGCTGCCCCAGGGGCGGTGCACGGTGACGTGGGATTCGACGAGCTGGCTGCCTTGCCTGGTCAGCGCCTCGACCACGCCCTTGACGTTTTGGCACTGGTCGCGCGGGCACACCAGGGTGGCGTCGCGGGTCTGGACCACCACCATGTCGGTGACGCCCACGCAGGCGAGCTTGCCGCCGCGGCTGATCAGCAGGCTGTCATGACAGTTTTGGGCCAGCACGTCGCCCTGAAGGGAGTTGCCGTTTTCGTCCTTGGCCCCGATGCGGTAGATGGCCTCCCAGTTGCCCAGGTCGTCCCAGGTGAAGCGGGCGGCCACCATGGCCCGGGACGGAATCTTTTCCACGATGGCGTAATCGACGGAAATGTCGGGCAGCGCGGCATAGCCATCGGTCAGCGGGCGGTCGGCGCGGGTTTCCCACCAGTCCCAGAAGGTGGGCTGGAGGTCCCGGACGGCTTGCAAAAAGGTGTCGGCGCTAAACACGAACATGCCGCTGTTCCAGTAATACTGGCCGCTTTCAAGATAGGCCGTGGCGGTGGCGAAATCGGGTTTTTCCACAAAAGCGAGCACGTCGTAGGCGCCGTCGCCGTTGATGGGCTCCCCGCGGTGGATGTAGCCGTAGCCGGTTTCGGGCTTGGTGGGGGTAATCCCAAAGGTGACGAGGCGTCCCTGCTGGGCCAGGCCCAGGGCCTGGGACAGGGTCTCGGTCCAGCCGCCGTTGGCGTCGATCTGGTGGTCGGCCGGGAACACGGCCACCACGGCCTTGGGATCGCGCGCCACGATCTTGTCCAGGGCCAGCAGGATGGCGGGCAGGGTGTTGCGTTTCATGGGCTCGGTGAGCACCTGACCGGCCAGGGCGGGCTCGATGTCGCCGAGCTGCTTTTTGACCGCGAATCCCTGTTCGTCGTTGGTGACGGTATAGACGTGCTCCGGCTCGAAGGCGTCCAGCACGCGGGAGGCGGTGTACTTGAGCAGCGACTGCTTGCCGCCGTCCAGGGACATGAGCTGTTTGGGCAAAAGGGTGCGCGACAAGGGCCAAAGCCGCGTCCCGGAACCGCCAGCCAAGATTATCGCGTGAAAGGACGCATCCAACATGTGAGCACTTCCCCGTTTGTATGCGTGGGTGCAAAAATCAAGTTGGCCCCAGGGCCAAACAAATCTCCACAAAGGGAATCAGGGTCGCTTTCCATACTTCGGCAACAACATGAAGAGGATACAGGCGATGCACATGCGACAGGCGTGAGCGAAAGTCCCTTCCCGTAGCGTTCCATCCTCCATACCTGAAGCGTCTGTACTGTTCAAGTGAAGGCCACGCTGTCCCGTTACATTTTTACGCCCGAACCGTTTGTCCTGCGGAAGGGCGTACTCCGTTCACAGCCCCCCGTCGCCGTACAAGGCGCGGACCCGCTCCAGATCCTGGGGCGTATCCACGGACGGCCCGGCCGGGGCAGCCACGGCCACCATGCCCACCGTCAGCCCGGCCTGAAGAAAGGCAAGCTGTTCCAGGGACTCGGCCGAAGCCAGGGGCGAGGCCGGCAGCGCGGCAAGGGACAGTAACACGTCCCGCCGGTAGGCATACAGCCCCAGGTGAATGCGGCAGCCGGCCCCGCCATGCCGGGGATAGGGAATGGGACAGCGGCTGAAATAGAGCGCCCGGCCGTCGTGGGCACACACCACCTTGACCGTATTGGGATCGTCAAGCGGGGGGTCGGGCAAGGCATGGTAGCAGCTGGCCACGTCCCAGTCCGGATGCGCGGCTAAGCCGTCCACCACCGCGTCGATGGCGGACGGGTCAAGGCAGGGTTCGTCACCCTGGACATTGACATAGATGTCCGCCGGGAACCGGGCCGCGATCTCGGCCACCCGGGCGGTGCCGCTGGGATGGCGGCAATCGGTCAACTCGGCCCGGCCACCGGCGGCCACCACGGCGGACACGATGCGCGCGTCGTCCGTGGCCACCAGCACCGCGTCCGGCCGGGAGGCCTGCTTGGCCCGCTCAAGCACCCGCACCACCATGGGCGCCCCGGCGATGTCGACCAGCGGCTTGCCCGGGAGGCGGCTGGAACCGTACCGGGCCGGAATGACGCACAACACGCCCACGCGCCCGGAGGCACCGGAAACCTTCTGCTGGTCACCAATGCCATCAATTTGAAATTGCATCATATTTCAAAATGACTCGTTGTGCTCGGACCCGAGATTGCTTTGGCTAAAGCGGATGGAACCCTTGCCCAGGATATCGTGAAGATGCAGCATGCCCACCAACCGGCAGGCATCGTCCACCACGGGCAAAATGGTGATGGAACGCTGCTCCATCAGGTCGATGGCGTCTTCCACGTAGGCGTTTTGATTGATCAGCAAGGGCTTGGGCGTCATGATGGTGCGCACGGACAGATCCAGTTCCAAGCGTCCCGTGACCAGGGCCCGGCGGATGTCGCCGTCCGTGACCAGGCCTTCCACGGTGCCGTCGCGCCCGCCGACCACCAGGCAGCCGATGCCCCCCTTGTCGAGCACGGCCATGGCCTCGGCCACCGATTGCAGGGGCCGGGCCACGGGCAGATTGCCCGTCACCATGACGTCGGCCACCTTCTGGGTCAGCCGGCGGCCGAGCATGCCGCCGGGATGGCAGTGGTGGAAATCGTCCCGGGTGACCTTGCGGGCCCGGACCAGGCAGGCGGCGAAGGCGTCGCCCACGGCCATGGCCGCCGTGGTGGAAGCCGTCGGAATGAGATTGAGCACGCAGGCTTCCCGGGGCACGCCGACCGGCACCGGATAATGTACCATCCGGGCCAGGCCCGAATCGAAATTGCCCACCAAGGCGATGGTCTTGCAGCCCAGGGAGGCGCATTGGGGCACGAACTCCAGCACCTCGCGGGTCTCGCCGGAATTGGACAGGGCCAGCACCACATCCAGGGAACGCACCAGGCCCAAATCCCCGTGCATGGCCTCCACGGGGTGCAAAAACAGGGACGAGGCGCCGATGCTCGAAAAGGTGGAGGCCATCTTGCGGGCCACGAGCCCGGATTTGCCGATGCCCGTGGTCACGATGCGGCCCTGGCACCGGGACAGGCACTCCACGGCCGCGCAAAACCGTTCGTCCAGGCCATCGAGAACGGCATTGAGTCCTTCGATCTCAATGCGCAGAACCTCCCGGGCAAGTTCCGTGAAATCCATCATGTCAGTTCCGTGAAAAAGGGATTGCCGCCGTCTGGGTCTGGTCATCGGCATCGCTCCATGCATAACGGGCAGTGGGTTAGGCCCGTTTGAGCAAGGCCAGGATGCGCCGCAAACGCTTGCGCCACCAGGGCAGGCGGGGACCGCCGGCCCGCCAGGCCGACAGGGAGGACAAGGCGCCTTCGGCCGTGGTGAATCGCCCGGAACCGGGATGGACGTACGTCGGATAGGCGATCAAGGCCCCGGCCACCAATTCGTCCAGGGTCAGCCGCCGTGTGCGCCTGGGCGTGGACAGGACGTCGTGGGTCAAGCCCCAGCCGGCGTAAAACGGCAGACCGTGGCACCAAACTTCCAGCCCCCGCAGCAGGGCTTCGAAACCGGCCAACGAAGTCAGGACATGCACCGCGTCCACGCGGTCGAGCAGGACATGCATGGGCGTGTGCAACACCAATGCGTCGCAAAAGGAGTCGGCTCGCTCCTCCCCAGAACCGGGCCGACATATTTGTGCTACAACATCCGGATGCGGCTTGTAAACTACATACGCATCTTTCTCGCGTTCGCGCACCGTGCGCAGCAGGTCCATGTTGGTCCGCAGGCCCGGCGCCCCCCAGGTGATGGAGGCATCGGCCTCCACCTGCCCCGGCACCAGCACCACCCGTGTGACGCCGGCCGGCCGCTCCCAATCGCCCTGGCCCACGTTGTACTTGGTAATGCCTTCGGCCACGATGCGCCGGCGCAGGGCCGCCGCCCGCGCAAGCAACGTCGCGTCGCACCCGCCCGCTTCC
>JGI20225J20221_1002418_pt1 | contig 13981 bp, 12 predicted proteins | sample BioMet4_FD_20221 | JGI IMG/M metagenome (IMG submission 20221) | reverse complement strand
AAAAAAAGAGAAGAGGATAAACTCCCTTTCTCCTGTGCAATTTACAGAAGTTGATAGTAGAGAAAGTCTATTCCCCAGAAATGATTTATTTTTTTGTAAAGTTTTTCATTGATTAACTTTTTTTGCAGCAAAGATATGTTTTACTTTAAACAGTAACAATATAAAAAAGAATCATTTACGTTTTCAGGAAGATTTTTAAACAAAACATATTTTGCATTTGGTTCCGCAGAGTAAAAAACACTCTAAAAATAATAGTATGAAAACCGAATAATTAAATTCAATAACTTTCGCCCCCCCCCCCCCCTATTTGGGAATAAAGCAGCTTCACTATTATTTGATTGGACTGTTTCCGCTGGTTTTCCCTATTCCGAAAAAATGTAAAAAAGCGCTGATTGTTCTTGCCCAATTAGCAATTCAGTCCGGTATCATACGCATGGCTTGCCCTAATGGGAGAATCAGGGATATTTTCTCTGTATTGCAAGTGACGGATGCCTGTTTAAAATATAAAATATGTACGACCTGTATGGGTATTTTCACGAAATGGTACTGATAGTCGCCAACGAAACATTAAACCTAAAAACAGGAGATTAAAGGAAGTTGACATTTATTTCCAATATCGGTAAATAAACTGATTTCAAATTTTATTATTTAAATCCAAGAGAAAAACCAACAAACAAACCAAAAGATGTTTATTGTCATTTCTTAAATTCCAGTATAGAACAAAGATCCCAAAGAATAAATATTGGAAAATTAATTACGCCAAAAAAAACCCCTGGTTTTAAAAGAAAAAGTTTTCCATTTTTTTATAATGCCTCCCCCCCAAAAAGAGATTTGGGATAAGGGTTTCCCGGAAATTGGATAAAGGGTATTCCCCCCTAAATTCCCTGAACATAAAAAAAAAGAAGCTTTGATTGAAAGGGCCAAGAAAAATAGAAATCCTTGTTTTAGAATGATTAAATGAATTAGTAAATTCTATCAAGAGGTTTTTCAAATTGAGATTCTTAAATACAATAAAAGAAAAAAGCTCCAAAAACTAAGGGTTTTTTAGAGTCTTCTTGCGGGGTGGCTACCGAAGGACTCCGAATAACTCGTGACCCCTGGGCGTGACCAGGCCATGTATTCCTAACCAACTGAACTACCCGCACCAATATTTTCAAATAAAAAAAACCTATCATTTATGATTGGGCAAAATACAAAATTAAACTTGGCGGGTGGCGTAAAACGAAGGACTCCCCGAAAACTCGGGTGGAACCCCATGCGGGTGACCAGGGCATGTAAATTCTTAAACCAAACTGGGAACTAACGCACCAGTTATTTTGTATTGCCTATCATTTCCTGATTGCGGAATTGGGGCAAAGGTAGAACAAACCATTTCTTTTTCCATCTTGCATAGTACCTAAAAGAAAAACAAACTCCCTCCAATTTTTTTATTCATTTTTAAATCCATAAAAAGCATTGTTTTATTCCAGGTTCCCGGAAGTGGACCAAACATACAACATTAAACAACTTTTTGCTTTTATAATTTTCATTCTTTGGGCATAATCCCGCCTATTTTTGCGGAAATCCATAATGGATAACTTAATGAATAAAATAAGATGCCAAGGCAAAACAAAAAATTACGCAAAGTTGTTACTTCCACTTGTCCCGAATAACCGGGGGAATTAAATAATCCCCGCGGGGTAACAGAATTTTTAATTACGATAAATAAGGAAAACAATTGGTTTTTTATCTTGATCCAGTTACGGTTTTGACCGATATTGGAAAAACAATTTTCCTTTATTGAAAGAATTTGAAGTGGGGAATAAGGCGATTTTTCTTATCCCTTAGAGAAAAAAATAAGAAGATTTTTCCTTTTGATAACCTTTGTACCTCAGAAGTAGAAAATGAGCCTTCCGTCTATATTCTCGGATTGTTTAAACACGCCATGGTGCGGGATATTTTGGTTTCTAAAATGTCCTCCATTTGCGTTGTTTTTGGGACCATGCCTGCCCCCACGGGTTTTTTATGCTAACCGGGGTGAATTGGAATGGAAAATTCCCCTCTTTAATTAAATAAGGTAACCACCTAACTTTGCAAACATGTGGGCAGAATAAATTTTGGTATGCCCCGTTCCTACCCTTTTTTTCCCCCTATTTACCTAAAAGGGGAAACAAATGCTGAACAGGAAAGCTAAAGAAATGGAGCCTTTTCCTTGGCCCCCTTAAACCCATAAAGTGAACCTTAATTGGTTTTTAGCGGAGATTAATATGCAGGTTTAATATCTGAAAACATGAAACCAATTCCTTATCCTAACCAGAAATTATCAATATCCCCCCACCACTCCTTTTCCTTCCCCGGGGCCAATTCGTGTTTTTTGGAGGGCCTAAGCCCCTTATCATGCAGGGCCCCCCTTTTGAAAGAGGGTTGTGAAAATTATAGGGTGCTACTTAGCCCCCCCAAATTGTATGTTACTACTGAACTTGATGCCGGTCCTATTCTTGAAACAAGAAATGTTGGGGTTTCCCCGGATCAACTCACCCCAAGGATACAGTTGAAGATTTGGTTAATAAAAGGAAAAGGATCTTGAAAAGATTGTCCCTTTCTCGTGCCCAGTACAAAAACAATATTTGGAACGTAAAGTTCTGGCTTTATAAGAAATAAAAACTGTAACCTTTAGTTAAAGGATAAATGAAATTATAGCTTTAATTGTAAAATATAATGGCGGGGAAACATTTATTTCGGTAGATCCATGCTTTACGGGGCATCCGTTTTGGGCAATAAATGCTCAGTAAAAGACCTGCCGATCAAGGAAGACTTCTGGCCTAAAGGCCCTGCAGTAAAGTAATCCTTTCTCCGAGAGTTTGGGGCTCGAAGCCCTTGCAACAACTATGCAATATTTAAAAGCCCAAAACGGTCCGGATAAACTTTATTGCTGCCGGATTTTTTAAAAGCAAACCGGGTTTTTTAGGTATTTGGTCGTGGGTATGCGAGCTACATATGCATGGTCGGGTAACCATTCAAAAGCAAGGCGGCAATGGGAGCAGGGACTGATTGCCTGACCATCCTTCCCTACTGAAAGTAAAACTTTTCCATCCTGAAAAACCAATGAAGATAAAGTTCCGCCACATGGGATGGAACACTATCTGCCGGATGTAAAGGGCAGATCTTTTACAAAAGGATTTACCAAAAGAGGAATTTTTTTACTTTGTGCATTAGCTTTTATGTTCCTGTCAACGAAATTTACTATAGCTACAACAGATTACATACATCCGTTTAAGCGCGTCATTACAAAAAGAAATAACTTTTATGCTACTCGTTTCCACCGGAAAAAAAGCGGAAAAGTAGGAGAAAGCATATTAGGAAACTTCATCAACTTAAACCATTATAAAATTATTTAGAATATGAATTGAAAATCATTCCTGCTTATTGATATTATTGAAGGAAAATGCGCCCCCGCTTTCCAAAGGTGATTTACGATTAGCAAAAAAAGTATATAAAATGAGAACCCTGTTGAGGTTGCAAAGGAATTTGAAGCAACACGGTATTCGCCCGACTTCATGATTGTCGCCGACTTCATGTTGTTGACCTTGACGGAGCAAAATCTCATCATATTGTCAATTATCGTATTCTGGAAAAGATTGCAACTCAAACATCTCTAATCATAGACTTTGGTGGNGGNATTAAAAGTGATGAAGANCTNGATATTGCTTTCANNAGNGGAGCNCAAATGATTACCGGTGGAAGCATTGCCGTAAAAGAGCCTGAACTGTTTTCTGAATGGATCAGTAAATATGGAAGTGACAAAATTATACTTGGAGCAGACGTCAAAGATAAAAAAATTGCAGTAGGCGGATGGAAAGAAGGTACAGATGTTGAACTTGATGCCTTTCCTTGATCAATATATNAAAAAGGGNATTAAAAAAGTAATTTGTACGGATATNGAGTGTGATGGTATGTTACAAGGACCATCTACTAATCTTTATAAAGAAATACTAGAAGAATNTCCTTCACTCTACTTAATTGCAAGNGGAGGAGTTAGCTGTATTGATGATATTATAAAACTTGAAGAAGCAAAAGTTCCCGCTGTAATTTTTGGGAAAGCGCTTTATGAAGGTAATATTCAACTTAAGGACTTAAAGATATTTATATAGTATGTTAGCGAAAAGAATTATACCTTGCCTGGACATCAAGAACGGAACAACCGTAAAAGGTACAAATTTCGTCAATCTGCGCGAAGCCGGAGATCCGGTAGAACTAGGACGGGCTTATAGCGAACAAGGTGCAGATGAACTGGTTTTTCTGGACATTACTGCTAGCCATGAAGGACGGAAAACTTTTACCGATCTTGTAAAACGGGTTGCCGCAAACATTAGCATNCCATTTACTGTTGGTGGAGGAATTAATGAAATAAAGGATGTAGACCGTTTGCTAAATGCAGGTGCCGACAAAGTATCGATTAACTCTTCTGCAATCCGAAACCCTCAATTAATAAACGATATCGCTAAAAATTTCGGNTCNCAGGTATGCGTTGTTGCTATTGACGCTAAACAACAAAATGATATTTGGAAATGTTACTTGAACGGAGGAAGAATAGAAACGGATAAAGAACTAATTTCGTGGGCTAAGGAAGCTGCCGATCGTGGAGCCGGAGAAATACTATTTACCAGCATGAATCATGATGGAGTAAAAAATGGATATGCAAACGAAACACTGGCTCTTTTATCAGAATCGTTGCCTATTCCGATCATCGCTTCCGGAGGAGCTGGTGCAATGGAACATTTTAAAGATACTTTTACCCTAGGAAAAGCTGATGCTGCTTTGGCTGCCAGTGTATTTCATTTCGGAGAAATTAAAATTTCCGAATTAAAAGATTATCTTTGTGCACAAGGAATAACTGTCAGACGATAACAAGTCGAATAATGAATTTTAATATATTACATCATGGATTTAGATTTTAATAAAATGGATGGATTAATTCCGGCAATTATACAAGATAATTTCACCTCTAAAGTGCTGATGCTAGGTTTTATGAATAAGGAAGCTTATGAAAAAACTGTTGCAACAGGAAAAGTAACCTTCTTCAGCCGCACAAAGAACAGACTTTGGACAAAAGGAGAAGAAAGTGGGAATTTTCTGAATGTTGTTTCCATTAAAGAAGATTGTGATAAAGACACCTTATTGATTAAGGTAAAGCCAGTAGGTCCGGTTTGCCATACAGGTGCTGATACTTGCTGGAACGAAGAAAATACAGAAGATATCATGTTTCTTAAGTATTTGCAAGACTTTATCTATAAACGCCATGAAGAAATGCCTGAAAAATCATATACTACATCTTTATTCAACTCTGGCGTGAACCGCATGGCTCAGAAAGTAGGTGAAGAAGCTGTAGAAACTGTAATTGAAGCAACAAACGGCACTGACGACCGCTTAATATATGAAGCTTCAGATTTGGTTTATCACCTGATTGTTCTTCTTACTTCAAAAGGTTATCGCATTGAAGATTTAGCTCGTGAGCTTAAGAAAAGACATAAAGAATAAAAAGATATGAGCGAATTACTCATTAACTATCAGAATGTAGAAATTGCCCAGCAAGATGCATGCTTACTTAAAGATGTAAACATGCAGCTGAATGCTGGTGATTTTTTATACATAATAGGCAAGGTGGGCACTGGAAAAACGAGCTTACTAAAAACTATTTATGGAGAACTGGGTATCGCTTCCGGAGAAGCAGAAGTTTTAGGAAATAACCTACGAACAATTAAGCGTAAGCATATTCCTCAACTTAGAAAGAAGTTAGGCATCATTTTTCAGGACTTTCAATTGCTTACAGATCGCACAGTATATAGTAATCTGGAATTCGTATTGCGTGCTACCGGCTGGAAAAACAAGCAGGAAATTAAAGAGCGCATACAAGAAGTTTTAGAGCAGGTAGGAATGACATCCAAAGGTGATAAGTTACCTAATGAGCTTTCTGGAGGAGAACAACAGCGTATTGTTATTGCCAGAGCTATATTGAACTCTCCTTCTGTTATCCTCGCAGATGAGCCAACTGGAAATCTGGATGCAGAAACAGGAAGAAGAATCGTAGAGTTACTTCATAGTATCAGCCACAAAGGGTCGTCTGTGATTATGACTACGCATAATATTCAACTAATCAAAGATTTCCCCGGACTGGTTCTGAAATGTGATAATCATCAATTACAAGATGCCACTCACGATTTTTATAAAAAAGAGAACGTTCAGGAATTTAATGAACCGATATTAGAAACGACTTATTCACAAGCCGAATTTATAAGTGAAGAAGAGACGGATAAAGAATAAATTAACAATTTAATAGTGTAAAGAAGATGAAAGTTTTAAAGTTTGGAGGTACTTCCGTTGGTTCTGCCGAACGGATGAAAGAGGTAGCCAAATTAATAACCGATGGTGAGAAGAAAATAGTAGTGCTTTCAGCAATGTCCGGCACAACAAATACTTTAGTTGAAATCTCGGATTACTTATATAAAAAGAATCCGGATGGCGCAAACGAGATCATCAACAACCTGGAAAGAAAGTATAAACAACACGTTGATGAACTTTATTCTACTGCTGAATATAAACAGAAAGGATTGGAAATTATTAAATCCCATTTTGATTATATCCGTTCTTACACCAAAGATCTGTTTACACTTTTTGAAGAAAAAGTTGTCCTTGCTCAAGGTGAATTAATTTCCACTGCTATGGTTAATAATTTCCTATGCGAATGTGGAGTGAAATCTGTATTGCTTCCAGCATTGGAATATATGCGTACAGACAAGAACGCTGAGCCAGATCCTTTATACATTAAAGAAAAACTTCAGATTCAGTTAGAACTTTATCCTGATGCAGATATTTATATCACACAAGGTTTCATCTGCAGAAATGCATACGGTGAAATTGATAACTTGCAACGTGGAGGTAGTGATTACACCGCTTCATTAATCGGTGCAGCTATTGATGCTACTGAAATTCAAATCTGGACTGATATTGATGGTCTTCACAATAACGACCCTCGTGTAGTTGATAAAACTGCTCCTGTTCGTCAACTGCACTTTGAAGAAGCTGCCGAACTAGCTTATTTCGGTGCAAAGATTCTTCACCCAACTTGTGTACAACCTGCTAAATATGCTAATATTCCAGTTCGTCTGTTGAATACTATGGAACCATCAGCTCCTGGTACTTTGATTTCTAACGAAACTGAAAAGAATAAAATCAAAGCTGTTGCAGCTAAAGACAATATCACAGCAATCAAAATCAAATCAAGCCGTATGTTGCTTGCACACGGATTCCTTCGCAAGGTATTCGAGATATTTGAAAGCTACCAGACTTCTATTGATATGGTTTGTACATCGGAAGTTGGAGTTTCGGTATCGATAGACAATACAAAACACTTGCCGGAAATTCTTGATGATTTGAAGAAATATGGTACAGTTACAGTAGACAAAGATATGTGTATTGTATGTGTTGTTGGTGACCTGCAATGGGAAAATGTTGGATTTGAAGCTACTGCACTTGATGCAATGCGCAACATACCGGTTAGAATGATTTCATTTGGTGGTAGTAATCACAATATTTCATTCCTTATTCGCGAATCTGATAAAAAAGAAGCATTACAATCATTAAGTAATGTACTTTTCAATAATAAATAATAGCAAATTTGTATGAAAGGGACCTTCCCAATAGATAAATTTCGTGAGATGGAAACTCCTTTCTATTTCTACGATACAAAGGTATTAAGAGACACACTTAATTGTGTAAATAACGAGGCAAAGAAGTATGGCAATTATATTGTACACTATGCCGTAAAAGCAAATGCAAATCCGAAAGTTCTATCAATTATACGTGAGAACTATTTAGGTGCAGATTGCGTTAGCGGTGGCGAGATTCGTGCAGCAATTAAAGCTGGATTTCCTGCTTCTAAAATTGTTTTTGCAGGAGTTGGTAAAGCCGACTGGGAAATTAATCTAGGATTAGATTATGGAATATTCTGCTTTAACGTGGAATCTATACCAGAGCTTGAAGTTATCAACGAACTTGCTGGTGCTAAAGGTAAGATTGCTTCAATAGCTTTGCGTGTTAATCCAAATGTAGGAGCACATACGCATGCTAATATTACTACCGGACTAAAGGAGAATAAGTTTGGTATTAATCTGGAAGATCTTGATAACGTATTAGATGCTGTTAATTCACTTCCTAATGTTAAGTTGTTAGGATTACATTTCCATATTGGTTCACAGATTCTTGATATGGGCGACTTTGTGGGACTTTGTAATCGTGTAAACGAAATACAGGAACGCATGTATCAACGCCGTATTATTGTTGAACATATTAATGTTGGAGGTGGACTGGGTATTGATTACCAACATCCAAACAGACAATCTATTCCTGATTTTGCTGCATATTTTGCAACATTCCATAAACACTTGAAATTACGCCCTTCACAAACATTGCATTTTGAATTAGGACGTTCGATTGTTGGACAATGTGGAAGTTTAATAAGCAAAGTGTTATATGTAAAACAAGGAGCAAATAAGCAATTCGCCATTTTAGATGGTGGTATGACAGATCTTATTCGCCCGGCTTTATATCAGGCTTACCACAAAATTGAAAATATAACATCAGAAGAACCAATGGAGAAATATGATGTTGTAGGTCCAATTTGTGAGTCTTCTGATGTATTTGGCAAGGCACTGGATATCAACAAAGTGAAAAGAGGTGATCTCTTTGCTCTTCGTTCGGCCGGCGCTTACGGTGAAATTATGGCTTCTGGTTATAATTGCAGAGCTCTTCCTCAAGGATATACTTCTGATGAGCTAATTTAACTTCGATAAATAAATGAATAAGGGATGTCCAAAAGGCATCCCTTTTTTTAGCAAAATAAATGATTTTAAAAGATATACTTTATGTTTAAAAAGAAAAATTCTATATCTATTAATTCCAATATTTAATGTAATTTTGCAGCAATAAATAAACAGAAAATACGCAATGGACTTATTTACCTTTAATATAGTCGAGATTATATTATTAGCCTCTATAGGAATATTACTAATTATACAAATAATCTACTATTTCAGTCTATACAACCAATTACATGTTCACAACAAAGCAGAAAGTGCCGGAGATTTAATATACGAAACAGACCTTCCTCCTATTTCTGTAATTATCAGCGCACGTAATGAATCTGAGAATCTCAGGAATTATCTGCCTTCCATTCTGGAACAAGATTATCCTAATTTTGAAGTTATCGTTATTAATGATGGCTCAACTGATGAAAGTGAAGATGTACTGACAATCCTTGAGGAACAACATACCAATTTATATCATACATTTACTCCGGACGGTGCCCGTTACATCAGCAGAAAAAAACTGGCACTCACCGTTGGGATTAAGGCTAGTAAATATGATTGGTTAGTATTTACCGATGCCGATTGCCGTCCAGCTAGCAAGGAATGGTTAAGACTAATGGCCAGAAATTTCACACCACGCACAGACATAGTTTTAGGATATAGCGGATATGAGCAAAATAAGGGATGGTTCTATAGAAAGGTTTCATTCACTAACCTGTTTATGTCAATGCGTTTTCTAGGATTTGCACTTATAGATAAACCATATATGGGTATTGGACGAAATATGGCTTACCGAAAAGAGTTATTCTTCAAGAACAAAGGATTCTCTTCACACCTAAACTTACAACGGGGCGACGATGACTTGTTTATTAACGAAGTGGCAACTCCTTACAATACAAAAATTGAAACTTCTCCAGGTGCTATTATAAGAATGGAACCAGCATATGGATATAAAAGCTGGAAGGAAGAGAAAGTAAGCTATCTGGCAACTTCACATTTCTATCATGGCGCTCAACGTTACTTATTAGGTTTTGAAACAACTTCTCGCCTGCTATTTATCGCTACTGTTATCGGAACAATTGCAATTGGCATTATCGAAAAACAATGGGTTGTATTAGGCTTAGCTATTCTGGCTTACATACTTCGGTTTGTAATGCAGATTGTTATAATCAATAAAACAGCCACTGATTTAGAAGAAAGAAAATATTATCTTACGTTACCAATATTTGATATAGTACTGCCTCTTGATGTATTAAAGTTCAAATTATTCAGAACAATCCGGGGAAAAGGTGACTATATGAGAAGATAAAAAATAGCCCGTTATTTTAAACGAAAAGCATTGGGGTTTGCCTCTTAATTTATTGGTGAATGGATTTAAATTATTGGTGAATGGTTGCTCAACCATTCACCAATAATTTTATAATAGTATCTCTATTATTCAAATTGGATGGATTTTGCCGGATTAATCTTTGATATCAGATAAGAAGGCCCAACTAACATCAAGACCGAAGCTACAAATGTTCCTGCATTTATTAAAAGGAACAGCCAGACATTAAATTCCACTGGCACATGGTCAATATAATATGTTTCCGGATTAAGCTTGAATAAATGGAATTTAGACTGAACAAAACAGAATAGTAATCCTACTATATTTCCCCAAAGCATACCTTTGCCTATTAAAAAGACTGAGAAATAAAGGAATATCTCGCGAATACTGAAATTCTTTGCACCAAGTGCTTTCAGAATCCCAATCATGTTTGTTCTTTCCAGAATAATAATCAGCAGACCCGAAATCATTGTAAATCCGGCTACACCAACCATTAAAATAAGGATAACCCATACATTCATATCAAGCAAACTAAGCCAGGCAAAAACAGATGGATTAAGCTGTTCAATGGTCTGCGTATAATAAACACCACCATATTTATCGACTTCTTTATCTACATGCTGATACACATTATATGCAACCTTATCCAGTTGATTATAGTCGGTAATCTGAAGCTCCATTCCGGTAGCTTGTTCGGGTTCCCACTGATTTAAATGATTTACAGTTCTGATATCCGTCAGCAGAAACAGGTTATCATATTCAGAGAAATTGGTTTGATATATCCCCTTAATTGTGAATCTGCGAGCGCGAACCTCGCTTTGAATATAATAAGTATAGATCTTGTCGCCTAACTTTAAGTTCAGCTTATTTGCCAAAGACTTTGAAATAAGGACCTCATTTGATGAAGTAGAATCTGAAAAAGCAGGAACTTCTCCTTCTACCAGATTCTTACGAAAGAACGTAGGATCAAACTCCTGTCCCACTCCTTTCAAAACAATTCCCTGAAAAGCATTATCAGTCTTTATCATTCCTGGCTTTGTAGAATACCTCTGCACATGTTTTATTCCAGGTATGGAAGAGAGAACTTTTATTATGCTATCGTTCGTAACAACCGGACGCGTTTCGTAAGAAAGAGAAGAGTCGAAGTTGCTAACCTGAATATGTGAACCAAAACCTACTACTTTACTTTTTATTTCATTTTTAAAGCCTATAACTACTCCTACAGAAATAATCATTACAGCCAGTCCAATAGCAATACCAATCATAGCAATGCGCACGGCTGGTTTTGAGACTTGCTTCTGAACCTCTTTACCTGAATATATTCTTCGAGCTATAAAAAGTGAAAGATTCATTTCTTAGTTTCCTCCCATTAAAAATGTTAATGACTTATTTTTATTAATTACATACTTTGTTAGAATTACAGGAAGTACAAGACCTGCTATTACTGCCAGAGCCAAAGCTATAGAATATGTAAAGGGGGTAAATAAACCCATTTTTTCATATACTATTCTTACTGAATAAACTCCGGCCATATGAAGTAAATAGATATAAGCGCTATATTTACCTAAGGACATTAACCAGTTGTTGCTTGATTTTTGAATATCGTGAGCAATACAGATAACCATATAGCTACCAGATAGACCACAAATAAGATTCAAAAACTGTTTAAGATTCTCAGTCTCAACAAAATCTTTTCTTCCATAAGCCAAAGTCAATATTATAATTGCAAAAATAGAGTGAGCTAATGAAGGGCGAAGCTTTTTCTTGTCAGTCAGTAGAAATAGAATTATTCCTGCCCAGAAATAGATAATGAATGAATGGACAAATGATAAATAGAATATTTGTGGAAGTGGAATAAAATAGAGAATTACAGAAAGAATCCCTAAAATAGTTATACCACCTTTTAATTTCATGCAGAGAGCCGAAATCAAAAACACCACAAACAAAGTATACATGAACCAAAGGAACACTGCCGATCCGCCAACATTTGTGTAAAAAATCTCAAGAAGATAACGCCAGTCTACCACCCGTTTTACCGGCATAAAGAGTCCCAAACCAAAATTCAGCAGAGCTATCGCTACAGAAATAAAGAAATAAGGAACCATCAGACGTAGAAACTTCTTCTTAATGAACGGAAGTAATGGAATATCGCCTGGTTTTCTGCTCATAGACATTTGGAACAGAAAGCCAGACAATATCATAAATAGAGGCATATGAAATGAAAAAATAAGATTTTTTATTTCGCTGTAATATGCCGGCATATATACTGTAGAAGTAAAATGACCAACAACAACCAATATTATGCCAATAGCTTTAGAAAGCGTTATGTAATCATACTGCNTCATAAAGATCTTTAATCAACTCTCCCCGGATAGGCTTCCAATGCTTTACTTAAAATCCCCTCTCTCTATAAAATAAACTAAAATATGTCAAAATAACGTTTTTGAAACAGAATTTCTTTTGATACCGGAGTAAAAAAAAACCAATGATAAACAAACGAACCAATGAGGAGCTTCAAGGAATTAGATACGGTTTCGAGTTATACTTTTATAGAAAATTATGATCTTTCATACTTGATATATGGGTAAGCACGCTTGTCTTACGGACCGAAGTGGTTTAATTCCTTGAACGAGCAATCGACTTTCGACTGTTGTTTCTCCTTGAGTACACATAGTAGACTTATAACCAGTCGGTCTGGAAGGATGAGGATTCCGGCGTTGAACTTCGGGTAGCATTTATAACTAGCATTCTAAAACCTTATGCCAGGTTCGACTAGCGCCAATGCTCTTCAATCAGCCCTTTTCGAATGCGGTAATAATACCGCTTAAGATTATAATTAGAGTCGTCGTCTACTATAATAAGTAATCGATCGGCCACTAGCCTTCGACACGAAAAAAACGGAAGTAACAGTTACCCCGAACTTAGGCCCACTACTTTAATAACAAAGGCGCGTTGACCGATATACGGGTTGGATGAATACTCGGAAAACGATAAAGCCTCGGCTCCCGACGACGTAAGCAGTGACCACCCGGTGACGATATCTTCTTCCGGCAAGAGGGAAGGTTCCACCTCTTCCAAACTTCTTCGACTAATTGCTCGCATGTTTTCCATAAAACTAAACATTAGGATTCATTGGGAAGGCGCGCATAAATAATATTGAGCCGTTTCTCTACCTTAGTTTAGTCTCTATACCAATTCTTCATACTAAACAAGAATAAGAGACTACTTCAATATAGCACTTAAAGTAAATATGGCCAAGCGGAATATATAGTCGTACAGTTGGACCTTCCCATAGCTCTTGTTACAACATAACTAACTGAGACAGAGATTTTCTATAAGTCTTACGCCATAGGCAATAGCCGCGTAATTAATGTTTCTTGTTTCTTCAAAACGCATTTGCGTCAAATACTTCAAGAACGGTCCGTGCAGAATCAGGAAGGTAACTAACACCTGTTTAACGTCGACTCCGAAGAAATCTACGAGAGGCCTTCTTATAAGTTCTCTTTGCATACTACTTAATACAACTCGCGGCATTCACGGACTAACTACCTAAATTTATTTTTATGGCCCCTCAAATAAGAGGCTATGGAATACCCTCGAAAGGATATGTCACCGTTTCAATCGGCCAACTGCTAAGCACTATTTAAGACGCGTACCACAACGAAAGACTAAAACTTATGCTTCCCGGCTTTGACACTAAAAATACCCGAGGCCGAAGTCCAAAGATATGATGAGGCCCCCACGGCACTATATTACTTCAAGCATAACGAATACAACAATTTCTTTTTTCCTAGACTGATCTCGTGAGAAC
>JGI20225J20221_1000183_pt2 | contig 13999 bp, 9 predicted proteins | sample BioMet4_FD_20221 | JGI IMG/M metagenome (IMG submission 20221) | reverse complement strand
ATAAAACAAGAATATTTAACGTCTGAATTCAAACTTTCTTCAGAATCATCTACGAATTTTGTCTTAGATTCTAATATTTACTTGATTGGGAGAAGTGATCATGCTGATATTGTCTCATCCTATTAAGTAAAAGAATATTTGACGACAACTAAATATGGTAAAGATTGATAATATGGATCTTCCTTCTTGTGGAAATAGACAGGTACCGCATTCTTTTCCTTGGTACATCTTAGTGCTTATTCTAGCTTTTATGCCTATGGCACTATGTGCTCAAATAAAAGATTTGAATTATTATATGAATGTGGCGTTGGAAAACAGTCCTTTATTGAAAGACTATCAAAACCAAATGGTTATGAATCGGCTAGATAGCCTTATCCTCAGAGCGGTCTATAAGCCACAGGTGAATTTTTCAAGTGCAAACGTATATGCTCCGAAGGTTGGACGCTGGGGTTATGACCCGGGAATTATTGACAATGGAACTTTTAATGCATTATTCTCTGTACGGCAGTCTATAATAGGTAAGGGGAATAAAAAAACGCAATTGCAATCATATAGCTTAGATAATCAGGTATTGCAAAATACGGCTAAAATATCAAAGCAGGATTTGAACTTGGCTGTTGCATCGCAATATATTGCTGCTTATAGTAACTTGCAGGAAATAAAATACAACGAAGAAATCCGTATTCTTTTGAATAAGGAAGAAGTGGCTTTGAAAAAGCTAATGGAGAAGGCGGTGTATAAGCAAGTCGACTACTTAAATTTCTTTATGAAACTAAAGCAACATCTGCTACTTATCGATCAACAGAAGGCGAATTACGAAAATAATTTAGCTCTGCTTAACTATGTGTGTGGAATTGTAGATACAACAGCTGTTGAGCTGGAAGCACCTGATATTACATTGCTTCCGGCGCCTGAATTTGAAAATACGCTTCAATATGAGCAATTTCGGTTGGATAGCCTCAAACTTAAGAATGGAGATGCATTGATTGACTATGCTTATCATCCTAAATTGGATGCATTTGTCGATGGGGGATTTAATTCAACTTTGACTTATCAGGGTTATAAGAATTTCGGGGCAAGTATAGGACTATCACTGACCGTACCTCTTTATGATGGTGGACAACGGCAAAAACAGCACAATAAGCTTAAAACAGCAGAGTTAACCCGCAAAAATTACTTGGATTTTTCACATAAACAATACCGGCAACAATTGGCACAATTCTATCAGCAATTAGAACAGACCGATCGTATCATAAAACAGGCGAAGGAAGTAATGCAATATACACAAACGTTGATTGAAGCCAATGGTAAATTGCTGCAAAATGGTGAGGTTTCGGTTACCGATTATATTCTTGCGGTCAATAGTTTTTTGGATGCCAGCCATGAAGTGATACAAAGCACGACCAGTCGTATGCAAATAATCAATCAAATTAACTATTGGAATTATGAAAAATAATCCTATCCGTCGGATCGTAAATTCTATACAAATAGTAGCCGGTCTGTTTTTATTTCTTTTCCTGCTTTTATCTTGTCGTGGAAAAACTTCACCGGAAGAGGAAGTGCAGACTAGTATTACTCCTGTGACTGTGACACAACCTGCTGTGGATTGCATTCAAGAAGAGACGGAATTGAATGCAGTTTCTTCATTCTTACGAAAAAGCATCATAAAGGTGGTTACTAATGGATATATAAAATCGGTGAATGTGATGCAAGGACAAAGAGTTGCCAGAGGACAGACTTTATTTGTGTTAAAAGGGAAAGAGGCGGAAAATCTTGGATCTTTTATCAATGATCTGGGTACAAATACGCATTTCACCGGTGAGATAAAAATTTCGGCTAGAGGTAGTGGTTACATTACGAATATTGCCCATCAGGTAGGTGACTATGTGCAGGAAGGAGATGTATTGGCTGAAATTAGCGATGCCAATAGTTTAGTATTTCTGATGCAACTGCCTTATGAATTGAAGCCTTATTTGGTGCAGAATGCCACACTGAAAATGAAGCTTCCTGATGGTGAGTCTTTTAAGGGCGTTGTTTCATATACTATGCCGACGGTAGACCCCGTTTCGCAGACACTTAGTGTTGTTATAAAGGCTAATGTCGCCAAAAATATACCCGAAAACCTTATTGCTAAAGCGGTATTTGTCAAAAGCACCCGGAATAAAGCCGTCTTACTGCCTAAAACAACTGTATTGACGGATGAAACACAAGAGCATTTTTGGATTATGAAGATGGTGGATAAAGATACGGCTGTAAAAGTTTTGATAAAGAAAGGTATTGAATCGAAAGGATTAATAGAAATACTTTCGCCAAGACTTTCGTCAAATGATCTTATTTTAGAGAGTGGCAATTATGGTTTGCCTGATACGGCAAAGGTAGTCATTAAACGATAATCTGTAAATGATATGAAATTCTTCACCAACTATAAATCGCCACTTGCTGTCCTGATTGTTCTCATTATTTGGGGTGGAATGTTTGCATATAGCAAAATGCAAACAGCTTTATTCCCGGAGATTACTTTCCCAAAAATAAAAGTGATAGCCGATGCGGGGGAACAACCCGTTGATAAAATGATGGTGACGGTGACCAAACCGATAGAAAACGCAATAAAAAAGGTGCAGGATTTGCAGACCGTCCGCAGTACTACCAGTCGTGGTAGTTGTGAAATATCAGCATTCATGGATTGGAATTGTGATATAGATCTAAGTAAGCAACGTATAGAGTCGGAAATTAGTCGTATACGCGGTGAGCTTCCTCCTGATGTGCAAATTACAGTTGAAAAAATGAATCCTTCCATTTTGCAGGTGATGGGTTATTCGCTGGAGGGCCGGGGATACTCACCGATAGAAATGAAAATGCTGGCACTTTATACGATCAAACCTTTTCTTTCCCAAGTGGAAGGGGTTAGCGAAGTGCGTGTGTTAGGAGGAAAAACTAAAGAATATTGGGTGATACTTGACCAACAGAAGATGAGTAGTCTTGGCATTACACCCGGAATGGTGAATACTGCTCTGAGTCAAAGCAATTTCATACAATCCAATGGCTATCTGGCTGATTACCGCATGCTATATCTCAGCGTTACCGATGCGCAAATCTACAATCTTGATGCGTTAAAAAAAATAGTGGTTTTCAACGACGGTAAGCGTATTATACGACTGGATGATATCGCTGGATCGAGTATTCAAGAAGCAAAAGAATATATAAAGATAAATGCTAATGGTAAAGAAGGAGTGCAAATAGCCATATTCAAACAGCCCAATGCCAATTTGCTGGCTGTTTCGAATGCTATGAAAATGAAAATAGAGGAGTTGAAGAAGGTTCTTCCCGCTAATGTTCATATACGTCCGTTCTACGTGCAGGCCGAGTTTGTGCAAGATGCGATCAGAAGTGTCGGCGACAGTCTCTGGATAGGGTTGGCATTGGCCATTCTGGTTGCTATTCTTTTCTTACGTTCGCTCAAGGCAAGCCTTACTGTGCTCATTACCATTCCCGTTACGCTATGTCTTACGTTACTCGTATTGTATGCCACAAACAGTACACTCAATATTATGACTCTGGGTGCTATTGCTGCCGCTATAGGACTGATTATTGATGATGCTATTGTAGTAGTGGAACAAATACATCGTACGCATGAAGAAAATCCGGACGAAAAATCCACGGTACTTGTGGGTAAAGCCATTAAGTATTTGCTACCGGCAATGGTGGGGTCGTCCATCAGCACCATTGTTATTTTTATTCCTTTCATCTTAATGAGTGGGGTGGCGGGTGCTTATTTTAAGGTAATGACTGATACGATGATAATCACGTTGATATGCTCTTTCTTCGTTACGTGGATATTATTGCCTGTCATTTACTTATTGCTTTCGGGCAAAGGTGAAATCTCTGTCCATCACGCGGTACATAAAGTGAAGAAACAAGTATGGGTACAATTTTTTATCAAAAGACCTTGGATCAGTTTTGTGATTGTTGCGGGATTATTATCTGTCATTATTTTTGTGGTTCCTCTGCTTGAAACGGGTTTTTTGCCTGAAATGGATGAAGGCAGTATTGTATTGGACTATGTTTCTCCACCGGGTACTTCACTGGAAGAAACCGACCGGATGCTGAATGAGGTGGAAAAACTGATTATCGCCACGCCGGAAGTGCAGGCTTACAGTAGACGTACCGGCACGCAAATGGGTTTCTTTATCACAGAGCCTAATACCGGTGATTATCTCATCCAACTGAAGAAGAACAAGAAGAAAACGACAGAAGAAGTGATTGATGACATCCGGCGAAAGATAGAATCGACACAGCCTGCATTGCGTGTGGACTTCGGACAAGTTGTTGGCGACATGCTGGGTGATTTGATGGCTTCCGTACAACCGGTGGAGATTAAAATATTCGGTAATGATCAGAAACANCTANAGAAATTGTCCGGAGAGNTATCGGNTTTGGTAGNGAAGGTGGATGGNACGGCTGATANCTTTAATGGGATTGTGATTGCCGGGCCTTCAGTAAATATAGAACCCAACTATAATACTCTGGCACAGTATGGTATTACTCCTATGGATTTTCAATATCAATTGCAAACTTCGCTTGAAGGGAATATTGTAGGAAACGTTCTTGAAAAAGAACAAAATACTCCGATCCGTATGCTTTATCCGCATAGCCGTGAAATAAGTTTGGCGGATATGGGGAGGCATTACAGCTGTTTTACTTCAAATGGGAAACTNATTCCGATCACTTCATTGGCTCATATTTCGGCTAATGGTGGCGAAGCTGAGATAGAACGTGAGAATCTGCAGATGATAGGCGTAGTGACGGCTCGCCTCGATAACCCGCGGATTTGGGTAGTGTAATGAAGGATATCCGTAGGCAAATAAGTAAGTACCGTTCATCTGCCGCAAGGGTTTTATCACATAGAGTATGGTGGTGCTTATCAAGAAACAGCAGCAATCGTTTGGTGAGTTTGGCAAACTATTTTTGGATAGCCCTCCCTGTCTGTTGGTATTTATTGTGATGCTTTNCCTTTTCCGTGAATCTTTGGATTTCATCCATTACTCTTTTTATTGCTATCCCTGGGTGTAGGCGGGGAGTTTNCTTCTGGTTGNNTCTGACCAATACTGCCATTGAATGTAGGTAGCTAATACGCGGTTTTGATTATGATTGTAGGTATTTTATCGGGGAAAATGCCCGTATTTANCATTCAGCAGTTCCGTACGATCTTGCAGGCTACAGGCGATCCGGAACAGTCGGTTATTTATGCCATTTCTACCCGTTTACGTCCTAAGTTGATGACAGCTCTTGGAGCTATAATTGCTTTGATGCCACTGGCCTTGGCTATAGGAACGGGTGCACAAATGCATCAACCGTTGGCTATTGCTGTTATTGGTGGTTTTCTGGCCGCTTTACCTCTATTGTTGATCGTTCTACCAAGCTTATTGTTATTAGCTTCAAGAAAAAGGGATGTTGAACCCTAATTATAATGGCAGGATAGAGCCGGATTTTTATTTGTGTTAACGAAGAGTTAAATGTCTTATGCCTCTTATTGTTTATTAATGTAAAAAACTACTTTTGCGCCACAAATCAATATTTATTATAAAGACATGGACGAAGGCCCTGCGGATAATTATTATTTAATAACCTGATGTAGCGGGGAGTCTGTGACGCGTTAACTCCTTTCTGTATCATAAACAAGAAGGAGGTACGTATGACTTTATTCACCACTTTTTATTTAAGTCGTATCCTCGGTAAGAAAGTATATAATACTAATGGAAGTCCTATTGGTATTGTTAAGGACTTGCTTATCAGGTATGATGCCAGCTCAAACTCATTGAGCCACCCTGACGTTTGCGGCGTTAAAATCAAAGCCAAAAATAAAATAAGCATTTATTCATTTCGATCTTTTAGAATAGAAAAAGAGAAAGGTCGTATGAGAGTGATTTGTGATGCTTTGGACGAGCTGCTTCCGGAAGTAGTGGAAAACAATCTCTTTTTGAGTGATACTTTTCTTGATAAACAAATTGTCGATCTGAATGGTCGCAAACTCGTTCGTGTAAATGATGTTCGTCTTGTATCGCTATCAATAGGTTCTTATGTTGTAGCAGTGGACATTGGGGTAGAAGGCCTCTTACGACGAATAGGGATAGCCAAACCACTTAAATCTTTCTTTTCGCTATTTAACGTAGCTATTCCTTCTAAATTCATTCTTTGGGAGGATGTGGAAGCTGTTGATTTCTCTAATTTCAATATTCGACTTTCCAAATCGCAAACGAAGCTTCAAACTCTTCATCCTTCGGATTTAGCTGATATTATTGAAGATTTGGGCAAAAAGGCAAGTACTGATGTCTTTGCTGTGCTCGATGAAGAGAAAGCTGCGGATGTACTCGAGGAGCTTGAACCGGATGCACAGGTACATATTCTCGAAAGTCTTTCAATAGAAAAGGCTGCGGATGTTCTTGAAAAAATGCCTGCTGACGAGGTGGCCGATATCTTAGATGTGTTGGAAAAGGAAAAAGCTGAGCAGCTTTTGAATGAGATGGATAAAAGCTCATCAGAGGAAGTTCGGGAATTACTTGGTTATCCTTTGAATACCGTAGGTAGTATTATGTCGACGGATGTACTTTCTTTTAATTCAGAGTTTACCATAGAAGAAGTGCTATGTGATATTAGGGGCAGAAAGCCTGAAAATGAAGAGCTGTACAGTTTGTTTGTAACAAATGAAAATGATCAATTGGTGGCGACGTTTTCACTTCGGGATGTTGTGATATCCGAGCCAGAGACAATGGTTAAGGATATCATGAAGCCTTCGCCTGTTTACTTATATGATTACCAAAAGCTTGATGATATTGCGGAGCTTATTTCAAAATATAACTTGCTTGCAATCCCTGTGGTTGACAATGATGAAATATTGCAAGGTATGGTGGTTATTGATGATGTGATAGATGATTTAATGGATAAACGTAAGACTCACAAGTAGGAGGGCTGTGTCATGGTAAAGAAACAAAAAGCATTTTTTCGGCAACTTGCCCTCTTTCTTGTAATTTTAGGTCCGGGTATTATTACGGGTAGTGTTGATAACGACGCGGGGGGGATTACGACTTATTCTGTAGCCGGTGCGGTATATGGGTATAATTTATTGTGGACACTTATACCTTCCTTTATTGTTCTGGTGATAATCCAGGAAATGAATGCTCGAATGGGTATTGTTACTGGGAAAGGGCTTGCGGATTTGATTCGTGAAAATGCCGGTGTAAAAGTCACATTCTTTATTTTTGTTGGTCTTTTACTGGCTGATATCGGAAACACCACCACAGAGTTTGCCGGAATAGCTGGCAGTATGGAAGTTTTCGGCGTTAGTAAATATATATCCGTCCCGATTGTCGGTGTTGTGGTCTGGCTTCTGGTGGTTAAAGGTACTTATAAAATAGCCGAGCGTATCTTCCTGGTCTTTAGTGTGTCGTTACTCGTATATGTTATTTCGGCACTTATGGGTGAGCCTCATTGGGGGGAGATAGGGCATGCTATTATTGCTCCCAAATTGGAGGTAAACTCGAAGAGTCTGGCTATGGTAATTGGTATTGTAGGGACAACTATTGCTCCTTGGATGCAGTTCTATATGCAGTCTTCAGTAATAGAAAAGGGACTTAAAATGGCAAACTTTAAGTATTCTTTAATAGATATATTTGTTGGCTGTATTGCTACTGTGTTAGTTGCATTTTTTATTATTGTTGCTTGTGCGTCTACTTTGCATGAAAAGGGCATTCAAATAAACGAAGCAAAAGATGCTGCTTTGGCGTTAAAGCCTTTAGCGGGTGAATTAGCATCGCAAGTGTTTGCCTTTGGTCTTTTTGTTGCGTCAATTTTTTCTGCGACTATTCTTCCGTTGGCTACTGCATTTTATGTTTGTGAGGCTTTTGGTTTTGAGGCCGGCATTGATAAAAAATGGGATGAAGCTAAAGAGTTTTATGTGCTTTATACTTGCATATTGGTACTTGCCGCTGTGATAATTCTTATTCCGAATGCTCCTCTGATTCTGATTTCTTTATGGTCGCAAGTGCTTAATGGCATGCTCTTGCCTGTGGTACTAGTTTGTATGATATTATTGGTGAACAATAAAAAGATAATGGACAAATACGTAAATGGGACGATGAATAATATTATAGGTTGGAGTGCCGTAATTATACTTATTGTATTAACACTTGCCTTGTTGTTCTTGTCGTTCTTTTAAAGTAATCGCAATGATGTAATTAGCTACCTCACTGCTGACGGTGTCAATGAGGCGGTGCCCGAAATGCCGGGGTATAAATGAGAAAAGAACAATGAAACGAAGAGAAAATATTGCAAATTAGTTCTATGAACTAAAATACAAATGTCTGTTATTTTGTTATTTAATTATTAAATAAGTTGTGCTATCTTTTTAGATTTTGTTTCTTTGCATGAAATAGCACAACTTATTCGGATATATTTAGGATTAATATATGAGTCAATCTGATTACATAAAGGAACTTGCAAAGTATAGTCTAGAAAACGATCAAGAGCAACTTAAGGAAACGTTAAGGAGTTTAATTGAATATTCTATTAAAACTAAGAAGACGAACTTTGCCCTTCAATTACAGTCTATTCTTGAAGATGCCATCAGGAAACAGAATATTGGAGGAATGAACGTTGTGGGTTCTCCTAGATATTTTCAGGCTGCTGATGAAAGAGAGATTCAGGAACTTATTTTAGAAAAACTGACTTCCGATTATAAAATATCTGATCTCATCTGTTCAAAAAAAGTTGCTAATGACTTGAACTACTTCCTTCAAGAACAGAAATCTTTCTCGATGTTGGTGGACTTGGAATTACCTGTTGCTAATAAGATTATTCTCTATGGTCCTTCGGGATGTGGTAAGACTTTGACTTCTTATGTTCTTGCCGGGGAGCTAAAGAAAATGATGTATGTCGTTAATTTAGGGGCAATTGTTTCTTCTAAATTAGGTGAGACTAGTAAGAATTTGGCTAAACTCTTTAAGAAAGCTGCTTCAGAAGACTGTATTATCTTTCTTGATGAATTCGATAGCTTAGGTAAAATTCGTGATTATGATCAAGATCACGGCGAAATGAAAAGAGTAGTGAATACATTGCTTCAATTGTTTGATTTCTTACCAAAGGGAACTATTGTCATTGCAGCGACAAATCAAATAAAAATGATTGACGATGCTTTAATAAGGCGTTTTGATCTTTCACTGCAATTGGGCTTACCTAATAAGACTGAGATAAAGAAGTTGGTTGAAAATACATTGAGTAAGAAAAATATTAAATTTGATGACAAACAAAGGGCCGATTTATTAATAAAAAGGTGTGTAGGTCTCTCGTATTATATTATCCAAAAGACTTTACTTACTGCACTTAAGCGCAGCATTCTTGATCTTAATTTGGATATTCTTCCGAATGAATTGGTCATAAAGACTTCTATTTGGGAAGCTCTTATTGATGAAGAAATCGGCTCAAAAATATAAAAGTGAGGTTGGTTTAATTGTTTAAGTCAGCCTCTGCTTCTTCTTCCAAGTGGAGCTCAATAGCATCGCTAAGATAAACAGAATTATTTAGCTCTTTTAGTTCTGCATAGAGTGAATGGTCTGTAATCCGGTTAATTTCTTCCGATTGAATGGTTAGAACAAATGCATAGTCTATAGCTGCATCCCGGAAATTCTCTTTTGCCAAACAACGGAACACAACTGCTATCCCATCATCTATTTTTTCTAAATCTTCTACTTTTATTGTAAACTGTTTACGCTGCGTGTTAGAGAAGAAATGTTTTTTATAATATCCAAAGTCTTCGGACCATTTATCTAATGTGCTTTTTATGGAAACAGATTCTTCCCTTATCTCTTTATCATCTTTCTCTTCTTTAGCTATTTTTTTTATGGCATCGAGCGTCTTATCTTCATTTTCTTGCGCATTCATTATCCTAAAGCTTACGTGATAGGGATTATACAGTAAGGGATTGCCTGTAGCAATAGCAGGAACAGAAAAACAAAGAGTCCCTGTAAGGTGTAGTATTTCTCCTTTGATTTTCAACTCTCTGAGAGAAGGCGGAAATTTGAAATGGTGAACATTGAAAGTGTTATGTGTGATTCTTCCATTTGCTACGTAAGTGACTTCGTTTTCTTCGGAATACAGACAGTTTTGTGTTTTTGGAATTCCGTATCCTTCAATCATCTTTTGTAACTTTTCGGGTTTTAAATTATTTAATTGGATATTAAAATATGGCTCTGATCTAAGAATGTTTTCTCTTCTGATTGCTATTTCTTTAAATTCGTGTCTATCTATCAGTGACGTGTTCTGGGCTGAATTTATGATGAGTGCTTTCAACTGCTGTGTCTGGATCGACGGATATAGGCTGAGTATTTGAGCCGCAAGGTTAGAAACGAGTGGGGTGGCAAAACTTGTACCGGTTACATGTTCTACATAGTTATAATGCTCTGAACCGAATACAATAAGTCCATTCTCTTCTGTGTGGCAATCGCCTCCGGACATTACGATGTCGGGTTTTGATAAATTCCAGTTGACTTGATGTGTTTTTAGAAAGGCATTGTTCACCTTTACAGAGTAGTCCCGGAATCCTTTCTTTGAATAATAGGCCGGAATGTTTTTGGCAGGGGTCATGTCAGGTATCCCGGGGTTACGTAGACAATCGGCAATTGCGCCAACTGTAATTCCATTCATGCAATCGGCAGGCTCTCCCAAATTAGTATTTTGGGTATAGTCGGGATTTGTCGGGTTGTAGAATTGATATGGGTAATCTTCTGTAATATTATCAAAATTACCAGTGCTTATAATGAATAGAATATCGTATGTGTAAGATAAATAATCGAGCATGCGGGCATAATCGGATATATCTGCATTGATGTCTTTGCTTAAAACACTTGACATCGAAATATTATAAACCTTTATGCCATAATTCTTGTGTGATTGAATAATCTCTTCTTTTAGCTTTAAGAGTGAGACTTTATCATTATCTTCTCTGATGGCTTGAATGGAATATATTCTGGCTTGAGGGGTAATTTCATCTTCAAGAATATTTTGCTTACCATATATGATGAGAGATGCTACATGGGTGGCATGGTCTAATTTTATTTGATATGGATCGGGATAAATACTACTTTCTCCCACAATCAGATCTTTATATGCTGAAATTTGTCTCACTCCGCTGTCAATAATGCCAATTATAGGTAATTTGTTGATGTCTACGGCGTATTTATTAATCTTAAAAATGCCTTTGAAATTCGCTATGCCGAAAGCGTTTGGAGATACGTGCATTACAGGTAATGATTGTACTCTTTGGATAATGTCAAAGTTATCCAGCATTTCAGTTATGTATTCCGGGGAAATGTGAAGCTCATAGACAGAGTTATAGACTGCAAGAGAATTTAATTCTCCGTTGTGCTGTGTGATATATTCCTTTAAATGATCGTATATTTCTGTGTATCCTTCTTTTTGGAAGGGTAATAGTTTTAGGGTTGCGATTGAATCTGTGGTTTGTTGAATTCGTGTTGAAGTTAACAAATAGAATTCGTTTATAATGGAGAGACTTTTTAATTCTTCGGGAATCCCGGTTCCTTCGCTCGAACTAAAAATTTCAATATCATAAAGAAATAGATTAAATAATTTGTTGTCTACAATTTGGAATAGGACGGACATGTTATTTGAATAATATACTACTGGCTCAATCCCATACTTTTTATTGAGTAGATCATCAGAGTACATCTTATAAAAATCAATTTTGATGAAGTCATAATGATAGGGAATGTGGAGCGTTCTCTTTTGATGGCGAGATTTCAAATCTTCTGTAAACCGTTGAAGATATGATCTAAAATTATCTTTCTGTAGTGTATAATCTTTGTTCTCATCTTGGATGTCTTCATCATCTTTTTCTTTATTCGAATTATTACCTCTCTTGGTTGGTATTTCACCTTTTGATATATGAGGGTTTGTGAATATTAGATGTGATAGTTTCGTCATTATTCTTTTTTTTGTAAAAATAATGTTTTTATTTTAATGATGTTTCAAATGATTGTCGTATTTTGAGGAAATCAAGTAAATGAAATTGTAACTTCGATTATTTATCCTCAATAAGGCTTAGCTTCTCATCTTTTAATGGAGGATAAAATTATCTTATGATGTTCTATAATTATAGATATATCTATAGTTTAATTGGAGGATACATGACGTTTGGTTATAACCGAATGCAATATATCCATAGTAGAGTATAGTAGCGGTTGAATTTGTAGTGAGATTCTATACTTTTAGTGTAGAATCTCACTACAAAATAAAATGTATCTTTTGTTTACTTCTATGATATTAAATACTTATATTTGTGCAGTAAATAAATGTGATTTAAAGTGATGAAGATAAAACTATTAAAGGTATATCTGCCTTTCGTGTGTCTGTCTCTTTGTTTTACGGCTATATATGCGTTTATATATTGGTTGGCCGTAATAGATTTAGATCTGTTTCGACCTGATGGGTTGGTGGCACATCTGATTGTTCCTATTGCAATTTCCTTTCTTATTGTGTTCTTCTATTATAAGCATAGGTTACGGCTTTTAAATCTTAATGAAAGGGCTTTCTCTTCTTATACAATGCTGGTAGGCATCTTGCTTGCAATGCCCTTATTCAAAGGATTGCCTTACTTGGAAAATGCTCAAGGGGAACTCGTCAGAGTTGCTAAGCCATCGCAAATCAATCACAACAGGCAGGCTCTTTTTTATAGTGTGCAGCAAGGTATCACGTTCAACGAACGGGCGGGCTTATTTGTAGATAGGCAACATGTGAGTAGAAGTACTGATATTGTAGTAACCTGCTATTTCGCATCTCCTCTGCTTGATGTTCGGAGTGATGGAAGATATGTCATCAACGAACAAAATACCTGGATTGGGGTGAAGTATAGTGAAATATTTTCTCATGGAATGTTTGACAACGATGTGAATCGGTCTATGAGTTCTTTTATAAAGGATTGTACACAAAAGTATATCAACTATAAATATGACTTGCACTATTTGCGCAATCTGAAATATGATGATGAAAGGAGAGAGTACTACCGGGCGATAGTAAAGGCTGATAAAGGTGCGGGTAATAGGAAATTGGTGATTCTGACTCAGGAAGAGGGTAGTTATGAGGCACGTGCAGGGTATGATGGTTACTGGTTTTGGGGGATTTTGATTTCGGTGAATATCATTTGGCTGTTCTTTGTTTTATTACCGGGTTTAAATGAAACGGAGCTGAATAAATCGGCTGCTGTGAGAATGAGGGACAAGAGAAGGCAAAAAGAGCAGCTTATGGCTTTCTTGGATATTTTCATACCGAAAAAGGGAATGATAGCGACTCCTATATTGGTGGACTTAAATATTCTTTTCTTCTTGGTAATGATTTTGGCGGGAGTTGATTGGCTTTATCCAATAGATGCGGAGCTGGTTCATTGGGGTGCTAATGTAGGCTCTCTTACAACGAATGGCGAATGGCATAGGCTATTAACATCGCTATTCATTAATAGCGGTGCAGTTCACTTGGCGCTGTATGGACAGTCCTTTATAGAATGCTATGCGAAGAAATTTCAGGCTTTCTTTTCTCACTGTGCTTATAGTTAGTTCAAGAAGGTTTATTGCGAATTTACTCTTCATCGATGAGGCTACTTTTTCGGACTTTTGTCTCGCTACTACAACTGTCGTAATAAGTGCATAGGCATGTGTATTGAAAGCTTATTTGAGTCACGCTGTTTGTTTTGTTATGACTGGAACTTTCGGTTACCGTATAATAAGAAGTTTGCTAGATTTTTGAATTCGCCTTTCTTCATGGGGCATGTAAGGTTTCTATCGCTTCTATGGGGTTTTGATAACAGCGTAAAGCTTCATTGCATGTCGTTTTCGGACGATATTACGGGGCATTCGTTTATTCAATGGCGTTTTCAAAATGAAAGGGCTATATTCCAAGTTCCTTTCTTGGTTGTTTGTTATCACGTTTGTACAATTGC
>JGI20225J20221_1002416_pt1 | contig 14003 bp, 9 predicted proteins | sample BioMet4_FD_20221 | JGI IMG/M metagenome (IMG submission 20221) | reverse complement strand
GCCAGCTTTTTCCTACCACCCTTTCGTCTGGAAGGTCTTGTATATCCTTAATTGTTTTAATTAATTACTTCAGTAAGGTTCAAAGGCTGTCCTCGGGGACTTTACGTCCGTTAGCGATCGACCTCTAGACCTACAACGGGATACATCCCCGTCGGGGGCATAATGCCGAGAGTCGCGGTCCCGGAACTGCGTTTTTTGAACAACGCAGGACAGGTCTATTTTGAGCAAGTTCAGAACAAAGAAGCATTGCTCATGTGTTTTATGTTTCCTTCTCGGGAGTTCTGACAAGTTCTTCCGAGGATACAGGTTCAAGCTGGTATTCATTAATTTTTGTAATTCCATATGGTTCAAGGTCTGCTTTCCACCATCCTTTTTCAGCTGCAGTCATATATGCGATCTGATGGGTACTTGGCTGATAGCCAATGTTCAATTCAGTAAGATCATTGGATGCACAGCCAGATACGAAGATAGATGCGACCAGCAAGAAAGTAAGTATAAGTATGCCTAGTTTTTTCAAAGTTCCACCTCAATAATCCTTACAACTGATAATAGTTCTGCTGATAATTATCTATGTACTGATAATTACGCATGTACTGATAATTACGCATGTACTGATAATTACGCATGTTACTGATAATTACTCATGTACTGATAATAGTCCATATACTGATAATGAACCATATAAAATGATAACTTTCATTACTAAATACTATTTTTTGAAATCAAGCCTGCCTATTGAAAAATCAACAGACCTCTATCTTTTTTGTCAGCTTTCCATAAACTCTTTTACAAGAAAATTTATATTTCTCCAGATCAAAATTGACTCAGTACCAAAATCTAGTGATGAATGTAAAGTTCAAAATCACTATATTTTGTAATTGGTCACAATCCTTGTGATACAATTTAAGAATTGGAGTCTTTAGATGTCGAATATTGATTTTAATGATAACCGGATTCTTCTTGCGAATTCAGATTTTCAATCAAAAAACGCAAAAATCACTAGATTTTGGAACAGAGTCTCAAAAGCCCGGTAAAAATAAAAAGTAAATACCTAACAGCATATTCATATTTTTTTACATTTCCTATATATACTCTCTCAAAGTAGCCTTGATTATATCCCAAATGTATTAATATATCTGGATATATTTCTCATTAAGGACTAAATTTCCTGTGAAATGTAGATTATTTTCCGTCGTTTAAAACTCTTTACGGGACTTAAAAGGTTGAATTTTATGAATGTTGCAGACAAAGTTATCAAATCCGCATTCGAATCCGATGAAGTTTTTCAAAAAACGCTTTCCGCTGTAATAAAAGAGGATCTTAACCTCACTGCTGTGGATTTTGCGAAAAAAGCAAGCATTCCCCCGAGTACTCTTTATAAGATCCTGTCAGGGAACCGGGACCCCAACATTAAAACTCTTCGCCAGATAGTGAAAACTATCCGCGACATTAAAGAAACAGATAGTGGAGATTTTATCGCTGTAATTGCAGCTCGCTCGGTGCTTGACAACATCGTAGAAACAAAGAAAAAGATAGCTGGTAGGCTGGTCACAATCAGGGAATATTCGGCAACCTCAATGGAAGAAGCCATAATAGCAGCCGTTAATGCCGAAAGGGATGGAGCAAAAGCCCTTGTTTGTGCTCCTATAGTGAGCCCTACAGTGGAAAAGATCCTCAACATTCCAGTAACAACCATGATCCCAAAGAACAGCCTTATAGTTGCTATCGAACTTGCGCTCAAAAAGATGGAGTAAAACTGCATAGGGCGCTAGAAATAAATACTGCGTCGTGTGGAACAAAAAGTTTCCTGAAATAAAAGATACTGAATATCTGTCAGCAAAACCCTGAATGACTGCTGAACGTAAATCAAGTTTGAACTGTTCTAAAAATAGGAAAAACCCGCGTTTTGGGTTAACGCGGGAATTTTAAGTTCTATTCTCTTTTGTTTTTGAATTTTTTGTTTTCCTGCCGCTTTATTTCTTTGGTTTCACCGAGTTAATAAATTCCTTTGCCTGTTCAGATAGCTTTGCCATGTCTCCGCCACCCTTGGTAAAGTAATAAGCAGCTCCACCGATTATTAACAGGACAATGAATCCAAGAATGTAGAGCATTAAGGAAGACTTTTCCTTTACAGTGTAGGTTGCGTTTTCTCCTCCAATTTCTACCTTGTAGGTTCCTGGCACGTCTTCTGCGTGCTCAAAGGTTACAGTGGTATTGTTCCCAATGCCTAGGGAAACGCCTTTTGAGTCACTTATATTTCCGTTAATAAGCAACTCTACCACTTGTTCTTTCTTGGGGCAGCATTAGCCTGTATCTCCTCGCCGTCTTAACTGAGATTAGTCGCATTCTTTTCCTGCACTTACCTCTAAAGGATCGATTACCAGGTTTGAGTATTTGAAGATAGCTTCCAAATCTTTTACTTTTACATTCACTTCCTGGTCTTCGTATCCTTCTTTTGTTAAGCCCAGTTCAAGAGTGCCGCTTTTATCTGTCTTGTAGGTAGCTTTTCCGCTGGAATCTGTTTTACCAATGATGTTTCCGTCAATTGATACGTTTGCACCTTCAATTGGATCGCCGCCGATTGCCTTGACAGCCTCAATGTTCAGGGTATCGCCGACATAAACTGTCTCAGGTGAAACGTTAACTGTCATTTCCTCCTTCGGAGCACTGACGTTAATGTTTTTATTTGCAGTTTTGTAGTCATCCTTTTCTGCAGTTATCTTCAAAGTTCCGACATCTTTGGCTGTATACTCAACAACTCCATCATCACCGGTTTCGCCTACATTACTTTCGTTAACCGAAACATTAGCGCCTTTTATAGGTTCATTACCAGCGGTTACTTCGATATTAAATGGGTTTCCGGCATAGATCTTATCAGGCACATTTATTTTCAGTGAATTGTTGTCGTTTCCACTACCGCCGGTTTCAACTTCCACGAAGGGGTAGAACCTGAGAGTAGCGTCATTGGCAGTCTTGAAACTGATATTGCCCATTATCTCGGAGGTCTCATCCTTGCCAAGCCCGATGTCATCACTGTTTTTCATTGTAATGCCACTTTCAGAGACACCGGTGACCTCCATCTCGCCAAAAGTATCTCCATTATTGATTTCGGTGTACTGGTCCGAGAGCTGGAAGAGACCCTGTATGAAGACAGCAGAGGACTCAGATCCTTGGAAAACCGAGCCGATATGAGCAATGATTATGGGCACATCTTCTGCATCTCCAAGATCAGTTTTATAGACATAGTCATCGCCCGATTCGAGGAATGCCTCGTCTACGACATCACCATCTTTTTCAAGCTCGACCCGGACAGATTTTCCATTGATATCCACTTCTACGATATTCAAAGAATAACCATCTTCAAGGGTAAGGGCAGAACCTGAATCCATAGACTTTTTGTCGTCGTTGTCTGTAAGGACTTTACAGAGAATATTATCCGAAAGAAGGCTCACATCATCAACAGATCCATTAACTGAGTCATCAGTATACCCGGCAAAGTACTTGTCTGCCATGAAACCAATAACTGTGAAGTTGCCCCATTTTTTGTGATCAAAATTAACCGCCTGAGGTGTTGATTCGTAGACAAGTTCATCTGAAGGTATATTCCTGCCGTCAAGCTTTCCTACTGTAAGATTTTCAGTCCCAATTCCTTCATCTATGTTGTAATAGAAACCTTCAAAGTTAAAGGGCGTCCAGCTAGGGAGTGAATCACCATTGATTTTCTTGTCATAGACAGTCCCGCGCAGCTCGTATGTACCTTCTTCCGAGGTGTCAAGGGTCGGGGCAAAACGCAGCGTGTTATCATCAGCTACCTGAATCTGTATTTTACCCATAAGGTCTACCGTATCTCCCTTATCAAGTCCGACGCTATCATCATTCTCCATTTTTATTTCACTGCTGCTAACGGAAGTTACTTTCATTTCCCCAAAGGTATCTCCATTATTGATTTCGGTGTACTGGTCCGAAATTTGGAAGAGACCCTGTATGAAGACAGCAGAGGTCTCAGATCCTTGAAAAACCGAGCCGATATGAGCAATGATTATGGGCACATCTTCTGAATTTCCAAGATCAGTTTTATAGACATAGTCATCGCCCGATTCGAGGAATGCCTCGTCTACGACATCACCATCTTTTTCAAGCTGGACCCGGACAGATTTTCCATTGATATCCACTTCTACGATATTCAGGGAATATCCTTCGTCGAGAACAAGAGAATCTCCGGCATTTGCTGATTTTTTATCGTCAGTGTCTATGAGAATCTTGGAAAGAACACCATTAGAAATAGGGCTAATTTCATCTCCTATAACTGTGGAATTATTTTCAGTGTAACCTGCGAAGTATTTCTCTGCCATGAACCCGATTATCTGGTACGAACCCCATTTACTGTATTCAAAATCAGTTTCAGTAGGTCTTGTGGAGTACTCAATATTTCCTGATTTTATGCTTCTACCTATATCTGTAATGGTCATCTCTTCTGAGGATACTCCGGAATCAAGGTCATAGTAGAAGCCTGAATAACTCTGGGCAGTCCATGTATAAGTTTCTGGCATTCCCTGTTCCCAGATTCTGTTTCCAGTTGAATTATCTGTAGTAGACCCGACGCTTACAGTCCATGTTTTTGTCGATGAATCATAAGTACCATTAGGATCACTTACCACTGCCTTGAGGGTATAATTTCCTGCACTGTCTTTTTCAAAGTCGTATGAAGAAGAGGTTACACTTGTATCCTTTTTCTGTGATTCGTCACCAACAAGCCACTCAACATTAATATCCTGGTCGTCCGTGCTGGAGTTGACCTTGAAAGTTTTAGATACTCCTTTATCGACTGAAACATTTCCTTCGGAGGGGTCAGCATTAACAGATAATCCTCCGGCCGTTGATACTCTCCATGTCCAGGATTTTTCTGCACTGCCGTTTTCGTTTTCTGCATTCACTTTAATTGTATGTGTGCCCTTTGTTGCAGAATTGTTGGTATATGATGACTCAGTTACGGATGTTGTCCCTGTAATGTTTGTATTAACGAGGGTGTCATCAAGATACCATGTTATATTTGAAGCCGGGCTAACAGTTGCAGTAAATTTTCTTGATTCTCCTGCGTTATTGTTAACGGTTGATGACGAAGGGGCAGATAAAGTGATCACCGGTACATTTGATCCTCCGGTTACACTCCATGTTCTGTTATCTCCAGTTGACTGAACAGTCGCTTTGACATCGTATGTACCTTGCTTAACGGTGTGATTGAGGGTAGAGGTATTCGTCGCGCTATCATACGATGTTTGGGAAACAGTGCTTCCATCAATCTGCCAGTCAACAGTTGCTGACTCGTTTGTTTGAACGCTAAAATCTTGAATCTCGCCGACTGTCTTATTGACAGTCGCATTGTCTCCAGGCGATGCTGCTATTATACTCGGAGCTGCAGCTGCAGTTCCGCAAAATAGCCCCAGCACCAGAATTGCTGTAAATATCTGTAAACTAGCTTTTTTCATGTTCTATCCTTCTGAACCTTGTGCGTGAATTATTATGAATTTAGTCAGTTTCTCCTGAGATTTGCTCGATTTTTGTAAGAGTTTTTTTTGGGCTTATCAATCAAGAGTTCCTAAATTTTCGTCTCTCTAATCCAGGCTTCTGTTTCACGGGGGTGATTATTTTTAATCAGGCGGATCATCAACAGCTTCGGCTTTTAGCTGCTGGTATCCTCTCTGCTCTATAGTTATAAGCTTGCATTCTGGGGATTCGAGTACAATGCCTGCTTCATACTTTGTACATTCTCCTATAACGATTAAGTTACATATATTTTGTACTTTTTTGATCTTTTGCGGATCAATTGTAATAAGAAGTTCGAAGTCTCCACCCGTGTAAAGGGCAAATTCCCTCAGCTTCTCCGGGTTTGAAGCAAATTCACGGACCTCCCTGAGGATAGGAAGGGCATTTTCCCGGATCTTGAAGCCTACACGACTCTGCCTGGAAAGGTCGTAAAGGGACATTGCAAGGCCATCACTCGTATCCATCATGGATGTGACTGCTCCGGACTCGGCTAGCTTCCTGGCTTCTTTCGTGCGCGGGACAGGCTCAAAAAGTGCCTTCAGGACGGTTTCGCTCACTGGCTTTCTAGACTGAAGGGCTTCCAGAGCTGCTCCTGCTGATCCTGCATAACCCGTGACACAGACAAGGTCACCTGGCTTTGCTCCACGCCGAAGAAGGAGCTGGCTTTTTTTCACTCTGCCAAGTGCCGTTCCTGTAATTGTCAGTTCTGAGTGGGTATCAAGATCGCCTCCTATAATCGTAGTTCCGCAGAATTCGGCACATGCCTGCATACCTTTGGCAAGGGCTTCAACAAAAGCAATTTCGGTATCTGCCGGCATCCCAATTGCCATAACAAGCCCTGTGGGCTCTGCACCCATGGCTGCAATGTCACTGAGGTTTACGGCTGCTGACATCCAGCCCATTTGCCAGGGGGTCATCTCTTCCGGAAAATCAGTAGTCCTATGCAGCATATCGGTAGTAACAACCAGGCAGTCTTCGCCTTTCAGGTCAAGGACGGCGCAGTCATCCGAACCTGCGCCTATAAGGATTCCTTCTTGTCCTTTCTCCCTGCCATCAGGTGCTTTGAAAATCTCAGATAAAATGGAGATTAGAGCGCGCTCTCCAACTGAAGATACTTTTGTGTTTTTCATGGTCTTTTTTGAAAAAGATAATTTTTGTTTTCTTTTCTAGATAAATGCACTCTGTGAACCAAAAATTACTGAGTTCCTCTCCTTTATTTAATTTGTGTAACATGTAAAGCCACACAAAAATTCCAACAGTTTTCCATAAAATCATTTTCGGTATTGGACGAAACATTTCTCTCAAAAATTCTACTTCTTTCCACGAGCATTGAATAAACAAATTTTCTCAAATAAATTTCTTAAGGGCTTTACATTTGCTTTTTATCTCTAGGAATGTATAAGACTTTTGTAAACTTCAAATTCATTTGAACTTAAAGTATAGTTTTCTGTAGGACTCTTAAAGAGAAATACTTCCCACTTTATTCACAACAAAGACAAAAAATAAAAATACAAGGAGAAAAATGCAATTTAATATCTATAAACTGTCAGACACGACCAGAAAATATCAGGTGCTGGATTCTGCCAGATTCTGTCGTACAGAGTTAGAGATCACTTCATCTCCGCTTTCTTTTGTTCTTATTTTCACATTTTCCAGAAAACGTTTTGCGATTTTACCGAGTTCATATAGTTCTTCCCTTTCCAGAACCCGCAGCTCTCTTAAATTTTCCTGCAAGCTATGTTCCGGAATCCCCTGCTGCAGTACATAGGTAAGTTCTCTATTTTTCATATGTTTCGAGATCCAGGCAGCTATGCTGGCAATTTCTTCCCTGCTTCCGATAAAATCTCTAATTAATGTTGTCCGAAGTTCCAGTTCTAAGCCGCAGGAGTCTGCAATTTCAAGCGTTTTTATTACAGATGCAGTAATCTGTTCTGGATTTTTTTTCATCGCTTCAGATTCTTCGAAGCCCGTAACTTTCCCATAAAGTTCAGGATTGTCCAGGGGAGCTTTTATATCGATAAAAAATTTATCAACCAGCTTTCGTTTAACCATTTCGCTTGCCATTTCGGGGTAGCAGCCGTTTGTATGAACCCCAATTGAAAGCTCCATTTCTCTTGCAAACTCAGCGAGAGGCACAATTGCTTTCTGCATCAGAGGTTCCCCTCCTGAAAATACAACTGCACTCACAAAGAGTTTCGATTCTTTAATCTGCTCTTCCACAAACTCCAGTTCTACAGGGTTAAATCCCTGGAGGTAGGGATGGTTCTGGCAGTAGGGGCAGCGAAGCGGGCACCCTCTAAAAAAGATAGTAACTGCAGCCCTCCCTTTCCAGTCCACGGTCGAGAGCGGGACAGTACCTGCGTAGTTTACTTTCATGGCTTACAGTTCTCACGCTTTTATGTATAAAAAAGGATTAAGGGACCCTTATCTGAGTTCCCTTGTGCTGTATCGTTTTCTGTCCAGAAGTTCCTGGCGCTTGCCTTTGTTCCAGCCTTCAACCGACTGGAGGTATCCTGTGATCCTTGAGAGATGCTGCACATTTTCAGACTTACACTTCGGGCATCTGTCCAGTAACCCATCGGCTACATATCCTTCGTCAGTGCATACAGTCATGTCCTTGGTAAAGGCAAAGTAACCTGTCTGGGTGTTCTTTGCTATATGCATGGCAAGCTCCTGAAGGCCGTCAGGATCCGGCTGTCCTTCTCCAAGCCAGACATGCATGATATTTCCGCCGTCCACAATCGGGAAGAAAGTATGTTCGTGCTTTATCCTTTCAGGCAGAGATATATCTGCACCAACGGCAACATGAGTTCCATTAGTATAGTAGATTGGAAGGTCATGCGTCTGGTTCAACTCGCTCTTTGCAGCCTCCAAATTCCCTTTAATTGTGAACTCGGCCTTGTCGGCATACTCCTTATGCAGGAGGTCCGAGACTGCGAAGCGCTGGGCTGTCGTTTCCGCAGGCGTTCTTGCAAGAGCAATCTCCATACCTGTTTCTTTTGAAAGCTTTTGAGCGTGCATTTTCATTTCAAACATGGCCCTGATAGCAAGCTTATAAGCAGCAGGAGACTCATGGATCTGGAAACCTGTATGGTACTGGACCATTTCATTGATCCCTACCACTCCGATAGTATAAACCAGGCTTTCGAAGTCCACAGCTATGGCCCCTTTTTCCTCTGTATTAGGATCTTTGGGATGCTGGGCTGCAAAGGGAATCCTGTTTTTCTTGATCAGACTATTCATCCATCTACGCTTGATCTTGAAAACTTCCACTCCCTTATTCATCAGGGTCTTGAGCTCATTGAACAGTTTTTCATCATTATGTTCAGCCCTGTATGCGGCCCTTGGGCAGTTTAGAGACAGGACCATCCATGAACCCATTGAAAAGTGTTTTCCACCCTTGAAATGAAGTTTGTCATCGAATTCTTTATCATCAGTAGGGTTTGCAGAAAACTGATATGCGCAACATTGATAACATGAAATTCCTTCTCCTGCGCCCCTGTACTCCGGAAGCTGATTATCAAAGTAAGGAGTCCCGAATTTAGCAGCCAGCTCGAAGGTCATCCTGTATAACTCTTTGTAAGTCGGAAGCTCAGGGTGAGCTCTGTTGAATTCCTCGTTTTCTTCCATAAAGTCAGGCTCAATGGAGATTTCTGGCTTTGGGAAGCTGAAAGGTTTGCCCCAGGCGTCTCCTTCAAGCATAACATCCATAAGAGCCTTGAACCCGAGGCGGACTTCCTTTTCGAGTTCTCCATAGGTTCTGAGAGGAGCCTGCTTGCCGTCCCAGACCTTACCCTTAGCAACAATCGGAATGTTTTTCCAGAGCTTCGGGACCCCAGGGGAAAGCTGTACGGATGAAAAAACAGTCTGTCCGCCTCTTGCGCACATCATCTGCATCATTTCATAGACGAACATTTGCATAAGCTGTTTTATCTCGGTTTCGGACTTGCCTTCCAGATATGGAGCCATGAAAGTCAGGAAATTGTAAAAACCCTGCCCACCTGCAAAATTGGTCTGAGCCGAACCCATGGCTTTTACTGCATGAAGGAAAGCTACCTCGGCATTCTTCGCGGGCTTTGCCACGCTTGATTGAGTTCCCACTCCATCAGGCATGAGTCCATAATAAAAAAAGTAACGGAGATCCCAATCCTGGCAAAATGGTCTTGTGCCCATATATTCAAGGTCATGGATATGGAAATCCCCGTTGAGGTGAAGGTCGGCAATCTCTTTTGGCATTAGAAGGAGATTTTGCTCCTTGGACATTTTGTCGGCTTTTCTTTTATGTGAAGTCTCGGCGTTGTTCAGCTGGTTTGCATTATCATTTGCTTCAAAGCCGTAACCAGTATCGATTTCATAGGCATCGTAGACCGAAGCTCCGACCCTGGTCATAATGTTTCTCCACTCAACATGCCCTCTGTCAAGCAGAATATTGTTTACGATTTCCCGGATAAGAGGACCTGAGAGAAACTTGAGATTCATCTTTTTAATGATCTTTTCTGCGTCCTTTGCAATCTCAATGGCTTCTTCTTTTGTGATTGAGGGTTTGTTATAGAAAATTTCGCTTAATTTTGTTTCTTTCAGAAGCTGGTTTACAATAATGTTCCTATCCCAGTTAAGAATAAAACCATCTGTTGTCCTTACCCTGGGGAGAGGGGAGACAGACATCCCGTCAAGGGTTTTTTGCACTGACTGGTTGTCAGATAACTGGTCATTTTTGGGGAGGGGAGAGACGGACAATTCTTCAAGCATCGTTTGGGCTGATTGGTTGTCAGATAACTGGTAATCGGGTAAGAGAATCTCGCTTGTCATTTTCTCATCTTCAGTGATTGTCTTAATAATAGAATTTAATGGTGAAATTTGAAGAAATATTCAATTTATTTTTAACTTCAGATCTCTATTATCACAGGATTTTCTTCATCACAGGATTTCCTGGATTTTTTCAGGGTTTACTTCTCCCCCACTGAAGAGTTCCTCGTGCGTAAGGAAAGTATCATTGATCTGTAAAACAGGCGCTGTCACTGTGAAGACTCCGTTGAAACGCAGTTCCGTTAGAGCTTCGGGAGTAGACATATCTGCTACCTCAAAAGCAACTGAATGTGCCTCCAGGAAAGTTTTTAATTTATTGCATTTCGGACAGCGTTCCGTTGTATATATGATTATTTTTGCCATGCTTTACGTCCCTCTGATTTTACTCTAATTCTTAATCTGATTTTTAGTTACCGTTTCTTGTGTGGGACTTGTTTCCGTCTTACATCTTATGTTTATTTCTGTTGTGTGCGGGGTGAGCGCGCAGGTACAGAACGTGTTGCAGCATAAAACAAAGCCCCACATGGGTTACCATTCCTCAGCTAACCCTTATAGTCCATACAAATGTGTATTTTCAAATATCAGTCACCAATATCAGAAAAGGGCGCAGCTCCTAAAAAGTGACCCCCATGATATCGTTTTTTTCATTCTACTGAGTGAAAATGACCTTTATTTTCAGGTAAATATTCTAAATGCTCTATCCTTAATAATGGTTTTTAACCTCAGGTCTGGATACAGTGAAACCTTTATCTGGATACAATAACACCTTTGTTTTGTATACAAAGACTTTCTATTTGTTATCAGATCTGATAACAAATTTAAGGATCCCTGTTTTTGAAAAACTGCCTTCTTCAAGGAAACAATTTCAAGCACAGAAGGCTTTATGGGATATCCGCAGCCGATTTGCCGGGTACAGTACGGCTAACATGTATAAGGAATTATTCCTCAGCACTTTGCAAAAATATTGTCAAATCACTATTCTCATTTTCACGGTACTCTTGTGGAATTTTTTAATTCTTAGTAGGGCTGAGAATCTATACCCGAGCATTTCTTTTATATCCACTTTGTCTTTTTATTCCTCTTAGAAAATCTTTAATTTTCCTGAAAAGGTTGGAAATTACAAAAAAACGTTATATCATGGGCCAGTTATATTTACCAAGCACAAAAGAGGTGTCACTTCATAGAGAAATTACTATCTTCCGGCTGCAAGCCTCTTGACGAACTTCTGGGAGGAGGTTTCGAGAAAGGGATTGTGACTCAAATCTTCGGACCCGCAGGAACCGGGAAAACAAATATCTGCATCCAGCTTTCAGTGGAATGCGTAAAACAAGGGCAGAGAGTCATCTTCATAGATACCGAAGGGCTTTCTCCTACTCGATTCAAGCAGATTGCAGGGGAAAATGCAAAAGAAATAGCTAGAAGCATCATTATCTATGAACCCCTGAATTTTGAAGAACAATATGCGGCCGTAAGGGAAGTGGAAAGAATAGCCGGTGAGAATATCGGTCTCGTGATCCTGGATTCTGCAACTTCATACTACAGGTTCGAGCTTGAAGATAATGAGACAGGCATGAAAAGCCGCAGAGAACTTGCCAGCCAAATAGGATTTTTGCATGCCCTTGCCCGCAAACACGGTTTTGTTGCAGTCATAACCAACCAGGTATATTCCGATATTACCTCAGGAGGAGTGCGTCCGCTTGGCGGTAGTTCCCTGGAACATATTTCAAAGGCGATTATCCAGCTTGAAAAAACCGGCGAAGGCACCAGGCGCGCCATTCTGTACAAACATCGGTCCCGCCCTGAAGGTTCGAGCGCGGAATTCAGAATTACAGCCGAAGGGATTCGCTAAGCTGAAGAAATTCGATAAACCGAATTAAGAAATCGGGAAAAAGTTCTTAGAAGAACCTTTTAATACTCATTCTGGACAGAAAAACTTAAAACTCCCGGTACTTCCGGGGGTTTTAGAATTCCTTTTTACAGGAATCTCTCACCAGGATTTTAACGTTCTCTGGTTCCAGATATAAATTCTTCAGTCCGCCTGTAAGCCTCGTCGTCAGGGTACTGAATCGCCGGATGTTTCATAAAGTAGGAAGCCGGGGAATACAACACGCCTCCTATCCCGCGGTCAAGAGCCAGCTTACAGCATCGGATGGCATCGATTACCACACCTCCGGAGTTAGGGGAGTCTTCTACGGAAAGTCGGAGTTCAAGGTTCATAGGCACATCTCCAAAAAGCTTCCCTTCCATTCTCAGGAAGCAAATCTTGTTGTCCTTTTGCCAGGCTACGTAGTCACTGGGTCCGATGTGGATATTATCATCATCAAGCTTCCTGGAAAGCACGGATTGAACAGCCTCGGTCTTTGATTCCTTTTTGGAAGCAAGCCTGTTCCTGTTGAGCATATTAAGAAAGTCCGTGTTTCCTCCGGTATTGAGCTGGTATGTTCTCTCGAGTTTTACACCTCGTTTTTCGAAAAGGTCTGCAAGAATCCTGTGCGTGATAGTAGCTCCAAGCTGAGCTTTGACATCATCGCCAATGATTGGAATATTCTTTTCCTCAAATTTTTTTGCCCATTCTGGATTACTTGCGATAAAAACAGGCATATTATTAACGAGAGCCACACCTGCTTCAAGGGCACACTCGGCATAAAAACGGACTGCTTCTTCAGAACCTACAGGCAGGTAATTGAGAAGCATATCGGCACCCGAGTTTTTAATTTCGTTCACTATATCGGTTTTTGTGGCTTCCTGTTCCTTGCTGATAACAAAAGTTTGACTTTCCTTATAGTTCTTCATATGGTCAGAGACCCCGTCGAGAACCCTGCCCATTTTAACCTTCACACCTGTGGACGGAACATCAGGACAAAAAACCGCTGTGCAGTTCGGGGGAGCAAAGATAGCCTCAGAGACATCTTTTCCTACCTTCCTGGCATCAATGTCAAAGGCAGCAACAACTTTAATATCGCCAGGTTTATACCCTCCAATTTCCCTGTGCATCAGTCCTATGGGTTCTTTATCGTCGACTTTGTAGTACTCAATGCCCTGTATCAAAGAGCTTGCACAGTTCCCGATTCCTGCAATTGCTATTTTTATTTTTGTCATAAGCGCTTACTCTCCGATGAATACCCAGATTCTCATAAACCGCATTAATGAAATGAAGATCTCTTATGATTTCTGAATCTACAGATTCAAGGATTTACGGATTCAAGGTCCATGAAGTTTAATAATTTATATTTCTGAAAATTACGACTTTCTGTATTTTAGCTATGGATTTTAAGTCTTGTCTTATTTGCTTTGTTACTCTATAAATCTATTATTTGTAAGTTTGCTTCTATGGAAAAAGAGATTGCTTTATTTATATCTCACGTGTTACTTATTCCTTAAACAAAGTTTTTATTATGGGTGCTGGTTGCCAGAAGCGTGATCTGCCGCATTTTTCTGGTTATTCTGAGGTTTAAGAATTATCTTTAATATAATTAATTTTAACTTTCTCTAATTATTTATATGGTAAAAGAAAAAAGTAACGATCTGAGAGAAACGAGACATGTCAGTTGAATAGGTTTTTATCTTATGGGGAGCTTGAAAGAAAAGCGGAAATTTTTCCGGCAGAATCTGACGCTTACATCGGAAAGTGATCTAATGAGGACAATTGACTG
>JGI20225J20221_1002414_pt1 | contig 14010 bp, 15 predicted proteins | sample BioMet4_FD_20221 | JGI IMG/M metagenome (IMG submission 20221) | reverse complement strand
AGTCCCTGGTTGCGGCTGGTCGCGGCCGGGGCCAATCTGCGCTCCCGGCTGTTCGGCCTGCCCTACGGCGACCAGGCGTTTTTTTTCCGGCGCGACCTTTTTGATGCCCTGGGCGGCTTCCCGGATCTCCCCATCATGGAAGACGTGGCCCTCATGCGCGCCCTGGCCCGGGCCGGCGAACGTCCGGTCATCCTGCCCGAGCGCGTCTCCACCTCAGCCCGGCGCTGGCAGGCCGAAGGCCTGCTGCGCACCACCGCCCGCAACCTGGCCCTGCTCCTGGGCTACCTCTGCGGCATCTCCGCCGACCGACTCGCCAAATGCTATCCGGCCATGCCCGACTTGCGCGGGGAGGAAGGCAGGGAAAACGCCTCCGGCGGCCAGGAGGGGAGTCACTCCCCTCCTGGACCACCCCGACCTGGGGCTTCTGTAACCAAACCGGATAACGCGCCAAACACCTAACGGGAGTCCAGAGGGCGTAGCCCTTTGGCCGCCGGAGGCTTCTCCCTCTACTTCCTCTCACCTCTCCCACACCCATGCCCACCACCCATCTCGCCATTCTCCTCAAAGCGCCGCTTCCCGGCCTGGTCAAGACCAGGCTGGCGGCGGGTATTGGGCCGGAGTTGGCGCTTGGCGCCTACAAGGCCATGGTGGCCTGCGTGCTCGCGGCGGCGAGGGCTTCGGGACTCCCGGCGACGGTGCATTTCGCGCCGGCCGAAGGAGAGACGGCGATACGGGAATTGTGCGGCCCGGGATATGGTTACCAGATCCAGGTGGAGGGCGATCTCGGCGCGCGCATGGCCGGGGCCATGGCTTGGAGCTTTGCCCGGGGGGCCGGGGCGGTGGTGCTGGTCGGCGGCGATGTTCCGCTTGTGACCGGCGGGGTCCTGCGGCAGGCGGCCCGGGAGCTGGAACACGGGCAAGCCGTGCTCGGGCCGGCCACGGACGGGGGCTATTATCTGCTCGGGATCAGGCGGCGGGCGTTCGGAGCGCACGTTTTTAGGGACATGCCCTGGAGCACGGCCGCGGTGGCCCAGCGGACCCGCGAAGCCCTGGAGGCGGCGGGCACCCCGGCGGCGCTGCTCCCGGTCCTGCCGGACTGTGATACGGTGGCGGACCTGCGCCGGCTGGCCCTTTCGCCCTTACGGGAACGTCTGGCCGGCACGCCCCTAGACGAATTTTTGAGCGGGCTCCCGGCCGAGATATTTGACCAACACCCCCGATTCCCGATAACAGGAGGGATGTGAATACGGCACCGGCCAAGGCGTCGCCTTCCCTGCGAAGCGTCAGCGGCGATCTGGATGTGCGCACATTGTTGCGCTGTTTTCTGCGTTGCTATCTGATCGGGGCAGCCTACAACACCCGGGGCCTCCAGCACGTGGGCCTGGCCTATGCCATGGAACCGGGGCTGCTCGTCATCTACCCCGACCCCGAGGAGCGGGCCACGGTCTGGCCGCGCTATCTCAAGCTCTACAATACGCATTTTTTCTGGACGCCCCTGCTGGTCGGGCTTTTCCTGTCCCTGGAAGTCAAGATCGCCCAAGGCGTGGCCCCGGCGGAAATGCTTGACAATGTCAAGACCACAACGGCATTCACCCTTTCCGCCATCGGTGACACGTTTTTCTCGGCCAGTCTCATGGGATTGTGGGGCCTGTCCGCCGCCTGCCTGGTGGCGGGCGGACACTACCAAATCCTCATGGTACTGGCCGGCCTGCTGTTTCTGGCGATACAGGTCTTCAAGATCCTGACGTTTTTTGCCGGCTACCGCGAGGGCTTCCAGGTGCTGCGACGCCTGCGGCGCTGGGATATGGTCAATCTCGGGCGCCGGGTGAAGGTGCTAAACGCCCTGCTGCTCACCACCTTCTGGGTCCTGATCCTGCCGTGGGGCGGCATGGCCTGGTCCGCGGCCGACGCACTGCTGGTCGGCGTACTGGCAATCTGGGCCGCCACCCGGCCGTCCGTGTCCCGGGAGATCGTGTTGTTGGCCCTGGCTGCCGGTTGGATCGCCCTGCGTTCCCTGTGGCCGGTTTGACCGATCCGTACCACGCTCCGGCCTGAGCCGGACAAGCCTCCGCCGATACGGTGGATCAAGATGCACGAAAGCATGGATGCGACCTCCGAGGTCCTTGACGATATCGCGCCGTGGGAACCGGACGGCTTTTCCCTGCGGGTGCGGGTGCTCAACGAACAAGGCCTGCACGCCCGGCCGGCCGCCAGGCTCGCCCAGGAAGCGCAGAAGTTCGGCTGCGACATCGAACTGGCCCACAACGGCTCCGTGGTGGATGCCAAAAGCATCCTGGACATCCTGACCCTGGCCGCGGGCCAGGGCAGCGAACTGGAACTGCGGGCCAAGGGCCCCGAGGCTCGCGATGCGCTGGCCCAGCTGGGCACGCTCATCCGCAACCGTTTCCGGTAAGCGCGCGACCACCCCGCCGGGTCCGGTGGCCAGGCGTTGCGGGATGCGCTACCATGTCGGCATGTCGCGTCCGGCCACATCGGCCCCGCGCCCCTAACCCGTCACCCGAGGAACTTCCGTGGCCATGGCAACGCTTAAAGGCATTCCGGTTTCGGCCGGCATCTCCATCGGACGAGCCCTGTTCCTCAACCGGTCCGGGGCCGGCCCCCTGCCCCGCCAGACCTTGCCCGCCGCCCTGGCCGAGGCCGAAATCGCCCGGCTCGACACGGCATTCGAACAATTCCGCCAGGAAATCGAACAGGCTCGGCAGCGCATTCCGCCCGAACTCAAGGAACACGCGCTCATCATCGATTCCCATCTGATGATCCTCACCGACCCGAAACTCTCGGGCGCGGCGAAAAAATACATCGAATCCCTGCACATCAACGCCGAATGGGCCCTGGACAAGGCCGTGGCCGACCTGGAAAAGGCCTTCCTGGCCCTGGACGACCCGTATTTCCGCGACCGCATCCAGGATGTGCGCAGTGTGGCCAGCCGGGTCCAGGCGAGGCTCGCCGGCCAGGTCGAGGGCCTTCGCGCCATCGAGAACCGGGTCGTGCTCATGGCCCACGACATCTCGCCGGCCGACACCGCCAGCCTGCAAACCGACAAGATCATGGCCCTGGTCACGGTCCAGGGCGGCAAGACCTCCCATACCGGCATCCTGGCCCGCACGCTCGGCATTCCGGCCGTGGTCGGGGTCACCGACCTCGAAGGCTCGGCCCGGGACGGCGACCTGGTGGTGGTGGACGGCTGCGGGGCGTGGTCATCCTGTCCCCGGGCGAGGAGGAGCTGGCCAAGCTCTCGGACCTCAAGTACCAGTTCGAGGCCTACCAGGCCGGCATCATGCGCGGCTGCCACCTGCCCGGCGAGACCATCGACGGCTACCGCATCAAGGTCAAAGCCAACATCGAGCTTCTGGAGGAAGTCCCGGCCGTCATCAACAACGGCGGCGAGGGCGTCGGGCTCTACCGCACCGAATATTCCTACATGAACCGGCCAAAGCTCCCGACCGAGGACGAACTCTACCAGGAATACCTCGACCTGGCCTCGATCATGTCGCCGCGCCGGGTGACGCTGCGCACCCTGGACGCCGGCGCCGACAAGTTCGTGAGCACCCTCGGCGCCCTGGACGAGCGCAACCCCGCCCTGGGCCTTCGGGCCATCCGGCTGTGCATGCACCACCGCGACATCTTCAAGACCCAGGTCCGGGCCATGCTGCGCGCCTCCATGGCCGGCAACATCTCGGTCATGTTCCCCATGATCTCGGGCCTGCGCGAGATCCGCCAGGCCAAGGCCCTGCTCGCCGAATGCAAGGCCGAGCTGCGCCAGGAAGGTTGCCGGTTCGAGGCCGACATGCCGGTCGGCATCATGATGGAACTGCCCTCCGCGGTCATGATCGCCGAAGTGCTGCCCGGGAGGTCGATTTCTTCAGCATCGGCACCAACGACCTCATCCAGTATTCCCTCGGCATCGACCGCACCAACCGCTACGTGTCCCACATGTACCAGCCCCTGCACCCGGCGGTCGTGCGCAGCATCAAGCACGTGGTGGACGCGGCCCACCAGGCCGGNATCGAAGTGAGCCTGTGCGGCGAGATGGCGTCCGACCCGTTTTGCGTGCCCATCCTCATGGGCATGCAGATCGACTGCATCAGCCTCACGCCCCAGGCCATCCCGGGCATCAAGCGCATCATCCGCCAGGCCACCATGGACGACTGCAANAACCTCCTCAAGCTCGTGCTGGAGAGCCCGTCGGTCAGCCGNACCAACGCCCTGGTCCAGGAAACCATTTTCCGCCAGTTCCCGGACGANCTCATGTTCTATTCGTCCCTGCTCGACCGGGAGGAAGCCCCGATCCATTGACCGGCCCGGACCGGCCCACGTATTTCACTGGCATGGCGGCCCGAAATCGCGTATTGGTCTCATCCTTGCAGAGAAAGGGNCGTCATGACCGCGAAGGAATCCGGCGAGAAACTCATCGCCCAGAATAAAAAAGCCCGGCACCTTTACGAATTTCTGGAGAAATTCGAGGCGGGCCTAGTCCTGACCGGCACCGAGGTCAAATCCTTGCGGGCCGGCAAGATCAGTTTCAAGGACGGCTACGTCAAATTCACCGACGGTGAGGCCTTCCTGGTCGGGGTGCATATCGCGCCCTATGAAAACGCCGGCTACACCACCCACGAACCCGAACGGCCGCGCAAGCTCCTCCTNCATGTCCACGAAATCCGGATCATGCGGTCCAAGGTGGAACAAAAAGGGCTGACCGTGGTTCCGGTGCGCNTGTATTTCAAAAATGGCAGGGCCAAGGTGGAAATCGCTCTGGCCCGGGGCAAGAAGGTCTTCGACCGCCGCGACGACCTCAAGGCCCGCGATCTGGACCGCGACGCGGCCCGGGAACTGGAGCGCCATTAGGAGCCGTCCCATGCACGCCCCCCTCCGCGCCGCCTGGCTGCTTTTCCTCCTGCTGGCCCTTGGGGCCGCAACCCCGGCCCTGGCCGGACCGCCCACCGAGGCCGACCGGCAGGTGGACGCCTTTCTCGACGAAACCGCCAGCCTGTTCGGTGGCAGCGAAGCCGATATCGTCAAGATCCTGGGCGAACCCAAGGACCGGCAAGCCCTTCCCTTCCAAAGCCCCCACGACGACGCGCCCTACGAGGTCATTTCCATGACCTACGACGGCGTTGCCGTGTCCCTGTACAGCATGGAATCCGGGCAGCGTCAGTTCCTGCACCAGATCCGGATCACGGCCGGACCGACCTGTTTCGCCCGCAAGATTTGCCTGGGCACCCCGCGCGAACGCCTGGAGTCCGCCCTGGGCCAGCCCGAGGACCGGGAAGACACGACCTGGCGCTATTCCGACATGAGCGGCTACAACGAACTCGTTTTCACCTTTGATGACAAAGGAGCCATCGACTCCATGACCTGGACCGCCGAGGCCGATTGACGCCATGACCAATGTTCCCCCTCTCGCCGCCGGCACCCGCCGTTTCCTGGAACGCCTTTTTCCCGGCGATGCCGCCGCCTTCACCCCCGAGACCATGTTCGTCTACGGCACCGACGCCTCGCGCCGATTCGCCATGCCCGCAGCCGTGGTCCGGCCGGAGAGCGCCGCTCAGATCAAGGAACTGCTCGCCTTTGCTCAGGCCGAACGCGTCCCCATCCTGCCCCGGGGACGGGCCACCAACACCGTGGGCGACTGCGTGCCGGTCACCGGCGGCATTGTCGTGTCCACGGCCAGGCTGAACCGTATTCTCGACATCGACGGCGACGATTTCGTGGCCGAGGTCGAGCCGGGCGTGGTCACGGGCGACTTGCAGACCGCCCTGGCCCCCAAGCAGCTTTTTTTCGCCCCGGACCCGGCCAGCGTGAAATTTTCCACGGTCGGCGGCAATGCCGCCACCTGCGCCGGCGGCATGCGGGCCGTCAAATACGGCGTGACCCGCGACCACATCCTCGGCATCGAGGCCGTGCTCCCGGGCGGCGACACCATCCTGACCGGCGGGCGCACCCATAAAAACGTGGCCGGCCTCGACCTCACCCGCCTGCTCGTGGGCTCGGAAGGGACCCTGGCCTTCTTCACCCGCCTGTTCCTCAAACTGCTGCCCCTGCCCCAGGCCACGGCCACCCTGGCCCTGGCCTATCCGAGCGTGGACGCGGCCCTGACCGCCTGCGCCGACGTGTTCAAGGCCGGCATCCTGCCCGTGGCCATGGAACTGCTGGCCCGGGAAGCCATGGTGGCCGTGTCCCAAATCAGCACCGTGCCCTGGCCGGAGTCGGCCGGCGCGGCCCTTATCGTGCGCCTGGACGGNTCGCCTGCGGCCGTGGCCGCGGACATCAAGCTTCTGGAAGCCGCGACCGCCCCGGCCGGCCCCATCTGGNNNCAGTCCGCCACCACGCCCGAGGCCGAGGAAGANCTCTGGGAACTGCGCCGNCTGCTCAATCCGGCCATGTTCAAGGCCGCCCCGGACAAGATCAACGACGACATCACCGTGCCGCGCGGCAAGCTGCGCGAGGCTGCGGCCGGCGTGGCCGCCATCGCCGAGGAAGAGCACGTGCGCATCCTGCTCTTCGGCCATGTGGGTGACGGCAACCTCCACGTCAACATCATGCACGACGCGGCCAACGCCGAAGAACGCCGGCGCGCCTTGACAGCCCGGGAACGCGTTCTCATGTTATCCCTGAAATTGCGTGGCACCTTGTCCGGCGAACACGGGGTGGGGCTGTCCAAACTGCCCTTCCTCGACCGCCAGATCGCNCCGGCCGANCGCGAGCTCATGCGTCGGATCAAGGCCGCCTTTGATCCTCTTGGCATCATGAACCCAGACAAGGCATATTAAGTGTCCGACGTTACCGACGAAACCAACACCCCGGTCCACTGTCTCCACGGACAGAGCAAGCGCCCCGAATGCATCCTGTGCGGCCGCTGCCTGCCGGTGTGTCCCTTGTTTGCGGCCACCGGGCGTGAGGAATTTTCGCCCCGGGCCAAATTTTTCCTGGCCAGGGCCGTGGCCGAGGGCCGGGCCGACCTGACCGCCCGGGCNGCCGAAATCCTGGCCACGGTCTGCCTGTCCTGCGGCAAATGCGAATCCGCCTGCCCGCTCGGGCTGTGCGGCCCTGACTTGGTGGCCGAACTGCGGGCCGCCCATCCGGGCTTTGCCGGATTCCTGTGGAAGCTGTGGATCGAACGCGCCGGGCTCATGTGGCCCCTGGCCCGCTCGCTGGCCAAGCTGTTGCCCGGCAATATGCCCATCGACGCGGTCAGCCGGGCCAAGGACGCCCTCGACGCCCTGGGCTGCGGCCNGGCGCCCGAACCGTGGCTTTTNCCCGAGACCTTCGACCAGCGNAACGCCGGNCGCAAGGCCGTGCTGTTCGCCGGCTGCGTGGCCGAGCACGCCAATCCGCGCTGGAAGGAAAACGCCAAGCGCCTGCTTGCCGGCCTCGGCCTNGANGTNCTGCCCGATCCGGGTTTCACCTGCTGCGGCTGCACCNTNGGCCATGCCGGCGCCCCGGANGCCCAGGCCGCCATGCAACAGCAGAACATCGAGGCCTGGCGTCGGGCCGGCCGGCCCCTGATGGTGGTCTTTTGCGCCACCTGCCGCTGTGGCCTGCGCGCCTACGCCCGCAAGGACCTGGGCCTGACCATGAGCGAACTCGGCCCCTGGCGCGAAAATCTCGTGTCCCTGTCCGAACTGCTCGGCAACACCCGCTTCCGCGTGGGTGCGGCCGCGCCGGCCGCCGTNCGCTACCACCGGCCCTGTCACGGCGCCGGCGGCAACCAGGACCTGGGCATGCTGCGCCAGATCATGGGCGAGCGCCTCATCTTCCGCGAGGAGGAAACCCCCTGCTGCGGTTTCGGCGGTCTGACCAAGCTCACCAGCCCCGAGCTGTCCGAGGCCGTGGCCACCCGGGCCCTGGCCATCTACGCGCCCGCGCCCGGCGATCAGATCGTGTCCGGCTGTTCGGGCTGCGTCACCCAGTTGCGCGCCGCCGCGCCAAAGGATGTGGCCGTCGGCCACTGGCTGGAGATCATGGGCTGACGCCCCTGCCCCGCCGTGTTATGCCGCCCGCAACGCCCGTGACCGCAGGCCCGCGCCCTGCCGGTCCGCCGCTTCCTGCGGGGCGGCGCCGCACGCCCGGGGAACTGCGCGCCAGCCTGCCGGGGACACCCGTTGCCAGCACCACTTTTTTCCGGTTCGCCAAGCCCGGAGCGAAGCCTTCCCCCCTCGGGAAGCCCTTCCCCCTGGGCATTCGATAAAAAGGAGTTCCCTGTATGCTCAAGGCCATAGCCAAAAAGATCGTCGGGTCGCGCAACGAGCGCTACCTCAAGAAGCTGCGCCCCCTGGTCGAGGCGATCAACGCCTTCGAACCCCAGGTCAAGGCGCTCGATCAGGAGGCCATGCAGGCCCGGATCGCCGAANTGCGCCAGGAAGTCGCGGGTGGCCGCACCCTGGACGACATCCTGCCCGAGACCTTCGCCCTGGTGCGCGAGGCCTCGGTGCGCGCCCTCGGCATGCGCCACTTCGATGTCCAGCTCATCGGCGGCATCACCCTCCACCAGGGCAAGATCGCCGAGATGAAGACCGGTGAAGGCAAGACCCTGGTCGCCACCCTGCCCATTGTGCTCAATGCCCTGGACGGCAAGGGCGCCCACCTCATCACGGTCAACGACTACCTGGCCAAGCGCGACGCGGCCTGGATGGGCAAGCTCTACACCTACCTCGGCCTGACCGTCGGGGTCATCGTCCACGGCCTGGAGGACGAGGAGCGCCAAGCCAACTACGCCGCCGACATCACCTACGGCACCAACAACGAGTTCGGCTTCGACTACCTGCGCGACAACATGAAGTTCTACAAGGAGCAGCTNGTCCAGCGCCCCCTGCACTACGCCATCGTGGACGAAGTCGACTCCATCCTCATCGACGAGGCCCGCACGCCGCTGATCATTTCCGGCATGTCCGAGGACTCCTCCACCCTCTACGCCCGCATCAACGCCTTTATCCCCTTGCTGCGCAAGGAGACCGACTTCACCATCGACGAAAAGGCCCGGACCGTGCTTTTGACCGACGACGGCGTCATGCGCATGGAAGAGGTGCTCAAGATCGACAACCTCTACGATCCGGCCAACATCACCCTCCAGCACCATGTGCTCCAGGCCTTAAAAGCCCACCATATCTTCCAGCGCGACGTGGACTATGTGGTGAAAGACGGCCAGGTCATCATCGTCGACGAATTCACCGGCCGCCTCATGCCGGGCCGGCGCTATTCCGACGGNTTGCACCAGGCANTGGAAGCCAAGGAAGGCGTGGAGGTCGAGTCCGAAAANCAGACGCTNGCCACCATCACCTTCCAGAACTACTTCCGCATGTACGACAAGCTCTCGGGCATGACCGGTACCGCCGACACCGAGGCCGTGGAATTCCGGGAGATCTACGACCTGGAAGTCATCTCGATCCCCACGCANNGGCCCATGGTCCGCAAGGACTTTCCGGATCTCGTCTACAAGACCCAAAAGGAAAAGTTCGAGGCCATCACCGACGACGTCAAGGANNTGCANAAAAACGGCCAGCCNGTGCTCGTNGGCACGGTGTCCATCGAGAAGTCCGANCTGCTCTCGGGCCTGCTGCAAAAAGCCGGCGTGCCCCACGACGTGCTGAACGCGAAAAACCACGAGAAGGAAGCCGAGATCGTGGCCCAGGCCGGCCAGGCCGGTCGGGTGACCATCGCCACCAACATGGCCGGTCGCGGCACGGATATCGTGCTCGGCCCCGGGGTCACGGACCTCGGCGGCCTGCACATCCTCGGCACCGAACGCCACGAATCCCGCCGCATCGACAACCAGTTGCGCGGTCGTTCCGGCCGTCAGGGCGACCCGGGCTCCTCGCGCTTCTACCTGGCCCTGGACGACGACCTCATGCGCCTTTTCGGTTCGGATCGCCTCAAGGGCCTCATGGACAAGCTCGGCATGGAAGACGGCGAGCCCATCGAGAACCGCATGGTGTCCAAGGCCATTGAAAACGCCCAGAAGCGGGTCGAAGCCCACAACTTCGAAATCAGAAAGCAGCTGCTCGAATACGACAACGTCATGAACCAGCAGCGCGAGGTCATCTACTCGCGNCGCCGGGANCTCATGGAGACCACCGAGCCCGAGGTCTTTGCCNAGGANGCCATCCGGGAGATCGTGGACGAAATCTTCGCCGGCCTGGAATCGTCCAAGGGCGAACCCGAGCCCGAAAGCCTGGAAATGGCCAAGGCCCAAATCGAGGATCTGTTCGACCTGCGCCCGGAGATCACGNCCGGNTCGGCCGAAGAGAAGGAAGCNGTCCTGGCCGCCGCCCTGGGGCGTCAGGAAGCCCTGGCCGCCTCGGCCGGCGACCACTACCGGGAGATCGCACGCTACTTCCTGCTCGATGCCTTGGACCGGTACTGGAAGGAGCACCTGTTGGCCATGGATGCCCTGCGCGACGGCATCGGCCTGCGCGGCTACGGCCAGAAAGACCCCAAACAGGAATACAAAAAGGAAGGCTTTCTGCTGTTCCAGCAGCTTATTTACGGNATCCGCGACGCGGCCGTGCGCGCCCTGTCCCGGGTCCAGCTGCGCAGCGAGGTGCGGGAACAGGAGTTCCACCACAAGGACGAGACCGCCAACCTGCAGTATTCCGGCAGCAGCGAGACCGCCGAAGCCAAGCCGGAACCCAAGCGCCGCGNCGCGCCCAAGGTCGGCCGCAACGATCCCTGCCCCTGCGGTTCCGGCAAGAAGTACAAGAAGTGCTGCGGCAATAAATAACCGGGCCGGTCTTGCCCGGCGACACGGTTTTTTTTACATCACAGCGGGGGGCGCAAAGGCCCCCCGCAACAGATCGGGACCGGCACAACCGGCCCGGCGAGCGAGGGGCGAGCCGTACGTGCGCCCTGGTGGTGCACCATGTTCGTCATCATCGGCATTTTCGTGGTGTTGGGCTGCGTCATCGGCGGCTTTTTGCTGGAAGGCGGGCACCTGGGCGTGCTCATCCAGCCCATCGAACTGCTCATCATCGGCGGCGCGGCCCTGGGCTCCTTCCTCATCTCCGCGCCCAAGTCCATTGTCGTCGGCACCTTCAAGCACATCACCCACGTCTTTTCCGGCAAGGAACCGAGCGCCTCGGACTTCCAGGACCTGCTCACCCTGCTTTTTGAGCTCATGAACATCGCCCGGCGCGACGGCATCGTGGCCCTGGAGCCCCATGTCTCCAAGCCCGAACAGTCCGCCACCATCAACCGCTACCCGTCCATCGCCAAAAACAAGCAGCTCGCCTTTTTCATCTGCGACAACATCAAGGCCCTGCTCTCCGAGGGCATCGACGCCCACCGCTACGACGACCTCATGCGCACGGACATCGCCACCCTGCACCACCACGCCATGCTCACCCCCGGCGCCGTGAACCGGGTGGCCGATTCGTTGCCCGGCCTTGGCATCGTGGCCGCCGTGCTCGGCATCGTGCTCACCATGGGCAAGATCAACGAGCCACCCGAAGTGCTCGGCCACAGCATCGGCGCCGCCCTGGTCGGCACCTTCCTCGGTATTCTCCTGTGCTACGGCTTCATCGGACCCATGGCCGCCAACCTCGAATACCAGGCCAAGGCCCAGCAGCATCTGCTCCTTGTGGCCAAGGAGGTGCTGGCCGCCTACAACTCCGGCTTTTCGCCCATGCTGTCGGTGGAAATGGGCCGGCGGGCCGTGCCGGACGACGTGCGGCCNAGCATGGAGGACATGGAAGGGGCGTTGCGTGGCAAAAAATGACAGCGGCGGCAAGACCGTCATCATCTACCGCGAATCCGACGACGGCCACGCCGCCCATCACGGCGGCTCCTGGAAGGTGGCCTATGCCGACTTCGTCACGGCACTCATGGCCTTTTTCCTGCTGCTGTGGCTGGTGGTGTCCCTCAAGCCCCAGCGCAAGCAGGAATTGTCCCTGGTGTTCCAGGACAAGAACGTGGCTTCCAAGGAAAAAACGCAAAACCTCGAAAAGGTGCCGACCTTCATCAGCCCCGATGCCGTCAAGGGCAGCCCCGAATTCAAGCTCTCCCAGGAAAACAAGCTCAAATACGAGATCGCNCTNNTNATCAAGCAGCTCATCTCCTCNGATCCCAACGTGAAAAACAACTCCGGCGTGAGCAACGACTCGGCCGGCGTGCTCATGCAGGTCAACAACACCGTCATGTTCAAGCCCGGCTCGACCCAGCTCACCCCCGAGGCCGAGAAGGTCCTGGCCGGTGTGGCCAAGATCCTGCACGACTACAAGATCAACCTCACCGTGCGCGGCCATGCCGACGACGCCGAGGCCGGCGGACCCTACCCGTCCAAATGGGAGCTGTCCGCCTCCCGGGCCGCGGCCGCCACCCGCTACCTGGCCGAAAAAGCCGGCATCCCCACCACCCGGCTGCGCGCCGTGGGCCTGGCCGACAGCCAGCCCCTCGTGCCGCCCACCTCGCCGGAAAACATCGCCCGCAACCGGCGCATCGAATTCTTCTATTCGAGCCCCGACATGCGCCCGAGCGAACGCGCCCAGGACGGACCGTAGCCGGCGACGGCGGGGACGGCGGAGACGGGGAGAAAAACGCCTCCGGCGGCGCGAGCAGGGCTCGCGCCCTTTGGAAACCCCTAATAGCCGGGCGGCCCGATGTAGATGTTGAGGCCGCGCCGTGGCGCCGGTCGACAGGCACCGTAACTCCAGACCATGCCCGGCGGACACGGGGCCGGATAATACCCCGGCGGCGGAGGTGGCGGATAATACGGCCCCGGACCGTTGGGCATACAGCCCCGGGGACCTTCCGTATGATAGCCCGGCGGGCAATCGCCCTGGGCCCAGGCCGTGGACAAACCGACGGTCAGCACCAACAGGCAGCCGAGCAGGATGCGGCTGAGAACCGTTCGCGGCATACGTCCTCCCTGGGGCGCCGGTCCCCTACGACCGGACAAGACTCCCCTATCTGCTTTTTCGCATACCGTTCAGCCCCTGGCAAGGGGCCGTTGCACCCACTCCAGCACACGACCCCTCCCCTTTTCCTGCAAATCACGGCTCGCGCATCGGCGGTGGCTGCTCCATTTTCCGACACTGCAGCAATGGAAAAGGTCTTTCTTGCTTCCCGTCCCTCCTGAAGCCTTCAGAAACGAGATTCCCATTGCCTTTCAAGGCAAGATTCCATAACACTTTTATCCAGAGTCGGAAATTTGATGCGCTCTCCTCTTGTCTGAAAACTCCGTGTCCTCAAAGACAGAGGAGAAGCGTTATCCTTTTGCCATTCTTAAAGCAGCGCATCACGCCGAAAGATCGACCCCGGCGGCTGCAACACGGATGGCTCTCCGCCTGGCTAACCCTTTGACGCGTTGTGGAGGCATAGTAATGGCGAAAAATGCACGGATGACGGTCTTCACCCTCAGCATGATGACCGTGGGGGCGGTGGTGAGCCTGCGGGGCCTGCCCATGATGGCCAAGGAGGGCCTGTCCCTGCTCTTTTACATCCTTTTTGCCGCAGTCATGTTCCTCATTCCCGCTTCCCTGGTGGCGGCGGAATTGGGCGGCGCCATGAGCGGCAAGGGCGGCGGCGTCTATGTCTGGATCAAGGAAGCCTTCGGTTCCCGGTGGGGATTCACGGAGACCTGAAAAGGGGAATCAACCCTCCAAAATGTTGTGCTACAAGCAATGTCCGGGCGACACCTGCTCGACCAGTCGGCGCCGGGCACGGAGCGAAGGCCCGAGTCTTTCCGGCTTACCCCTCACGGACCAGGTGGTCTTCGTCGCGGGACCTTACTACTACGGCTAGGCCCGTCGGTGGGCACGGACGCTGTCGTTTGCCGGCATTGAACACTGGCGCGACCGCTATAACCTCGCGCCGGTCCCACCTCTCCACCGGGTCGGTCATCGTCTGGGCTCCTTAGTGGTCCGGTCCACCCATCTGCGGCGACAAGACCGGTCGATTGCCAAACTCCCTTGTCTATCCGGTCCCGCGACCGGCGTTTCGGGTTCGTGGGCAGCCATGGTCTGTGCAAGACCTAGGTAACGTCGGTCTACCGGGCAC
>JGI20225J20221_1002412_pt1 | contig 14020 bp, 17 predicted proteins | sample BioMet4_FD_20221 | JGI IMG/M metagenome (IMG submission 20221) | reverse complement strand
AGTATCGGCGTGATAGGTGGTACAGCCTTGGTTGCCGCTGCAATCAATGCCAATTTTTGGGGGATAATGCTGGTGGTGATTGGTACCCTTACCCAACTTATCGTTTATTTCGCGGTTCCGCCGACCCCTAAAAGGTAGGCCTTGTAAGACATAAGCCATTTTTTACATATACCAGGGTTAACTTTTGTCATTTTTTGCATATGTCAGTAATGGTATAGAGGTGCTTACACAATAACCACTTGTAAGACGCATCCTTAGAGTTATCCTTGGGGGCATTATCTACAGTAGGCTTGGGCTGGTCCTTTGGTGCTTCCGGGATATCATAATTACCAACCGACCAAGTGGGCTTTTTTGAATGGATTTTATCGTTTTGGCCTGCCCAGGTTGTCTTGATTGGATTGGTGTTGTTATCGTTATCGTTGCTCATTGCTATTGCCTTATCACATTGTTACAATTGATTGTTGTATACGGTGCGTATCTCTTCGTCCTGGATACACAGATACTCTAACGTTTGCCGTTGCGTTGAATGTCCCAACGTTTTCATAATCGTTGGAATATCGACGTTGAACGTGACGCGCTGGTGATACGCCCACGATTTTCTCAATGTATGACTTCCATAATGACCACATAAATTAACCATCTTGCACCACTTTTTTACCAATCTGCAAAGATATGATTCGGTCATTCGGTGTTCTCTTGCTTTAGAACTGCGTTGGCTTTGAAAAATATACTCGGCACTATCATAATCTTTTGTTGCAAGTAGCTTACGCAACGCATCACGGGCCGTAGTGTTGAATATAATCCTCTTTGTTTTGCTTGTCTTGGTTTCGCGGACCAGCCCACCGTTATCCCCATCGGCCAGTATCTCCCGGACCTTGCCCGCAGTCAGCTTCAAAATATCTCCACCACGCAGGCCGGTATTCACCCCCACCACGAACAGCGCATAATCACGCGGGTTATCCGACAGCTTTTCCTTGATTTTTTTTATGGCTTCCAAATCGCGGATTGGCTCCACGCTGATTACGTCGCCGGGCTTGGGATTGTTTTGGCTTCTCATTTCGGGTTCCTCCTATTTCGTCATCTTTGATAATGTTTTATGGGTAAAGATGACATTTGTCGAATGGTTATTTTGGCCCGGAAGCCCCTATTTTCGATAATTAACTGTTTTAATTAAGTATATTTCGTCATCTTTTGCGTAAAAGATGACGGGATTGTAGTCGCTTTAGATTGTATACTGAAATAGTATGGAATATGGGAAGAAAAAATGGCCAGGATGAATCACACCCCGGCCACCTTGGACGCCTGATCGACAGCTATCCAAAAAATTTATAGCAAATCATACCGACGACAAAAATTGATATAAATAAAAATACAATCTTGATGATTTTATCATTGCGAGTCTTGGCGTGGATATCCTGTAAACACTCGTAATACGTCAAATCATATGGAATATTATACGTATTAAGCAGTGATTGCACCTTGTGAAGTGTATCACTGTCAACAGTAGTGATTATATTTTTCAAATTTTGCGATGATACATCATATCTACCCTGTCTGTGATGGATGATACTTTGCAATGTTCGTGTAACATCACATACTGGATTGATATCTAGGGCGAGCTTAACCCCGGCTGTTGCAATCGGATATTTGTTTTGGGCGATGGCCCTATTGATAATCATTTGATATGCCTCAAGTTTTCTTTCCATATTGGTCGTGCCCATAAAATTTTCTCCATTAAAATCGAATGCTTGTATAAATCTCCATTAAATCGAAGTGGTTACAAGTCAAGAGAATTTTGGGACCGGCTGGAAATATCGGTGGAATTTGAATGGATGGACGGGGCAACCGGGGGCGTGGTAGCCGTGATAAAAATCGTGACAACGTTATCACGATTATCACACGGTGCGCATAGATTGAAGGGGGTTGATAACCGTGATGAGAACCACGATTATTACGGGCCAATGGTTGACCTTCAAAGACCTCGAGCAAAAGCTCCAGATTGCCGGCCCGACACTGCGAAGATGGAGTGAAAAATTCCCAAATTTTCTAGGGGCTAAGAAAATAAATCGGGTTCTTTCATTTCCCGCATCATCGCTTGAAGTATTTAAATTGATTAAACAATTGTTTGATGATGGGAATGACACTGCCTCAGTGATGGCCGCACTAACCCAGGAAATGGCACAAACCCACGACGTGACACCAATCCCGAAGGATGACCAAGCGCCAACCTCGGCACCAGCTCCAGCCCTACCGGATACCTTGGGGCAGCTCTTGCCCGTCCTGGATAGATTGGCCACGAGCTTCGAACGGTTGGTCGGGAACCAAGAGCGCATCCTCGAGGAGATGAGATTGACCAGGGAGGCCATACAAGCCGCACAAGGCCCCCAGGACGCGTCCAAGGCCTCGGGGGATATGATTCATCACCCGGACCATCAAACGGGCCAGGATGGGCAGGATATCAAGCCCGTGAACAGGGACGCGGTGATAGCCCGGGTGATGGAGCTAAGTGCCCAAGGCTTGGGTCAACACGCGATTATGACCCGGATTCGACGGGAGGGACTGCGGATGTCCCCACGGGGGGAAATATCAAAATCAACTGTTGCAAGGATAATCAAAGGGGATATCAAATAAGTAACTAATCATTTGGTATTAACTTACCAGTCGTAAGTTCATTTTTTAAAGCCTGGAATACATACCCACCGATGGTACTTTTCTTTGTGCTATTATTATATCTTTGAATTAGTATCGGTATCATATCCATAACTTCATCTTCGCGTTTATTGTGATATGTCAAATTAGCAATCTGCTTCGCTTGTTTAGGTCCGACACGTGCTTCGTCACGTAATTTTTTTGCTAGTTCTGGAAGATGATTGACGGTTACATTGTCAAATCGTAAACGAATCTTTTCTGATGCTGATAATTTATTACAATTTGGTATAATATGAAATCGTAAGCCTATTACTTTAGCACCCCTTTTAATTAAATCATATTGAACTTCAATATCAGAATACTTATTTATATCTTCAATTGCTCCATCGATAATCCTTGCTTTGAAATTGTTGAATCTTGAATATTGTCCTATCGTATCTGTTAGAATTCTAAATCTATCTAAATCAAATTCAACTGTTTTTTGATTTTTATACTGACGTAATACCTCGTACACGTGCCACGTTATTGCAGATTTAAATTGATATACATCCCGTATTCTATATGTTGTGAAATTATCTTTCAGTTGTAATAGGTGGTTAATTAAATCATTGTTGAACTTGAATATAAATTCACCGTCTTTGTATTTGAATGTAGTAAACCAGACAGATACGCACTGATATAGTTCCTCTTGATATTCTGCCGGTTTTGAATTGAGTCGTATTATAATTGATTTTATCAATCCATAAACGTTGTAAGGGCTGATATTGAAGGTTTTTGCAACGTCGCTAGCCTTTGCCGTCACGGTACAAAATTCATCCGTATGCGGTTCTATTTTTGAGATACAGTAGGCAAGGAACCGAAGTTCCATTAGTTCCAATTTGGCCAGTGAGGGAACCAACGCATTGGACTTCACCACCAAGGCATTCCGGTCGCGTTCGGTGTTCATTTGGGATGCCTAAAATATACGACTCAATGTGTCAACGTATGAGTCAATAGGATATAAATCTGTAGGCTTGATGATATAAATCTGTAGGCAATACCGATATAAATCTGTAGGCAATACCCCCTTGTAACAAGCTGAAATCATTTAAAAAAAATGGGGTCTAAAAGCTTTAAAAAGATGCTAAAAGATGCTTTGCTCTTAAGAGAGCCGGCCGACCACCTAAAAATGGTCACGACTCCCCCCAAAAAATCCCCATCCTCCCCCCGACCACGCGCCGATCATCACCACCACAAGCACGGCCAGGGGAACAGCCGAAGGCAGGAAAGGCAGGCCACGAGGGGAAAGGCAAAAGAAAATGGTGGCAATCGGCAATCCTACCAATCACCACCACTTTCTAACATATTTCAATCAAATCAATAAAAACAATGGTTGTTTAGTTCATTTCAATCATATGTGATGATTCATTTGATTTCATCGCATAAATTTCATCTAATCCTGATATTATCATTTCACTCGTTTGTGATATGATTGATATCAATTCATCTACATCACCACCTTGACTTGCGTAATATTTTGCACTCTCAATTATTGATTTAATCCCGCCACGTATACGTGCTGCATAATCAATACTTTTCAGTATGTTATTCATTAACTCAATCCCTTTGTCTGTGTGTATTTCGTTATTTTCTTCTGGTTCATAATTATCTATAAAGTCTAACGCACTTTTAAATAATGGTAAAATTTTGAATTTATTTCTATCTTTATATGTGATATTCCAGATATTATAAATCAAATACTTTAGCAGCAAATGTTTATTATTGAGTGCATTTGCTATCAGTATATAGTCAGGATTTAATGGGTTATCTTCGTAGCTGATGAATTTGTCAATTGTGCGGTTATTTATTGAGTACTCCAAACGGGTTATTGATTGAGATTTGAACATTTCATTAAAAACAATGGTTTTTTCATTTGATGGGAGATTTGTATATATTTCCATAAATTTAGTTGAACAAGTGCTATCTAAGCCATATAAAACTTGTACAAAGTATGATATCCAATGGTTGTTTTCGTTTATGCGTTCGCTAAATGCATTTGTTAATTTATCGTATATTTTTATATGCGAATCCTTGTGGGAATCAAAATATGCCTTCAAAAATGTATCTTTATCGTTCTCATTTACTTCGATGTAATTATAACCAGTGTCGTATTTACGGTTGATAATAATGGTTCTTTTTTCAATTTTGCGCGTTTTGAAATAATTTGCTATGATTTTCCCACGTATATCTTTAATTTTATCACGCGTTGATATGCCAAAGAAATCTAACGCTATCTCAATATATCCTACTTCTAAACGTTGGTGTAATTCATATTCATCTATTTCAAATTCAAGTTCATTGAAAAAGCGCGAAACGATTCGAATATAATGGTTTTCCCCGTATTCGCGCAGGAACTTTGAACTAAAAGTAAATGTAATGGAATTATTGCGGCGCGAGATAATGGATTTTAAACCATATGAATATAAGTCTCTAAAATTTGTTATTAAGTCTCTATCTTCATACGATAAGCTAAATATATCTTTTTTTGATTGTAATCGTGAGATTATATCGCTAATTTCATCACGGGACATTTTCATTTCGCACGAAAATTTATCAACATTTAAAACAAAATGGTTTTTATTGTATCCACTATTGACAACGTTTAGTAAAACATCTATATCATCACTTAAGTTAATCATATATGAGTCTCCTATTCATTGGGCTAGTAAGCGTGAGCACTTATTAGCCCTTAATTTTTGTATACTTAGTTACGTTATTCTAAGCATATTTTTCCTATGCACTTTCTATTTCATATTACTTTTGCATCATTTGTATATATACATATATATGTACTCTATTTTGTATATGTATATATACTATTGGAAGGGCGAACCCTTCCAAACCATCCCCTTTGTGCTAACGCACTTATCAAAACCATAAAGCCGTATAGTATATATATTAAGTATGATATATGTATATATACGTACAAAATATGCAAATAAAATTTGTCATTTCCTATCGCTAAAAAGCTATTGAAAATGATTGATAGCGAATGATTAGTCATTGACAAACTATGAAATTGTTTATCAAATGTAGGTGCATATATTAAGTTTATTTCTTTCTTATCATTTTTTGATGCCATCTGGATATGGTTAAACGTTAATGGTTGATTCGCTGGCCAAGGCTCGAAAGGATATCTTAGCACGCCCTGGAATTTATGCAATCCCCACGAATGATATGCACGTTTGGTATGATAATTTTTGAATGTTTTTTTTGATGCTTCCAAATGACCATCAAAACGAATGGTTTTTTTAGGGGATATTTCGGAACCATCACTTTGAGGGGGTATCAAAAGCACATCGTTTTGAATGGTGTTTTGATTATTTCCATCTATTTCAAATGGTTGAATTGAATCAATGGTAGGAGTACAACCCTTTGCGTCCTGGATATTTCCAGCAAAATCAATGGCGTAATCATAGTCACGTGGATTTATTGGATATTCTTCTAAATCCACCGGGGTTGTCACTTTGTTAAGTTTATTTTTGTTTATTGCATCATTATAAAACATTATGTAATTGTTATCTACTCCTGCATTTTCATATCTAGTTTCCCCGGGTATTCGTATCCGGGGGTTTTTTTATTATCTATTAAAATGAGTAATCAAGATTATCTCCATTATCTTTTCCTTCCAACAATGATTTAATTATGCTTGGAAAATTGTCATTATCATCTTCATCGTTCTCTTCTGTGTGGATGGTATTTTGTGATCTTTGATTATTCATCGGTTGTGCATTTGTTTCTTCGCTATCATCAACAAAATTAAATGCATATTTGTGCTTATTTAATAAAAATGATACGATTAAATGGTTAATCATACTGTTAACGCTAATGCCATTTGATTTGCAAAATTTGACCAATGATAAACCATTGTCGCGGGCGCATATCACGTCAAAACGATACTTATCATTACTTACCTTGGCCATATTGATATCCTCCCATTAACACATCTTTCTTTTGTTTATTTTGTTTTTTTATATCATTATTTTTATTGATAATTGATTCTATTGCACCAACTAACCCGCATAGTCTTTCATAATCTAGTCCAGATTTTTCCTTGTAATCAGTCAAAAAACGTATCAATTTTTTCAATTTTATATCGTATAGAACACTTCTGGATATTTCACCTTGTGCGGATGGCGTTAGGGTAAATTTATTATTTACGTTTATTCTTAATGGTTTTGGTTTTAATTTCATCTTTTTCATATTTTACACCTCTTTTATATTATATATTTGTATGATTTAGTGGTTTGATAATTGAGTAACAAAACACCACTTAACAAGCGGATATATTGCTAACTCGTAATAATTATTTGTTAACATCAACATTTCAGTAAGCCATTTATCAAATTGTGTTCTTTCTGTTTCGTTGCTTTCTATTCCACAAAAATCTAGCACCCTGAATAATTCGCGTATTTTATTTTCAAGAATATGTGGATAATCTGCAAAATTTGTTTCCTTGCACCATTGGAGATACTGATATTTATAATACGAGATTGATTCCTTCTGGATATTACGTTCAATCTCTTTTTTATTCATCCGTAAAATCGCTTTATTATCAATATCTTTTAGGATACCTACAGATACTCCATGATTGATATAATACAAGGCTAAATCATTCATTCTATCGTGTTCCAACAAATAAACGCAATTGATTCCAGTTCTCATTAAATTTTTAAATTTATCATCCAAAACGTATCCAGGAACAGCAAAGGATGAATCATAACAAAGTTTCTTTAAATGAAATGTTGTATCCCTACTATCAACAATTAAGATATTATTTTTTCCGGACGTCAGTGATTGATTGAGCAACATCACATCAATCATATCTATATTTGATGTTAGAGTCTCTATTGTATCTATTTCCACACAACATTCGTTTACCATAAAAACACCTCCTAAAACTTGTATTTTATTAAAATAAATAAATCATATAATGTTTTAAATACCGGAAGAAAAATTATTAAAATGACATCAGAAGTAAACTATGACGATCTATCACTATCAACATTTGTCACTTTCACGAGAGTAAACTTTTGAATATATTTAAAAGTAAACAACGGTAGTTGTATTGTCTACCGGGACGATGGGAAATTATAAAATGGTATAGCAGAGGCCCCGGAAGGATACCGGGGCGATTAAGGGGCGATTGGGACCGGGGGGATAGTTTGGGTCACCTTGAACGCTAGGACGCGTCCTGGGGGCCTTATACGGCCTTGTATCCGGTCGTGGTGATCAGCGCCGGGTGAATATGGGAAATGGCAACCACGAGTTATGACTAGGGGGAGTGAGGCTGGAATTATCCGAAATTTATTTATGCGAATATGAAAAAATTAGATTGATTTTTTCTCCTTTTTGTGATAGTTTAAATATATCAATGGCTTGGATGAACAAGTTATTGTTCATCCAAGCCATTGATATATTTAAGCATACTTTTGCCAAAAAATGCAAATCAAATCAATAAGTTCAATGATTTTGACAAGTTAGTCGGGGATGCTTAAAAAAGACCCGGGCTGTAAAGTTGCGACCTTTACAACCCGGGCGGTGAGAGCCGAAGCCAATTTTTGTTGGAACCGCGCTTAATCCCCCACCTTTTCAGGCTTTTTCGACTGGCCACGTGGAGCGAACACCACGTGGCCAGTCGCTTTTTATGGCCTACTTGTCAGTAGGCCGTTTCGACTACTTCACGTAGTGGCGAACAACAACGCACACCAGCCAGACGAGTGCCCAGGCCATCGCTTTGATGGCAGCATCCCTGAGCAGAGAGTCAAGCAAATGCTTCAACTCACCCTCCGAGCGGCTTCGGCCCAAGAGGGGTACGCGATTCCGCAAATCCGATAACATAATTTTATTATCGGTACAAGGATGCTGTGTAATATGCTGTTATTATAGATTATTTTGAGACGTGAAAACCCAGCCTGTTTACAACCTGTACATTATCTTAAAAATTTCGCACAGTTCGGTTACCGCAGCTTCCCACTTAAGTACTTACACAATAGCCAGTTATATACGGCATTGGTATTGGTGTTACCTTTGAGGGTATCAACTGGATTAGGCTTGGGCTGGTCCTTTTGTGCTTCTGGTGATTGATAATTACCAGTCGACCACGTAGTTTTTTTGGCGTGTATTTTAGCATCCTGACCGGCCCACGACGTTTTAAACGGACTGGTATTATTATTGTCGTCGTTGATCATTGCTATTACCTCCAAACGTTATAACACGTTTTGATATACACTTTTGATTTCCTCGGGCTGGATGCACAAATAAGTGAGGGTTTGTTTTTGCGTGGAGTGCCCGTAAATCTCCATTAACGTTGGGATATCAGTTTTAAAAGTAACCCGCTGGTGATACCCAAATGATTTCCGCAAGCTATGTGAGCCATAATGCCCTTCAAGGTGGATATCGTTGCACCACTTCTTGACCAATCTACATAAGTAAGATTCAGATATTTTACCGCGCTGCCCCTGGAAAATTGGTTCGGCGTCATCATAATCTCGTAATGATAATAATTTACGCAATGCGTCACGTGCTGCATCGTTAAAGATTATACGGCGCTTTTTACCTGTTTTGGACTCGCGAGTATACCCACCATCTTCATCACGTAAAATAGTCTTAACTTCACGGACTGTCAGCCTTAACAGGTCGCCAGCCCTCAACGCCGTATTTATCCCCACCACGAACAAGGCGTAGTCGCGTGGGTTATCCGCCAGCATCCGCTTGATTGTTTGGATATCCTTCAACGCCTTGATTGGCTCCACTGTGATCACGTCACCGGGCTTGGGATTGTTTTTGGTTCGCATTTTCGGCCCCTCCTTGTCGTCATTTAATAATGTTTTATCTAAAATAGATGACCAGTGTCAAGTTGTCACTTTCGGCCCGGCCCGTGGAAAATTAACTAACAGCTTGATATAATTTTATATTCACGGAAATTAACTTGTCATCTTTTATGGAAAAGATGACGGGATTGACTTGTTTTAGATTGTATACTAAATTAGTATAAAATTGCCCCAAAGAAAGTGGCCAAGGCGAATCACACCCCGGCCACCTTGGATGCCTGATCGACAGCATCATCAAAATTTATAGCAAAACCACACAGTGATGGAGGGCCGTTTTCTGTAGCTATATTATAGGTTGCTATCCGTTAATGCTGTGTGTTGCTCGCCAATACCAGGTGCAGCATCTTTGAATGTGGTCTTAAGTTTGAAAAAATAAATTACAAAGTATATACATATAACCAACTTCAATGCGTTATAAAAATAGACTCCTGAATTCGTAATGCTAACACCTTCATCTACAGATAGAAGAACTAAAAGTATACGCGTGTAACCTATTTTCCATTTTGTGTTGTTTAATATTAAGAATAATGAAACTAGTTGTAGTGCAACGAATAATAAATCCCACGGAATCTCCAAAATGTCCACATACGTCACCGATTGGAAAAATAATTCTGCAAATTTTTTGTTGAATGAAACGGATAATAATAATGTTAAGAAAATTACTATTGACAGTATAGAATCTACTGAAATAATTATGCAGTATGTCTTTATTTCTGGTTTTAGTCGTATAAAGTTTAATTTGATATTTTTATAAAAATTTTTAATATGCTCAAGTTTTTCTGAAATAAGTGCCACTAGCAGTATCGCTATAGTTGTAGCCACTAGGCTTTTAGATATAAATGCAGTACAAGTGATTGATATTACACTAAGACAAATCCATTCAAGATTTGTTGGGGTGTAATTTTTCATTATTTCCTACCTTTGTGGTTTTCCTTAGCTTCTCGTCCAAAATTTTTAAGCCATATCATTACTATTTCCTACGGAGACTCCCCATCGTCAACACCAAAACAACTACGCCAGCTAAAATAATGATTGCCGTGGTTTTTTTGTGAGCGTAGCGTGAGCGCTCACGGCTATCCACCATATGAATCATAGAAATAATAGGTGGTTATGACCGTGGTGAAGGTGGTGAGTTGTATGGTGAGCGTGAGTGATAATGAGCTTGTGGGGTACCCTGAGATTCAAAAATTGACCGGCTTACCAGTTCAAACCGCCAGACGGTATGCCGCCACGTTTGATAGGTGGATACCTTCGCGGACGGTTGGACGGGCCACGAAATTTCCACGGGAAGCTATCCCCATCTTCGAGCGTATCCGGGAAGCGTTTGAAGCCGGCCGGACCACCATCGAGGTCAAGGATATGCTTTCGGCCGATACCCACCCAATTCTGGACGTGGACCCACCATCGGTACCAGCTCAAGCGCCTGATCGAACATCACCCCCAGCTCTACCCGATACCTTGGGGCAGCTCTTGCCCGTCCTGGATAGATTGGCCACGAGCTTCGAACGGCTGGTCGGGAACCAAGAGCGCATCCTCGAGGAGATGAAATTGACCAGGGAGGCCATACAAGCCGCACAAGGCCCCCAGGACGCGCCCAAGGCATCGGGGGATATAAATCCTCACCCGGAACGGGAAACGGGCCAGGAATCGCCGCTGGTGAAGGTGGTGGTGAACAGGGACGCGGTGATAGCCCGGGTGATGGAGCTAAGTGCCCAAGGCTTGGGTCAACACGCGATTATGACCAGGGTAAGGCGGGAGGGACTGCGGATGTCCGCACGGGGGCAATTGTCCAAAAGCACTGTTGCGCGGATTGTAAAAGGGGATATTAAAAGCTAATCATCAAGCATAAGTTTCCCTTGTGTTAGTTCATCTTTCAATGATTTAAATATGTATGCACCAACGGTGCTTTTTTTACTGCCCGCTTCATATCTAGCGTTTAAAATTGGTATCAATTTTTCAACGTCATCTACGCGTTTGTTATGATATGCAAGATTTGCTATTTGCTTTGCTTGTGTTGCTGAAACGTGATTATCACGTAATAATTTAGCAAGTTCTGGTGCGTGATCTAATTTCGTATTTTTAAATTTTAATCTGATTCTTTCTGACGGCGTTAGATTTGATTTGTTTTGTATGATATGAAATTTTATACTTACAACTTTCACGCCGTGTTTGATTAGTTCGTACTGAACCTCAATATCTGAGTATGTGTTGATTTCATCGATGGATGGGTCAATTACTCGTGCTTTAAAATTATTCCACCTTGAATACAATCCTAAAGTTCCTGTGAGTGCTTTAAATCTATCTAAATCAAATTCTACAGTCTTTTGATTTTTGTATTGTTTTAAAAGTTCGTAAAGATGCCACGTAGTCGCGGATTTGAATTGATATACGTCCCTTATGCGATAAGATGTAAAATTATCTTTTAACTGTAATAAGTATGGTTTTAGATCATCATTCAATTTAAATATAAATTTGCCTTCACCGTGACTAAATGTTGTTAACCACACACTGACAACATCATAATTACCGTTTCGGTATTCAGCGGGCTTGTCATTGATACGTTTTACTATGACTTTTACTAATTTATAAACATTATCAGTATCAATATCAAATGCTTTTGCAACGTCAACTATCCGTGCAGTTATTTTACAAAAATCACCCGTATCCTGTTCTATTTTTGATATGCAATATGCCAAAAAACGAAGCTCCATTAGCTCCAGTTTGGCCAATGACGATACAAGCACGTTGGCCTTAACCACCAAGCCATTTCGGTCACGTTCGGCGTCCATCGCAATTGATTACAATGGTAAACTCACGCCTGTCAATATGGGTAGTCTAATCCGGTAAATTTGTAGTCTACTTCCGGTAAATCTGTAGTCTGGTGTCCGGTAAATTTGTAGTCAAAGCTATCTGGAACATACTTAAATTATTTACAAAAAATGGTCGCTAAAATTGCTTTAAAAGCTGCTAAAAAATGCTTTGCTCTTAAGAGAGCCGGCCGACCACCTAAAAATGGTCACGACACCCCCCAAAAAAAACCCCCTCCCCCCGACCACGCGCCGATCTACATCCACCACCAGAACCAGGGGGAAAGGCAGGAACAGCCGGAAGGCAGGAAAGGCAGGCCACGAGGGGGAAAAAAATGGTAGGAATCGGCTATCCTACCAATCACCACCACTTTCTAACATATTTAAAATCAATCAATAAAAACCATTCAAGATTATATCAATCTGGAATATGCTTTTTTAGCATATCAATCTTATCAATCAAATCATCACAATGGTATGCTAACGCTTGTGCATCTATCCTATAATTATCGTATTCTTCTGCTTCGTTTTGCTCGATCATAGCGTCAACCATAAAATCCATTTCGTCCACTATGGATTTTATTTCATCCTCAATGGATTTTAATTGATTTTTTGTTATTTCAGCTTTGGCCGCCGCGAATGATTCAAATGATACTATCTTGTTATTCATATCAATTATTTCCATAAAAGTTAATGGTTGTTTAGTCCATTTCACCGATATGTGATTATTCTTTTGATTTTATCCCATAAATTTCGTCTAATCCTGATATTAACATATCACTTGTTTCTGATATAATTGATATGAGTTCATCTATATCACCACCTTGAGAAGCATAGTATTTAGTTTGTTCAATTATTGATTTTATCCCACCACGCGTTCGTGCCGCATAATCAATGGTTTTCAGTATATTTCCTTTCATTTCTATTTCTTTATCTGGAGTCATATCATTATCAGGTTTCGGTTCATAGTTATTTATAAAATTTAACGCATTTTTAAATAATGGTAAAATTTTGAATTTATTTCTATCTTTGTATGTGATGTTCCAGATATTTTCAATCAAATACTTTAGTAACAAGTGTTTATTATTGAGTGTATATGATGTATATAAAAAATTAGGGTTTAATGGATTATCCTTATACCCAACAAACTTGTCCAGGATTTGATTGTTTACAAAGTATTCAAGTCTGGTGATTGATTGAGATTTAACCATTTCATAAAAGATAATGGTTTTTTCTTCACTTGATAAATTTGTGAACATTTCCATAAATCTAATGGAATCTTCATTGCTTAAACCATATAACACCTTTGAAAAAAACGATATCCAATGGTTATTTTCGTTTATCCGTTCGCTAAACGTATTCGTTAATTTATCATATATTTTTATGTGTGATTCCTTGTGTGCATCAAGATATGCCTTCAAAAATGTGTCTTTATCGTTCTCATTTGCTTCAATATAATTGTAACCAGTATCATATTTACGATTGATTGTAATGGTTCTTTTTTCAATTTTGCGCGTTTTGAAATAATTTGCTATGATTTTCCCACGTATATCTTTAATTTTATCACGCGTTGATATGCCAAAGAAATCTAACGCTATCTCAATATATCCTACTTCTATCTAACGCTATCTCAATATATCCTACTTCTAAACGTTGGTGTAATTCATATTCATCTATTTCAAATTCAAGTTC
>JGI20225J20221_1002411_pt1 | contig 14021 bp, 13 predicted proteins | sample BioMet4_FD_20221 | JGI IMG/M metagenome (IMG submission 20221) | reverse complement strand
CGTATTTTAATTGCACCAATTGCACTAATCGACTTAAACAGTTGATATAATGCACGTTACAAGGGTGCAATTGAGCGAAACAGCAGGGTGCAATTAAATTTAATTGCACCCGCCGTTTTGTCCTGATTTTAAAATCATTATTTCTTCTTCAACACATAGATAGGTTGCTTAATCGTCCCCTCATTTTCCAGCTTTCCCGCGTCACAGAGTTGCCGGATATAGCGCGTAGCTGTAGTACGCGTCATGTTACAAAGCGATTGGAAGTCACTTCTCTTCATAAAATCATGCCCATCAAAATAGTCCGCCAACTTCTTATCCACATCCTTTGCAGTCAGCTTTTTTCGTAAAACAGAGCGTTGTTTCAGTGGTTTAACTTTGATAAAACCGACCTCACTTAACAGCCTTTTATCGGGTCGAAAGTCGATATTTTTTAGTTTTACCATCGTACTTTTGCGTTTTGTCTCTGGTGTAACCGTCCCATCGCACCCCAATACAGGGCGAAAATAACCCAATCCATCCAAATGCACCTGTCTGCCGTCATTCAATTCCCGGCCCATAAAATGCGACACGGCATCGAGCACCGCAGAAACATCCGTCTCTGTCAGTGTACAAGCCGACTGAATATACCTGCGCAAGTCAGCCGTAGTTGTAGAACCGTTAAAGTGTATACGGGGATGCAAAGTTGTCTCTCCGTCCTGCTTATCCCCAGGTTGAGGATTTTCGTACCAATCAAACAAAATAGCCATTTTTCTTTATTTAAATTAATGATTTCAGTCTCATGTTCATTATCTGGCAGGTCAATGGCGCTGTCTTATTGCTTTTAGAGTAGTCTTGCTTCCGTTCACACACGGTCTGGTTTTTCATCAAGAAGTAAGCTCTATTCGTTACCCACAGCTGTGACGCATGTGCTCCACAACTGTGGTTCATCTTACTCACAGTTGTGGGTAATGTGAACCACGTATGTGGGTAACCATAAATAGCGTAACAAATATAATAAAATATACAGGGGAAAGCAAGAAAAGAACGCTGTTTTTAACGGGAAAGAAAGGGGAAAAGTGGAGGGAGAATAGCTATGCGATTGTGGAATATAGAGGGATGAAAAGTTAGCCAATACTATGCTTTAAGAATATGTTTTTGCCAACATGTTGAAAAGTTGCTGATTTTGAACACAAAAACTTTCGATAAAATCAATATATTTGCGTTTATAATAAACAAATGAGAGCGATGAAACCCATTTATCAAATTAACATGCAGCCACCCATTGAGACATTTGCAAAAAATAGCTGAGTTGCTGAATGTAGATGTAAAAGATTTGATAAATAGCAGTAGATAAGTAATATGGCAACAAATAAACACGCGCAAATCAGATATCAAGCATTAGACCGGTGTTTTAGAAATACCGGACGACGCTATTTCATAGAAGACTTGATAAAGGCTTGTAATGATGCCATTTATGAACATGCTGGAATTACAGATGGAGTAAAAAAACGTCAAGTACAGGATGATATTGCGTTTATGGAAAGTGAAGCCGGATGGAGCATCTTACTTGATAAAATCAGAGATGGCCGAAGAGTATATTACCGCTATGAAGACAATCGTTATTCTATAAATAACCAGCCACTTAGTGAAACTGAAGTGAATCAGCTGAAAGAAACAATATATATGCTAAACCGTTTCAAAGGAATGCCCCAATTCAGTTGGATGGAGGAAATACTCGTACGATTTGAAAGTACATTTAAATTGAGGGGTAACACAACTAGCATAGTTGGTTTTGAGCAAAACCCTTATTTAAAAGGGTTAAATTTATTCTCGGATATTTTCAATGCTATTGTAAACAAACAAACGCTTCGGATTAGTTATCAGAAATTTGGAAAGGAATCCAAAGAGTATATATTTCACCCCTACTTTCTAAAGCAGTATAACAACCGTTGGTTTTTGTTTGGTCTCTGTGATCACTTGAAAGAAAAGAAATCGGTCACGAACTTAGCTTTAGATAGAATTGAACAGATAACTTATGCAAACATTCCCTACATTGAAAACACTGATATTGAGTTTAATGAGTATTTTGAAGATGTGATCGGTGTTACCGTTTATGAAAAGGAAATTGAGCGAATCATACTGGAAGTAGATAATATTCTATTCCCTTATGTGGAGACAAAGCCATTACATGGCTCTCAGAAAATTAAGGAACGAAATCAGGCTACAGTAACTATTGAATTGAATCTGATCATTAATTATGAATTAGAGAACCTCCTCTTGGGCTATATTGACAAGATAAGAATTGTAGCTCCTGACCATTTAAAACAAAAAATGGTGTCAAGGGCCAAAGAGGCAATAATGAGAAATTCTTAACTATGCAGATGCTTTGCATAGTATATGGAAATATTTGCAAAATAAGATATTAAAATATAATGATAGTAGGAGAAATGAAAAGCAGTATAGACAATCTTTGGCTCAGATTTCATACTGGAGGGGTAAGCAACCCGATGGAAGTGATAAAGCAAATCACCTATTTGCTTTTTATCAAGCGATTAGATGATCTTGAAATTGCAAAAGAGAAGAAAGCCAATATAACAGGCAAAACGATTGCCGACCCTATTTTCGACAAAAGCGAGCAAGAACTTCGTTGGAGTAATTTCAAAGATCTGGAAGCTGGCGCCATGTTTGAGTTGGTTCGAACAAAGGTTTTTGACTTCATGAAGACGTTGGGAGGTGAAGATTCTGCTTTTACCAAATACATGAAAAATGCGTATTTGGCTATTCCAACCCCGGTCGTGTTGGAGCAAGTTGTTTCCATGATTTCAGCAATTCCGATGGAGGACATGGATACGAAAGGCGATGTGTATGAATATATGCTCTCCAAACTATCCACTTCCGGCGATAACGGGCAATTCCGTACGCCCCGTCACATAACGAAGCTAATGACAAGATTGATGATGCCTACTCCCGAAGATGTGGTTTGTGATCCGGCATGCGGTTCAGCGGGTTTTTTAGTCGCAGTATCCGAATATCTGAGGGAACATTACAGTCAAGCATTCTTCGATAAGAAATTTGTTGAGTTCTATAAGAATGATATGTTTCACGGAGGCGAATTTGATGAAACCATGATTTCAATTTCGGCAATGAACCTGATGCTTCACGGTGTAGATAACCCCGATTTATACGATAAAAATTCTCTCGAAGAGGATTATGATGTTGCAGATCGGTTTTCATTGGTATTAGCAAATCCCCCATTCAAAGGTTCGTTGGAATCTTCAACTGTTGCTAAAAGCCTAAGCAATATAGTGAAGACCAAGAAAACGGAACTTTTGTTTTTAGCCTTGATGTTACGAATACTAAAAATCGGCGGACGTTGTGCTGTAATTGTTCCCGATGGCGTTTTGTTTGGAGCAGACAAAGCAGCAGTTGGCATTCGTCAGAATATTATTGATAAGCAAAAGTTAGAGGCTGTCATATCTATGCCGAGCGGTGTATTTAAACCTTATGCAGGCGTAAGCACAGCAATCCTTATTTTCACAAAAACAGAGAGTAGCGGAACCAATCAAGTTTGGTTCTATGATATGAAAGCCGATGGCTTTGCATTGAACGACAAACGTACACCAACGCCTGACAATGACGATACCGAAGATATAATTGCACGATGGCTGAATTTGGATAATGAGAAGTCAAGAACACGACTCGATCAATCCTTTTTTGTTCCGGCTGATGAGATTCGTGCCAATAACTATGATTTGAGTATCAACAAATACAAAGAAACGGTATATGAGCAAAAGCAATACGATGCGCCGAATGTGATACTTGAACGATTGGAAAAGCTTGACTTGGATATTATGAATACTCGGAAAGAGTTGGAAAGAATGCTAAAAACCGGAGGAAGCCATGAGTGATAATCAAGGGAATATTGTTATCTATCAAACCGAAGACGGAAACACCCGTATTGAGGTGAAGATGGAGCACGATACGTTATGGCTGTCGCAAGCACAAATAGCAACATTGTTTGCTGTTGATAGGACTGTTGTAACCAAGCATTTGGGTAATATTTTTGAAGAGGGAGAGTTGGATAAGGATTCAGTATGTGCAAAATTTGCACATACTGCTGAAGATGGAAAAACGTATCAAACGCAGTTCTATAATTTAGATGCTATTATTTCAGTTGGTTATCGCATAAAGTCAGCTATTGCTACTCACTTTCGCCGCTGGGCAACGGAACGCCTGAAAGAATATATTATAAAAGGATTTACGATGGACGATGAACGCCTGAAGCAATTGGGGGGCGGAGGGTATTGGAAAGAACTACTCGACCGTATCCGTGATATTCGTTCTTCTGAAAAAGTGCTTTATCGTCAGGTACTCGACCTTTACGCGACAAGTGTAGATTACGACCCGAAATCTGATATATCTATTCAATTTTTCAAAATTGTACAGAATAAACTTCATTTTGCTGCACACGGACATACTGCAGCCGAAGTAATTTACAAGCGGGCTGATGCTGATAAACCATTTATGGGGTTGACTACATTTTCCGGTGAATTACCTACGGGAAAAGATATAACTGTCGCTAAAAACTATCTTACAGCTGATGAACTTAAAATATTAAATAATCTTGTTTCCGGGTATTTCGATTTTGCCGAAATCCAAGCTATGCGCCGTAATGCAATGTATATGTCGGATTATGTTACACAGTTGGATAATATCCTCTCTTCGACCGGCGAAAAGCTTTTAACAGATGCCGGATGTATCAGCCACCAACAGGCAATGGATAAAGCTAAAGCAGAATATCGAAAGTATCAGGTAAAAACTATTTCGCCCGTGGAACAGGCTTATTTGGATACAATTAAAGCGTTGCAAAAAAAAGCGAAGAAGAAAGGAGGAAAAGGTGAGTAATGGAGAAAAGACGGATAGGCTTGGGAATCATGTAAGTATAAAAACGGGGAAACTTGATGCAAACTCAAGCTCAGAAGATGGAATCTATCCATTTTTCACTTGTTCGCGTGAACCATTAAGCATTTCTTCGTACTCCTATGATTGCGAATGCGTATTAATTGCAGGAAACGGAGATTTGAATGTAAAATATTACAAAGGAAAGTTTGATGCTTATCAAAGAACATACATAATTGAAAGCTTAAATAAAAATAAATTGCAGACGAAATTTCTTTATTATTTTATGGAGAAAAACATAGGTAAATTAAGAGATTTGTCTATAGGAGGAATCATTAAATATATCAAGCTTGGAAATTTAACGGAATTGTCTATCCCGCTATTTGATTTCAATAAACAACAACAAATCGCAACCACCCTTGACAAAGCCTCTGAACTAATCGCCTTGCGCAAAAAGCAATTGGAAGAATTGGATGCATTGGCGGAATCGATGTTCTATGATACGTTTGGCGATCCGGTGAAGAATGAAAAGGGGTGGGACGTGGACATTTTGAAAAATTTCGGGAAAGTATCCACAGGAAATACTCCTTCGCGTGAAGAAAAAAAATACTATAATGATAGCTATATTGAATGGATAAAATCAGACAATATAATGGATGAATATATGCTATTGTCTCAAGCGAAAGAGTATCTTTCTGAAGAAGGTAGTTTAAAAGGTAGGATTGCAGAAAGCGGAAGTATTTTAATGACATGTATAGCAGGTAGTTTAAAATCAATAGGGACTGTTGGTGTTGCTGATAGAGATGTCGCTTTCAATCAGCAAATAAATGCAATTTATCCATGTAAGAAAGTGGAAAAACTTTATTTATATTCTATGCTAAAGCATTCAAAGCGACATATACAAAGCTATGCTTCAAATGGGATGAAACACCTATTAAATAAATCAACTCTTGAAAGTATTTATTTCCCTTATCCTCCTCTATCCCTCCAAACCCGTTTCGCCAGCATTATCGAAAAAATAGAAGAACAAAAAGCATTGGCAAAAAAAGCATTGCAAGAAAGCGAAGATCTGTTTCAACGATTGATGCAGGATTTATTTAAACCCGATTAATACAAAAGATATGAAGAGCAATTTCATTTTTTTGGAAGAACGTTTCGGCGAGTATTACAAACTTGCTGTCGAAGCAGAGCGCAATATGTTTGCGGCTCCGCGCACATCTGTGATGTATGCCCGTCTTACACTCGAAGAGTTGATCAAGTGGATGTACACCTACGATCCGACGCTTATACACAACCAGCCCGAAAAACAAACGCTCGAAGGATTAATGTATCACCAGCCGTTCAAGGAACTGATTGCTCCGGTTCCGGAAATGCTGAATGGATTGACGGCGATCCGGAAAAATGGAAATCAAGCCATTCACAACAAAAACGATGTCGCCCTCCTCTATGCGCATAATTCGGTAAATAACCTTTTTGAGTTTACGAAATGGATATATTACACCTATGCAGATAGTTCGGTAAAACTACCGATGTCGCTCGACAGTAACCTGATTCCACGGGCTACAGGTACAGAAGAAAGCATTGCTTCGGCAAAAGCGATGCAATCGCAGCTCGAAAACATTAAAACTGAAACCGAAAAAGAATTACAAAAAAAAGAAGAAGAACTGGAGCGTCTACGGAACGAGATAGCTCGAATTAAAACTGAAAATGAACAAAAGACGGTAGAAACATTTGTGCTTAATCCGACCACGGAAGCCGAAACCCGGCGTGTGCTGATTGACGTTATGTTGCGTGAAGCCGGCTGGAATTTGAACCATGCGAACGATACCGAATACGAAGTTTCTGGCATGCCCAACAAAACGGGTATCGGGTATGTCGATTATGTATTGTGGGGAAACAACGGACTGCCGCTAGCTGTTGTGGAAGCAAAAAATACGCTTCATGACCCACGCAAAGGTCAGCATCAAGCAAAACTATATGCCGATTGTTTGGAAAACCGTTTTGGACGCCGACCGATAATTTTCTACACCAATGGTTATGATACGTGGATTTGGGACGACAAGCTTTATCCTCCACGCAAAGTCTCAGGTTTTTATACGCGCGACGAACTGGAGTGGACGATAGCAAAACGCAATCGCAAGCCATTGATAAAAGCCGCTGTAAATAAAGATATAGCCGGACGATATTATCAGGAAGAAGCCTTAAAACGTGTTTCCGATGCATTCGACCGGAAACACCGCAAAGCCTTATTGGTAATGGCAACAGGCACGGGGAAAACGCGAACGGCAATCGCATTAGTTGATATGGTTATGCGACAAGGCTGGGCACGGCGGATTTTGTTTCTAGCCGACCGCAACGCTTTGGTTATTCAGGCTAAAAATAATTTTGTAAAAATACTGCCCAATCTTTCTTGTGCCGATATTACGAAGGAAAAAGAGAAACTCGACAATCGAATGATTTTCTCCACTTACCCGACCATTGTAAACAAGATTGACACAGAGAAAATCAATGATTTGCTGGTCTATTCACCCGGACATTTCGACTTGATTATAATCGACGAAGCACACCGTTCCATCTATCGGAAGTATCAGATGATTTTCAATTACTTCGATGCCTTATTGCTCGGACTGACAGCGACACCCAAATCGGATATAGATAAAAATACATACGAACTTTTCGACCTCGAAAACCATAATCCAACCTATTCGTATGAACTTGATAAAGCGGTAGCTGATAAGTTTCTCGTACCTCCTAAAAAAGTGATTGTTACTACGCGCTTTTTAAGAGATGGGATAAAATATAATGAACTGTCGGATGAAGAAAAGCTGGAATATGAGGAGAAATTCTATGATGATGCAACCGACTCAATGCCCGAAGAAATTGGTTCTTCGGAGTTGAATCAATTTGTGTTTAACGAGCATACAGTAGACCTTGTTTTGAATCAGCTTATGACCGACGGGCTAAAAACCGAAGGTGGTGACAAAATCGGAAAGTCCGTTATTTTCGCCAAAAATCACCAACATGCGGTATTTATACAAGAGCGATTTTATAAACTTTATCCGCACCTGGGTGGTGATTTTATTCAGGTGATTGATAATTATCAGACATATGCCCAAAGCTTGATTAATGATTTCAGCGAGGCAAAAAAATATCCTCAAATAGCTATTTCAGTAGATATGCTTGACACCGGAATTGATGTTCCTGAGATTTTGAATCTGGTCTTCTTCAAAGTTGTAAAATCAGCAGTGAAGTTTTGGCAAATGATTGGACGCGGTACCCGGCTGTGCCCTTCTATTTTCGGCATTCCTGAGAATGAAAAAGATAAATCGAAAGACAAGTCTGAATTTTTGATATTTGATTATTGCGGAAATTTTGAGTTTTTCAATGTGAATCCAGATGGTTTCGAAACAAAACTACCCAAAAGCATGGCTCAACGCATTATGGAAGTGCGACTGAATATTGTGATGGCTTTCGATAAAAATCCGGAGTTGCTTGACAAGCAGAATCTCAACCTCCGCAATCAGATTCTTGATACACTGCACAAAACCGTGCTACAATACAATCGAAACAGTTTTATCGTTAAAGCGGTTTTAAGAGAAGTTGATGTTTTCAGCGTTCGGGAAAAATGGAATTCGCTTTCTTCCGAAGATATTGCTATTCTATTCAACAAACTCACGCCATTAGCGGAACCGGATGATGCCAACGAAGAAGCTCGTCGATTTGATTTGCTCATTTTAAACCTTATGCTTGCGGCATTGGATGGCTCTCCCGATATAGTATATTATACTGCCCAAGTAAAATCCATATCAAGCAATTTGTTGAAAAAGACAAACCTGCCGGTAGTTAAACTGAAAGAACCCTTGCTCAGAAATCTCTCTTCGGAATCATTTTGGAAAGACTCCTTTTCTCTTGGTACATTAGAAAATACTCGTGTCGAAATACGAGAATTGATTCGTTTGCTGGATAAAGAGAAAAGAAGAGTTGTTTATTCGAACTTTACGGATGAGATAACCGGCTCTGTGGTCTCAGAAGCAATGTCTACCTATGTTATATCAGATAATTACAAGCAGCGGGTTGAACGATATGTACGTGAAAACAAGAATCATATAATCATTCAGAAACTCCGGAAAAATATTCCTATAACACATTCAGAATTGAATCAGTTGGAAAAGTTGTTGTTTGATGGAAAAGAGCGCGGAACAAAAGAAGAATTTGTTCAGATATACGGTGAGCAGCCTTTAGGAAAATTCATACGCAGCATTGTTGGTTTAGATATAAATGCAGCGAAAGAGGCTTTCGGCGAGTTCTTAAATGCCGGCAACTTATCTGCCGACCAAATCCGATTTGTTGATATGATTATTGACTATCTCAGCATAAACGGAGTTATTGATACNGATATGTTATTCGAAGATCCCTTTACTACTTTCCACACAGAAGGTGTTGCCGGTTTATTTGACGAAAAGAGTATAATGGGATTGCTTTCTATATTGCACCGGATAGACGCGAATGCTGCTGCATAATAATAGCGATACACAAAAAAAGCTCATCAATTCTGTTTGATGAGCTTTTTTTATTACTATGCAGATAGGCTGCATAGTTGTATTTTACTTTTGTATCATAACATAAAAACAGATAGTTATGGATTATTATTACGTAAACAAAAACGCTCAGCCTACAGGCGAGCACGAAGTACACAAAGACTCATGTCGTTATTTACCCGATACCAATAACAGGATTGGTTTAGGTTATTTCTCTAATTGCTCTGATGCACTTAGGAAAGCGAAAGAATACTATTCAAAAGTAGATGGGTGCTACTATTGTTGCCTGAGTTGCCACAAAAGATAATTTTAAAAAGATAATAAAATGACAGCACAAGAAATTAAGCAAGCGATTGACAATCACTTAGCAAAAAGCAATAAACAGTATTATAGTGATTTCTATATCGGGATTACAAATGATATAGAAAGACGCTTGTTCAGAGAGCATAATGTGCCTCGAAAAGGACATTGGTGGATACATAGTTCAGCAAATAATGAATCGCATGCAAGAGCTGTAGAAAAACACTTTTTGAACGAGGGAATGAAAGGAGGCACTGGTGGAGGAAACACAGATTGTGTATATGTATATTGTTATGAAATATCCGATCAAACAGTAGAATAATATGAAATATCAAGTATATAATTTGGGACAACTAAAGAGAGGCGACAGGGTTCAGGTAACCCTATCCGGTAGTGCAGCTAATGTTCGTCTGATGGACACTTCCAACTATAACAGCTATAAAAATGGGAGAAGGCACACTTATTACGGAGGACTTATGACAAAATCACCTGCTGTAATAGGGGTTCCTCGTACAGGTCAGTGGTATGTAACCGTAGATTTGCAAGGGTTGAGAGGTACAGTTCGCTCTTCTGTTCGCGTTTTACCCAATGCTTTACCCGAATATAGAGAACCTGCATTATCTACAGTCCCGTCTCTTGTAAGAAATCCAGAAACTATGCCTAACTATGAAGATGGCGAAGAAATTGAATATGATGTTTTTATTTCACATGCTTCGGAGGATAAAGACGAGGTAGTAAGACCACTAGCACTTGCTCTAAGAGAAAATGGATTAAAAGTCTGGTATGATGAATTTGAATTGAAAATTGGCGACAGCCTTAGACGGAAGATTGATATTGGATTATCAAAAAGCCGATTTGGTATTGTCGTTCTATCCAATAATTTTATAAAAAAGGGATGGACAAATTATGAACTTGATGGTATAATAACCAAAGCAAATACAGGGGAACAAGTAGTATTGCCTATATGGCACAATATCACCAAGCAGGAAGTTATCAACTTTTCTCCGTCTTTGGCTGATAAGTTAGCCCGCAACACGTCCAATTATACCGTCGAAGAGATTGCAGAGGAAATATCAGAATTGATAAAAAGTAATTAGGAAAAAAACATTAAAGTAATCAGTTAAATCAATAGTAATTTCACTTTTATTCGTATAGCTTCGTGTCTTGTGCCTCATAGTTGAGTAGACTGACAAGCTTTAATTTTGAAGTCACTCTCAAGCAAAGACTCGTGCTTTCCATTGTAACTTCACTAACACAATACTTAACAAGTAAATCGCGTATAGAATCCAGTTGGCTGTTAAAACGCTCAAGGAATCCTGCATTTTTTCTCATTTTCCACTTAAAAATGTACACAAAGACACTATCTTTGTGCGCATCAAGACCACATGCGTTTTATATGAAACTAAAAATTTTATAGCATAGGCCACGGTAAATAATTAGTTTATGTATATCACACGCTGATACCATTCAGCATATAAAGATTAGGGTGCTCTTGTTGTTTCTACTGACCTAAAAAAAGGAAAGCTTTCTGAGAAAAGTAGCTGCCGTATTGGGAATACCGACTGAAGTAATTAAGAACTTTGACGCGGAAAAAATTATTGATAATATAAATAATTCTAAAGAAGGAATTATCTTTGCGAAAACAACCTGTACTTGCGACGCTTCACAACAGATTAATCCTCTGGATAAAATAGTTGAGCTGTACAATCGGTTATTACGAAGCGAAAGAGAGAAAATAGAATTATTAAAGAATAAGTAATCACGAAAAGTCAACTTGATAAAGCTTAAATAAACTCATTATTATGGATACAGAAATTCAGAACAATGGCTCACATATTGGTCGGAAGATTGAAAGAATACGCCACCTCCGCGGAATGTCTCAAACTGACTTGGGTAATTTATTGGGAATTACCAAACAGGCGGTCTCCAAAATAGAGCAGTCGGATGAAATGGATGATAATAGATTAAATGATGTTGCATCTGCATTAGGGGTTACTGTAGAAGGACTTAAAAAATTTAATGAAGAAGCTGTCCTCTACAACACAACTAACTATTACGAAAATTGTGGCGTGAAGACTAGTGCTGTTAATAATATCAATAACAATCATACTCTTAATACTTTCCCGATAGATCAGGTAGTCGAGCTATTCGAGAAACTACTAGCTAAGGAAAGAAAAGAATTCGAGCTTTTAAAAAAAAGGAAAGGATAGAAATCAGCGAAATCATTAGGGCAATGCATGCTGGATACGTCTCGAAAGAGAGCGTTGATGCATTAGTACTTGCTAANAATGAAGAAATAAAGTTATTGAAAGAGGAGATCGATTTCTTGAGACGGGAAATACATCTTCTATTAACGCTTAAACCTTTGTCGAGAAAATAACTTTGATAAATATACATGTATAGTACAATATGGTACATGCATTTAATACTATGGGGGATTATGATTGTATTATTGTTATCTCCAAAATTTATTAAATCATATAATACAACCATTTTATGAATAAATTAAAATTTATTTTATTAGTGTTTGTTGCTATTACTTTAAATTGTAACAGAACGTTTGCAGCTGAAAGTGATTCATTATTGGTAAATATCCAGAAAAAAATATATAACTCCTTTTTAAGCACCTTCAACGATGGCAATGCCGACAAGTTGGTGAATATTGAAAAAGCGCTAGCCAGCTTGAAACAGAAAAACCAAATCATTACTTATTGGGAAGCTTATGGTAAATATTACGAATCACTGTATTATTTAAAGACTTCGGATAAGGAAAAAGCCATGTCAAAGCTAAATGATGCTATTAAAGCACTGGATAACGTTAAAGACAAGAATTCCGAGTCATTGGCACTATTGGCATATCTGCAAAACTTCTCGATTCAATATTTAGGAAGTCTCTCTGCCGCATCGATCGGCAATAAGGTAAAAAGTAATGCGCAGTTAGCTCTACAGTCAGACAGTACAAATTTACGCGCATGGTATGTGCTCGCATCAAATGATTATTATACCCCGATAGCATTCGGGGGAGGCAAAAAATGTGAAAAATACCTATTGAAAGCGGTTTCATTAAATGAGCAAACTATTCCTAATACTTACATGCCCAGTTGGGGTAAGGCGGAGGCATACTCTTTGCTTATAGATTTTTATTACAACAAGGAAGATTACAAAAGAGCAAAAGAAATTTTGTCGCAGGCACTGACATCCTATCCAACAGACTACATGATAAATCAGTATATTGAAAAACTCAAAGATAAATAACAGGATATCGTTGCTTCTTGTTTTATCGGTAATTTTACTCCTTAAAGCTAATTCTCAGGAAACAATTAAGGGCAAAATTATGAATAAAAGAGTAACCCAGTTTTTGCGGTAAATGGCATTAATTATTTAAATTTAATTTTAATAATACAGGTAAGAGAATTTAAGCCATATAATGTTGGCAAAGTACGAGGATCGTACACAACTTCAATGGACTCAACAGCATCTAAAGGTCTCTTCATCTCATCATTACTTATTGGCTTTAGCTCACCGTTTTTCGTGTATACTAGCACCATAGGCTTATCCATATCTTTATATAGTTTGGAGCTACCCGATATATAGGTGGTAAAATCAGTGAAGATTTTTTGAGTCAATACCTGCAAATTCCCTTTCACCGAAATATTTGTTGTCACAGAATCTTTTATTACTATTTCTTTTTCAAGATTATTTTGAGAAAAAACCTTGACTGAAGTAAATAATAACACAAGATAAAAAGGAATATAACACAACAATTTATTCATAACTATCATATAAAATAATAAGTAATCATATTAAACGTCATAATTAATTAAAACTATATAGCTTTGCAATATTCTTTAAATATTTTTGGAGGAAAAAGATTATAGGTGAATTGGATGTAATTCATCAACAGACGGGCCGTTCTACCGTTTGCCGTCAACCCTTCATCAAAAAGAAGCTGTGCTTCCATCTCAGTGAGAGTAGAACCTTCAATGGCCGTAGAATGGGCAATAAGGGAATAGAGGTAGTACTTTTCGTAGTCTACCGATTGACTGATACCGAGTTTTTGAAACTCTCGATACAGTTCCTCTAATTCTTGCCAAACACTCTTTTTCATCACAGGTCTCTTTTATCTTTCTCAAAAATACATTGAATTTATACTCTAACAAAAATTAATCACACCTTTTTAAATAGAAGAGTACAAGATGCACCCCGATCNCATCTTTTATTAACACTTAAACCTTTCCACTAAAATATCCCGGCAGGTTTCCATCATTGAATGAATGATAGCCTCTCCTTTCTGTCGGGAAACAC
>JGI20225J20221_1002407_pt1 | contig 14071 bp, 19 predicted proteins | sample BioMet4_FD_20221 | JGI IMG/M metagenome (IMG submission 20221) | reverse complement strand
CGTCAGGAGCGCTCGTTTTTCCGGCCCCGAAATCTGTCCCGCCGTTCAGCGGTCCCATCCATATTTTTTCAGATCGACTCGGCCGTCGTCCTTCAGCTCCACGCCTTCCGCCCGAAGCAGCGCGCCCTGCTCCGACCAGCCCGGAGCCAGCCTTCCCGCGTGATTGACCACGCGTTGGCAGGGATAGCTTCCGTAGCCCTCCGCATGGCTCAGAATTCTGCCCACGAGCCGGGAATTTCTTTCCCTTCCGATAAGCCGCGCGATCTGTCCATAAGTCGCCACTCTCCCCTCTGGTATTTCCGCGACGACGGACAGCACCTCGTAGACGAGCGCGTCGTTCAGGATACCGCCGCCATTTTGCCTTTCATGATAAAGAGGACCGTCAAAATCCATGCGCTTTCCCCCGTTCAGTTGTTTTCTCGATAACGGTGTCTCTCCTGATCTCCCGCGCCACAGCGCAGCGCCGGTTGCCCCGTTTGGGGCAAGGCGGCGGATTGACAGCGCGTTTGCGTACTGCTATATTTACACTGAATTTACACGGATATGTAAATCTCTGAAACTCAATTGCTGGAAGGTGATTTTTATGGCCACGAATAGTGAACCCGAAAAAAGGAATGCCGAAAAAGCTTCAAAAATACGTGGATTTGAGGTGGAACTCAATAACGAAAAACTCACGCGCATTGACAAACTGGTGAAAAACTATGAGCAGAAAGTAAGCCTGCGGCTTGATGAGGAATATGAAACAAGTACCAAATTGTCCGATCGTATCGCGGACAAAGTTGCAGCTTTCGGTGGCAGCTGGACCTTTATCATCCTCTTCAGTACGTTCCTGCTTTTATGGATTCTGATTAACATATTGCCCTTTACTTTTTTACATTTTGATTCAAAGCCGTTTATTCTGCTCAATCTCGTGTTATCGTTTATCGCGGCATTTCAGGCGCCCCTGATCATGATGAGTCAGAACCGGCAGGCCGCCCGTGATAAGCATGAAGCGATCATTGACTTCGCCATCAATTATAAGGCGGAGCAGGAAACGGACGATATGCATACGCATCTGCACCGGATGGAAGCCGAGATCGCCGAGATCAAGCAGATGCTTGCCGCCATGCAGCAACCCGGAGCGGAAAAAACGGATAAAGACTGATTGAGGAATTTCTGTACCCCCGTGCAATGCGGCGCGGACATGATAAATATTATTGGCGCGGACGATTTTGAAGAAATTCAGAGAACTGCACTTTGAAGCCGCCGGGGGCCGATACACGGTAAATCCCCGGCAGCTCCGCCGCTGTCGCGGTCTCTGCCTTCTGCGCGGGGAAGACCTTAACCGTACAGATCTCTTGAACCGTAAAATGCGCCTAGCTCTTAACCCTTCACTCGCAGTGTGCGGAGGACCTGCTTTTGTTCTTCCGTGATACGGTAGCTTTCCACCGCCTTTTGGATGGCTTTATTCTGTGTCCATTGATCCAGCCGGTTTTCCCGGAGGAAGGGGATTACCGCATCCCACTGCTTGCACAGCGCCGTTGCAAAATACCACGCGATCATCATATTGACGTAGTATTCCTCGCTGCGGAGTTCCGCCACCCAAGCCGGATATTCCGGCGAAAAATCCTCCTCCAGAAAATGCGCCATCAGCATCTCGATGCCAAAGCGAACGGTGTAGGTCTGCCCCGACGCCATCCACCGCCGAATATCAAAAATCAGCTCGGCCCGATGCTTTTTGAACACCTTGGGGCTCATCAGGTCGCAGGTGGCCCAGTTGTCCACATAAGGCAAAAACGCATCAATGGCCGCCACCGCCGTACCGTAGTCCCTGATTTGCTCCGTCAGAAAACCGTGGAGGTTGTTCTCGTCGTAATACGGATGGGGCAGGACTTGCAAAAAGGCGTTCGCCTCCGGTGTACCGGAAAGCTCTTTCGCCAGCTTCCGCAGAGCGGGTGTTCGCACACCGATGATGGTGTCCGGGTCTACCGTTGGGATCAGCTTGGCTTGAAAGCCCTTGTATGCCGGGTCCTGTAAGGCGAACAGCTTCGCCCGTATCTCTTTTTCCGCTGTATTCATCCCTGCTCCTCGTTTCAGATGTTCTCCCGCTCCCACGCCCTCAGCACCGCCAGCTGCTCCGGCGCGTGAAACCAATGCTCACCGTTTTCCATGACGGTCAGCGCGGCGTCGTGGGCGGTCACAAATCGCTCCACGGCTTCGCGGCCCGTCATATCGTCCTGCCCGGCATACAAAACGACCGTGGGACAGCGCCAATTTCGGCGAAGGCCAGCCCCTCCTCCTTGCACCCGCATTGACCGTGGACAATATAGATAGGCCTTGTCTGCCGAGTCGCCGTACAGCACGGCAGGAATGTGTTCAAGTTGAAATCTGTGCTCCGTCATTTCCCGCGCCACTCCAAGACCGGGCGCAGGTTTTCCTCGCTGACCCGGCTGCCGCCGTGGAGAAGCAAATCCAGCATATCCTGTTCGTCTGCCGTCTTGTCCGGCTTTGCCGCCAGCTTTTTGCCCACGATATGCTTCATGGTGTTCATCATAAATTTGTAGAGCCCGTGGAGCTTGTTGAGCTCGAAACCGCCCTGCAGGGTAAACAGCGGAATTTCTGCCGGGATGGCGTTGCCCTTGCGCACTTCCTCCATCTGGGAGCCGCCGGCCCCCATGCCCACGCCGCAGACCGCGGCAATTTTATAAAGCTTTGCCGCCTGCTTATAGCCCTTGACCTTACCGGCCATCAGCCAGCCAAGATAGATGATTTCAGCGCCGGCGGCAAGTTCCTTTTTTGCCGCGTCCAAAGAATAGACCGGCAGGTTCAGCTTCCCGCCCAGCAGCTTGGCGTACTGCGCGGTAAAGCCGGTATTGGAGGTATACACGATTGCATTCATCATAGCACTACTCCTTTTTTAGTATCCGCTTTAAGTTGTCCGCGTCCAGCGGCAGATTCACAGTCTGGAACGGGCCCTTGTAAAATAACGCCCAATTATTGAATACGCACGGCAGGCCCTTGGCCTGTAGCCGGCACCCACGCGGTCTTCTGCGGCGCATATTCGATGAACACGCGCCCCTTGACGTTCAGCTTCCGAAAGACTTTTCAGGTCAGTTGAAGATAAAGTGCAGAATTCAGTGATCCANCAGATACTTGATCATCTGTTCAGGCCGATCAAGAAATTGCTTCGTGATTTTGTAGTGTTCTGTCTCCTTGTAGGTGACCGATCGGATTCCGTCTTCGGTCAGCTGCAGAATTTCCGCGTTTGGGTATGCCATCAAAATCGGAGAATGGGTGGCGATCAGCAGCTGGGAGTTTTTCCTGACNAGTTCATCCATCGTGACGATCAGCGACATCAATCGCTGCGGGGACAGCGCTGCCTCAGGCTCATCGAGGATATACAAACCATTCCCCTCGAAGCGGTTTACTACGAGGGAGAGAAACGATTCTCCATGGGACTGCTCATGAAAGGAAACGCCGCCATACCGCGCCAGCGTGCTGGTTTCGTCCAAATAGCTTGCCGTATTGTAGAAACTCTCTGCCCGCAGGAAGAACCCGTCCTTGGGGGAAACTGTTTTGATCGTCGTCAAATACTGATAGAGCTCCGAATGGGAAGGCTTTGTGGCAAAGGAAAAATCTCTTGAACCTCCTTCCGGATTGAACCCCATTGCTACCGCGATTGCTTCCAGCAGCGTGGATTTTCCAGTGCCGTTTTCTCCCACAAAAAAAGTCACCGGCATATGAAAGTCAAGCTGGCCCGCAGAATACAGAAATCGCACGGCAGGCAGCTTGGACAGATAAGATGCGCTGTCCGGCATTTCCCGCAGCCGGATTCCGGTCAGGTAATTCATCGGTTCGCCTCCCGCTCAAATCAAAATCCCGTCGCAGTGATCGAGCTCATGCTGGATAATCTGGGCGGGGAAGCCGGTGAAGGTCTTGATCCGCGTCTGGAATTCCCGGTTCTGGTACTGCACTTTGACGNACTGCCAGCGCTTTATTTTGCGGGTGCCGTCGAGGGAGAGACAGCCTTCCTCCGCCTCGTAGGGGCCGGACTTTTTGAGGATCTCCGGGTTGAACAGGACCAGATACTGCCCATCGTTATCGACGGCGATGATGCGGCGGGCAATGCCGATCATGTTGGCCGCCATGCCCACGCAGCCGTCTCTGTGCGCAATCAGCGTCTCCAGCAGATCGTCCGCCGCGCCGATGTCCTCCGGCGTCGCCGGGGCGGAGGGCTGCGAAAGAAAAATGATGTCCCGCATGATCTCACAAACCATGGGTTGACCTCCAAAAATCTTTTCTCCATCATACCATGCTTTTCCGTTCATTTACAGCTCCTTTTTTCGCACTTGCAAATGGGGGCGATCCGTCCTATACTGGTTATAGGATAAAGCCATCGGCTTTTTCAAATTTATCTCAAGGAGAACTGCTGTTTGAAGAACAACACCTTGGAGCGTGTCGGCTGACCGGGAGGTTTGCCGCAACTCGCTCAGGCCTCCCAAAATTGACATTCATCAAATTTTAGGAGGAAAACCATGAATAACAATATCACCATCAGAATCGAAACCCCAGACGACTATGCCGCAACCGAAAACCTGACCCGTGAGGCGTTCTGGAACGTCTACCGCCCCGGCTGCCTCGAGCACTATGTCCTGCATTGCTTTCGCGGCAGGAAGGACTATGTCCCCGAGCTGAGCTTAGTTCTGGAGCTGGACGGAACGCTCGTCGGTCATGTGATGTACGTCCGGTCGGAAATCCATGCCGACGGCGGCCGGTGCATCCCCGTCATGACTTTCGGCCCCATCAGCATCGCCCCGGAATATAAGCGGCAAGCCTACGGGACCATCCTGCTGCGCGAATCCATGCGCCGGGCGGCGCTGCTCGGCACAGGCGCGCTGGCCATTGAGGGCAACATCGGCTTCTACGGGAAGTCCGGCTTCGTCGTGGCCAGTACCAAAGGCGTCCACTATGCCGCCGAGCCGCTGGACGCAGAGGTGCCGTATTTCCTGATCTGCGAGCTGAAACCCGGCTTTCTTGACGGCGTCACCGGCACCTATCAGGACCCGGAGGGCTATTTTGTGGACGAGGCGGAGGCGGAGCGTTTTGACGCCCAGTTCCCGCCCAAGGAAAAGAAAAAGCTGCCCGGTCAATTGTTCTAACCCATAAGCAAAGGCACGGAAGCGGAGTCATCACTCCATTTCCGTGCCTTTCGCCTGTCATAGGCTTTTGAGTTTTCAGGCTTGCGCGTCACCGGGTTCAGCGCGCCCCAGGTGGTGCGGCGGCGCGCATCGCGCTTTCGCTGCTCCTTCTTTGAGCGCTTTTCATAGGGAATAAATTTTTCCATCGGTATGCTCCTCGAGTTATGCCTTTTTATCGGCCCACCGCTGCCGAATCAGAGCGCAGCCCTGCACAAGCAGTGCAACAAGCAAGCACAGTCTGATGTAATCTCCGCAGGAGCGGAGCCAAAAGTACCAGCTGTCATTCACTTTCTCATAAGGGAGAGAATGAAAATACCGAATAATTCCATTTTGCGCAAACGTCAGACCGACGAGCAGCAGCAAATCTGTCCCCGCAAGAATAATGTGCTTCTTATCGCAGGCAGCTGTTTTCTTTCGGTATGACCACAGGGTGAGACCGATCAGCAAAACACCCGCCAAAAGCTGTCCCCATCCGGTGGCAAGCCGCGTATAGTTCATTTCCGGGGTAAACTGTGCCGTCATCCAAATAATACGCCAATTGATGCCGGTAGCGTAGCGAAGATACAAATCGGCACAAAGATATACTGCCCACCCGCACCAAAGGCCAGCCCGCTTATGCGTATACAGGCAAATGATGCCGCAGAGCAAAAACGGAGACGCAAACAGGAGGGAAGCCAAACCGCCGCCTAAAAGAAAGAGCAGGATTGCGATTAGCGCGCCGAAGCATAAAAGGATGATTCCCGCAAGACGGTAAGGTGCTCGAATGGAAACTTTTTTCGCATTGGGTGCAGGGTTTAATTTTTCAGTACCAGACGCTTGCATATCCGGTATCGGGGCAGCTCCTTTAATCAGTTCGTCCAGCGTAATCCCAAATATTTCAGACATACTGACGAGCTTATCCAAATCCGGGGTTGCTCCGTCTGTCTCCCATTTTGAGATTGATTGCCGTGATACTTTGAGTGACTCCGCCAAATCATTTTGGGACATATTTCGCTCTGTTCGCAGCGAACGAATTCTCTCACCTAAGCTCATATTCAATACCTCAGCGTACAATTATTTATGTGTTTATTCTATTGTCCTTTTATAAGTTTTGCAACCAAGGCGTCTTGGAATCTGCGCAACCGGCGGTTGCATCTGTGATTTCCCGCCATTCATGCGGCTTTTGACATTGGCGAAAGCTCTGCGTATAAACGACAGCCCTCTCTCGGCGAGCCATTTCTGTCGGATAAAAAAGTCCGCTGAAATCAAGGGTTACAGGTAACAAGGATGTATTCCTACAGCAGGACGGTATAGCCTTTCGGGGCTATGCCGTTTTGCTGTTTTTACGGTTCTTTCGTGGCCTTTGCTTCCGGCAGTTCGACCTCACCAATGAAGTTGAACACCACCTGCACCCTCTGTGTCCGATGCCCGTCCACCTTTTCGGGAGCGTGAACAATTATTTTTTTAATGAAGTCGTTTACAATCGTCGGGGTAAGCTCGGTGATACCAATGTACTTTCTGGCAAGGGCGTTAAACTGCTTGAAGTCATATTGAGCCTGCTCGTGGTTCCCAATGTCATATTGGAGCTTGGCAACCTGTTCCTGTAAATCCTTTTGCTCGGCTTCATAGTCAGCGGACAATTTCAAAAACCCGTCATGACTGATGCTGCCGGAAATATCATCCTCATAGATACGCTTGAAAATCCTGTCCAGCTCCGAAATCCTGCGCTGAGACTGTGCAAGCGTTTNCTTTTTCTGCCTGAACGCAGTCTCAGCCTGCTCAAACCGCTGCTTCTGCACCAGATCGCGGAACGCGGCGGCATCGTCGAACAGCAGGCATGTCACGGCGTTAATGCGGTTCAGGACGATTGCCCGCAATGCGTCTTCACGGATATAATGCTCTGAGCACTTGCCCGTGTTGCTCTTGTACAGGGAACAACGGTAATGGTCCTGCCTGCCGTCGAAGCTCTTGCAGGTAGCGAAGTGAAGCTTGCTCCCGCAGTCGGCGCAGTACAGCAGTCCGGAGAAATAACCCTGCCTGTCAGCCTTCGCGGGACGACGCCTGTTTTGCCGAAGTTCCTGCACACGCCGCCATCCGTCCTCGGTGACAATGGCCTCCTGCGTGTCACGGAAAACAGCGAGCTCGTCCTCCTGTGTGGGGATGCGTTTCTTGAACTTATAGGACTTGGAGTGGGTCTTAAAATTGACTGTATGCCCCGCGTAATCCATCCGTTCCAGAATACCGACAACCGAACTGTCATCCCATGTGTAGGGTTCCACTGGCAGGGACTTACCATCCCGCAGCGCGTAATACGCCTTGGCGGTTGGCACCTGATCCGCATACAAGACCTTTGCAATCTGCGTAGGGCCTTTTCCCGCAAGGCACAGATCAAAAATGCGCCGGACAACCGCGGCGGCCTCCGCGTCAACAAGCCATTTCTTCTTGTCCTTTGGGTCACGCACATATCCGTAAGGCGGGCGGTTCAAGTGTTCCCCGGACAGCCCCTTGTTCTGCATGACGGCGCGTACCTTCTTGCTTGTATCCCGGCAATAGAATTCGTTGAACAGATTCCGTATCGGAGTAAAATCGTTGTCGTTGCGAATATTGTCCACGCCGTCGTTGATGCGATGAAGCGCACGTCCTTCTCGGCAAAAAGAATATCCGTGTAATAGCCGACCTTCAGGTAGTCGCGCCCAAAACGTGACATGTCCTTGACAATGAGCGTCGTCACCTCGCCGGATTCCACGGCTGAAATCATGCGGTTGAAATCCGGCCTGTCGAACGTGGCCCCAGAGATACCGTCGTCCACAAAATAAGTAAGATTGCGGAAACCTTTTTCTTTGGCGAACTTTGTGAGGATGTCTTTCTGATTTACAATACTGTTGCTCTCGCCTTGCAGCTCGTCGTCCCGTGACAAGCGGGCATACAAGGCGGTGATGCCGACGGGGATATATATGACGTGAAGATGATAATGAAAAACGTCACGGCCCAATTCTTCGGAAAGGTTCCGGTTGCGCTCATCGGCGTGCATGACGGCGGAGATAATATACTGCTCGCCTCCGGCTTCATTGACCGCCATATAAGTCCTGCCGGCCGGAGGACTTTGAGGCATTTGTAACAAAGCATGAAAACAGGCTCTACCGTACCGCGCTCGCTGTTATGGGAAACGTATACGACGCCGAGGACGTGGTGCAGGAGGTATTTTTGCGCGCATATGAGAAGGCACCCGAATTTGAATCCGAAGAGCACGAAACGGCATGGCTTATCAGGGTAACGGTAAACCTCTGTAACAGCCGCCTGCGTTCTCCCTGGAAGAAGCATAGGGAGCCACTACTGGATTCCTATCCTGCCGCGGAGCCGGAACAGCGTGAGTTACTGGAACATGTTCTGTCACTGCCGCCCAAGTACCGGGCCGTCATCCATCTGTTTTACTACGAAGGTTATCCCGTGAAGGATATTGCCGAGCTGACCGGGCAAAAGGAAAGTACCGTCAGAAGTCTGCTCACCCGTGCCCGACAGAAGCTTAAGTCAGATTTGAAGGAGGACAGCAATGAAAGCATATAACGAATATATGGACAATATATCGGTTTCGGACACCTTGCACCGCAAATTTGTAACATGTGCCGCCAATGCCAAGCTCGCACATCGCTCGACTTCGGTCAGGCGTTATGCCACAGCCTTTGCCTGCCTCGCCGTGATTTTACTGGGAGTATTGACGGTGCAACGGCTGCATCCGGAGAATACAATGCCGATAACCGACTCATCCCAACTGCCAAAAGCAACAGATTCCGTTGTTACTAAACCTGATGCTACAGTACAAAGCAATGCGGTATATCATAATATAGATATCTCGCAGATCATTATGCCGACAACTGAAGGAAAAGTGCCGTTTGGATTCTTCTTTGAACAGTGGCTTATGATGATGAAACAAGAGAAGGATTTAAGTGTTGGCCTTCATCCACAGTCCCTTGGCTCCCATTGGGACGACCGGCAATTTACGAATGAAGACATAACGTCATCCCTGAATATATCCGTAATCGACCCTGTTCTTCCCGACGGGGATTATACGACAAAACAACATGTATTAGTGGACAATGCGACAGATGAAATCATGGCATACCGGACGGATTACTACTACTTTGATAAGGATACGATGGAATTTCAAAATAGGTTCAGCATCTTCTATTTCGCGGAAGATCATTTCGCGGAAAAAATCAAGGAATCCCAGAACGTGACTAAGGTAAATGGAGAAATCCATATCGATGATCTTTCTTCATCGACCAACGCGAATGCAAAAGTGCCCCATGTCAGGAAGCTAGTCTACCTTGAAAATGGCATTGGTATTGCTGTTGAAGCAGAAGCAGATGCCGTAATAGCCGGAGGTAAGGTCGACGAAGAAAAAAGCCTTGAACTTTATGAGCAAACTGACAAACAACTCATTACCTTGATGGACACATCTGTGTAATCATAGCATTATGACTACCCACCTTTATGCGTTGCACCTATTTTTTTCTTGCACCCTGCTTGTCAGCCGTATGGTCGTTTAGTCTGTGTTTACCCATCCTTATCACCATAAAGCCAACGATTTCAGTTGGTTTTTGGTCCGAGTGACAGGGTTCGAACCTGCGGCCTGATGGTCCCAAATTGCTGTCCGAACTTTTTTCCACTCGTTTATAGCCATTTCCGGTCATTTCCGCTCGGTTTTCCTTACTCTTTGACACTCTTTGAAGCACTGTTTCCACGTGTTCCACGTCTGACTGTGGTAATCTATGTGGTCAAAAACCATTGTGGTGCAAGGGGTTCATCTGCCCGTATAACTAAATAATGGTAATCGAAGTTGTCAAAACGCTTCTTTCCGCAAAGTTGGTGTTTTTAACCAACTCTGGGCGGGAAGCGTTTTGCGTTTCAGCTATTTGTCTCTGGTCGGTCGAATTGTAACTCTGCGGCCGAGGCTATGCAAGGATTATCTACCGGGCAGAGCGCTCAAAATTTGCGGGGCTGTAAACAAAGAAGAAGCAAAGAGCCGCATTCCATCAGCCTTTCTCGTATGGTACCTTGAAGTAGTCCAGATATTTCTTGAACTTGTCCTGCGCCGCAAGGCAAGTGTCACGCAGATATCCCGGCTCAGACTTCCATTCATGCAGTCCCTGATAATAGAACATTTTCAGATCTTCATCAATGATAAATGGAACGATATTATATTTCAGGCATTCCTTGAACAGAATCAATCTGCCGACACGCCCGTTGCCATCCTGAAACGGATGAATCGTTTCAAATTCATAATGAAACGCAATCAGATCTTCCAGCGTTTGGCTGCTGCTTTCACGATACCTTTTTAGAAGCACCGCAAGTCGTTCCGAAACTTCTTCGGGCGCCGCAGTATCTTTTCCGCCCACTTCGTTGGGAAGTTTTTTGTACTCGCCAATCGCAAACCAATTCTTTCTGGAATCACTGGTTCCGCTTTTTAAAGTACGGTGAAGTTGTTTAATGAAGGCTTGGCTGAGCGGCTGTGCGGCCTGCTCAATAACCATATCGATGCACTTGAAGTGGTTGGCCGTTTCTATAATGTCATCCACATTCACAGCATCCTCACTCACGCCAATGGTGTTTGTTTCATAAATGTAGCGGGTCTGATCATGAGTAAGGCGACTGCCTTCGATGTGGTTGGAGTTGTAGGTTAGCTCAATCTGAATTTTGTGGTAAATGCCACCGCTGACTTTTGCTGTTTCTTCAAGCCGCAGACATTCCAACAGTGTCTTGGGCGCATCGTCATGCCGATTACTGCGCACAGGGCGCTGCGCAATTTCAGGAATATTCCAAGTCTTTCCCGTCAGAAATGCTTCGGGAATTTTCCCGGCAGCACAATAATTCCGAACGGTACGCTCGGATAGATCCCATTGTTTTGCGATTTCCGCTACCGAACAGAACTTCATACGCATTCACCCCTATAGGTTTCTTAGCTATAGTATAACCTGCTATCGGCAAAAATACAACATTGGTATTATAGCCAAACGATAAAGATTACCGATACCGGCAAGCTTTATGACCAGCTCTCAAAATCTGCGGGGCTGTAAACAAAGAAGAAGCCGCCATAGACTATTTCACTTTATTTTTGGCTAAAATAAGATTGCGTCGGATTTCAGCCTTGCTTCCCCGGAGCGTTTGGGCTAAAATAGGATCATATCAAATATTAGCCGGAGGTAAGCATAAATGGGCTATATAAAGCGTGATTTGGAAAGCAAAATTCTGGCGCTCTCAAAAGAATATGCCTGCATGTAATTGCTACAACACACAAAACAGCCGCGTGGAAAATCCACACGGCTGGCGCTGCAGGCACAAGGCCTACCGTTAATTTATTATAGGGCAATATAGTACAAATTACAAGGAAACATCGAATCGGAGCAAATTCAAGAATTACAATAAGCAAAGGAAAGGCCGGTTTCGAGATCTCTCAAAGCCGAGTATATAAAATGCAAACTATTTAATGCAAAAACCTCTGAAATCAGCTAATTTCAGAGGTTTTTTGTAAAGGGCTCATATTTTAATGTAAAGTCGTAGGGGGGTGCAAATCGCGTTTCAGAGGGGTGCATTTCTGAAGGGGGGCGCAGACTAAACTGTACACTTCAGATTTTCCCAATTCTTTCGTTCACTGCTATCTCTTGCGCTTCCAGTTCAAAAGGAATAGGATCCCAACAAGAAATGCTGGCCCTGCAATGGTAAGGCTCCAAGAAACGCTCAGATACCAAGGAATTTCTGAATGTATCGCCCGAAACACAGTCAGCCCCGAATAAAGCACCCCCGCACTGATGAAAGTGACTGCACCGACAGCTTCATGCTTCCAGGCAATAACGAGAAGGCCGGTCAGGATAAATACCGGGATGTTGTGCATAATCAGACCGATTATGATATCACCGACGCTTCGCCCAGGCTCGATCACATCCAAAGAGAACATGGCAAGAAATAGGATAAACAGAATCGACAAAATCCTCGGTGTCCAGTAAATAAATTTTCCAACCTTAACCGGCATTTCAACCACCTCTCTTTCACGTGGTTCCTTTTTTCGTACTTTTTTGTTTCAGCATGCTAAACAGGCTGATACTCAATCCTATCCCCATGCCAAATGACGTAATAATCGCGAGAAAATTTAGATCAATAGGTCCAAAAACAGCAAACAGATTTTCAAATGTTGCTTTTACGGGATCTTCTGAATTAAATAAGCCCACTAATACTCCAAAAGGAAAAGCTACTACTCCACAAACTACTGAAAATACCCAAATAGATTTGCGGCCATAAATGATCGTTCCAAAAATTGCGCCGCAAATTATACCCATGAATATAATTGCTATCATATTCTCTGTGTTATAAATATTGGGATTCTCAGTATTAACATTGAACACAGAAAATAATAAATCCGCTCCTCCCGCCAGAATAAAAGCACTCCAAAAGCCAATTGGTACTGCAACGAGACCTGCGAGCCCCATTTTTTGAATCTTGTGATGATTCATATGAAAGAGGCCAAGGAAAAGCCCCCCGATTCCCCCGGCAAGGATTGTGTCAATAATCGCAAAATCTAAAGGTAATAGAACCATGGACGTGATCACAGCGCTCGCAAAAAAAGATATCGTTCCAGTGAGCATTGACCAAAGTAAATAAGTTGTTTTGGTTTCAGACATTACATTCGCCCCCTAAGAAAATTATTGCAATGCTGATCTACATAATCTGATCAGGGCCTAATGCGGAAATGCAATCTCAGCTGTCACCCAAAATATGATCAACAGACCAACCGGAATGGATAGCAGCGTAAATAACGCTCTATCTTTATTTTTTACGATTGATACAATGCCGAGTGCAAATCCAACAACTCCTATTACCGCAAGTATTGGGCTTGGAAAGGGCAGTCGGATGTGGATCGCTAAAGCTGAAACTTTTAATGACATAACTATGATAAAGACCAGTGTGAGGATAGCGGACCATTTTCCAACTTTTGCTTTTGACCAAAATTTTATCTTCATGTTATCCCCTCATTTCTTCTGTTTAATATAGAAATCCAAAGATATAACTATGTTATAAGTATAATCTCCAGAATGGTAAAACGCAACAAACAGCAACTGGATATGTCTGCCAAAGCAAAGTATATTCGCCAAAGTTTCAGTGTCTTGTAAAGCAGTAAAGAACTGCAACCCTCAAAAAAGTCTGCAGTCTTTCAATTACCTTTTGCTGTTCAATTCCATCCCATTCTGGAACCTGAACACCAGTGTTCCGTTGCCCTTTACTGTGACGGTATACGGTTGCGTCAAAGCTGCAGAAAGCACTGGAAAGCGGGAGTCCTGAATCAGGTGAGCTTTTCAAGGAATTCAGGCAGATATTTGAACAGGTAATGCTTTATATTTCTTAAGTATTTCTTCTGGTCGCATCTATGCCTCGGAGTAACTAAAGGTCTACATTAGAGATCTTGCCTCAAGAATTGACTGCATTTAAAAGTTTCAACTGTATAACTGTCCGGTATCTTTCGCCAGCCATTCGTATCTCCGCCCATTCCTATACCAAAGCCCAACTGCTTATGGTTTCGAGACTATTCCCGGATTAATGTGTAGAATAAGGATGTGTTAAATTCCAGAAAAGCCACAAAAAGTACAAGGGAATCATTTTTTTCACGCTGTTTTGAAGCGGCCCATTTTTACCGCGTTTTCGAACCCGCCGCAGCAAGGGAACTGTCATTCTGACTACCGTGACGTTTTATGTTGTTGTTCCTAATGGATCTCCGTGAGTTTGTCCCTGCCAAATCTCTTTCCGTCAAGCTTGCGGATAGTCGAAAGGGGTCACTTGGTTCCTGATAAAACCTGTTGTGAAAATCGCCATTATGCATATTTCCTCTATTGCTGCTGAGTCTGCTGGCTCTCCCGATGATTAACGGC